>JAEEGL013656389.1_pt1 | contig 11817 bp, 12 predicted proteins | sample 9134231 | NCBI WGS metagenome assembly JAEEGL01 (sample SAMN16246548, study PRJNA631951) | gut metagenome | biome: gut microbiome; feature: rumen; material: fiber-attached | host: Bos | place: Iran: Karaj | collected 2018-10 | reverse complement strand
GGTACATCACCTATTTATAAAGATTATGTAGTAACTTCTAATTTAAATAATTTCTTTGCTAACCATTTTGCTATAATTGGTAATACTGGTTCAGGTAAATCATGTGGTTTAGCTAGATTATTACAAAATGTATTCTTTACTTCATCAAATGAAATACCAAAGAATGCTCATATGTGTTTATTCGACGTATATGGTGAATATTACAATGCATTTGATGAAATGGAAAAATTCCCAGGATTACATTTCAAGAAATTTACGACTCAATTAGACTTTGGTAATGCTACTTTATTTGCAATACCAACAAACTTCTTAGGAGTTGATGATTTAGCTATTCTTTTAGGAGCTACAGATGCAACACAATTACCTGTTTTATCTAAAGCATTAGATTTAGTTAGAATATTTAAATCAAATGATCCTAAAGCAGAAGAATATAAAAATGATATTATTGCAAGAGCAATTATAGATATGTTATCAAGTGGAAAATCAAGTAACCAAATGAGAGATCAAATCGTATCTTTATTATCAAGTTACAATACTCCATCATTAAACTTAAATTCAGTTATTAAACAACCTGGATATGATAGAACATTAAGACAATGTTTAAACATAGATGATCAAGGTAAAATTAATGCAATGAACTTAGTAGTTGAATTTATTCAATCTTATATTAAAGTTGATGCATCAGATATTAGTTTAGATCAAAATATTACATATTCATTACAAGATATTTATTACGCATTAGAATTTGCTCTTATAAATGAAGGATCATATACAAATGAAATGGTATATGATAGAAACAATGTATTAAAATCTAGATTACAATCAATAATAAATTCTGATCAAGTTAACTACTTTACTTCTGATAGATATTGGACTAAAGAAGACTTTATTAAAAACTTCTTCTCTACTGCAGATGGTACTGTTCAATGTCAATTAGTTGATGTTAACTTATCATTCATTGAAGATAGATTCGCAAAGAACTTAGTTAAGATATTCTCTAAATTATTCTTTGAATTTACTACAGTAAATGAACCAAGAGGAGATTATGCAATTCATATCTTACTAGAAGAAGCACATAGATATGTTACTGCAGATACAGATACCGAAGTATTAGGTTATAATATATTTGATAGAATCACTAAAGAAGGTAGAAAATATGGTACTATCTTAGGATTCATAACTCAAAGACCTAAAGAATTATCTAAGACTGCAATATCTCAATGTTCTAACTTCATAGTATTTAGATTATTCTATCCAGAAGATCTAGAAATAGTTAGAAGTATTTCATCAAACGTTACTGATGAAAATATCGAAAAGATTAAGACATTGCATCCAGGTATGGGATTAGTATTTGGTACAGCATTTAAAGTACCACTTCTAGTTAACTTCCCATTACCAAATCCAATGCCAGTATCAACATCATTAAGAATTGTAGATTCATGGTACAAATAAAAGAAGATTAATTCTTCTTTTTTTATGTTATAATTTATCTAGGTGAAAATATGAAAAAGATTTTAAAAGAAAATAGTATATATTTAGTAGTGTTAACAATATTTGAATTTATAATAAGTACTATATGTACATTAGCATTTGTATATACAGATACATTAAACTATGGAGATTCACTTATATTTAATGAATTAGGAATACAAAAATTATTGCAAACAATATATTCTTCAACTTGGTGGGCTCTTATATTAACTATATTAGCATTAATAACAATACTATCTATTACTACATTAGTATTTAAAAAACTAGAATATTTATTCATGGGAATACTATTATGGGGAGAAATGTTTATATTAACATTAGATTTTAATAAAACTCCTAAAGATTTATTCTTCTCTGCTTTATTAGTATTACCAATTATAATAATTAATATAATAGTTTATAAAAAAGAAAAAGAAAAATTAGAAACTAAAAAGACATCTAAAAAATAGATGTCTTTTATTTTATCTTAATCTAGGAGCTCTTTCTTCTAAATCATGTTTGATTCTTTGAGAGGATTCAAATTTACTTCTAGCGCGTTTTAATTCTAATAATTGAAGTTCTCTTGTAGATAATCTTTTATCTTCTTCATCTTCGTCTAAAACGTCTTGTACAGTTTGTTTAAATGATTTCTCTTCTATTTTTAATTTTTTCATAGAGTTATCTAACATATCTTGAAAACCTTGATTATTATTTTTATCTTCTTGATTATTATTATCACTTGTAAAAGGTTTTCTCATAAATAAACCAACTTCAGTTTTAGGTTCTACTGCTTTTATTTTTCTTATATTTTCCATAGGATCTTCTCCTTTTATTAAATACTAAAACTACTACTAAAAAGATAAGTGCCATCAATAATGATAATAATCTTGTAAAGTTATTAACAATAATAGAATACATATTATTATCACTAGTCTTCTTTATATTCTTATGTGTACTACAATATCCTATTTCAGTTTTTTCTTTCCATATACCTGTTTTATTATTATATGCTTGTTCCTGTAAATTACATAGTTCATTAATATACATATATTTATCATAGATATATGCAACACTTCCATATCCATTCTGTATTATATCCTTTTGTAATAAATTATCATCTACATATATCCATGCTAATATTCTATCATATTTATCCCTATCAGCTTTACTATCATATTCTAATTCTATTTTATTAGCATTAGTAAGTCTATTACAAGTATACTCTTTTGCTTCTTTACCATAGTATTCAATATTAGTTGTTATTTCAGGAGTATCTAAAGCTAAAAATCTTACTTTTTCTTGTTTATTATTTATATTAAAAATTGCCGTATCTCCATCAATACATTTAACTAATGTAACTTTTTCTTTAGCAAATACTGTAAAAGGAATTAATAATAATATTAATAATACTTTTTTCATATATTATCTTAAATAAAAAAACAATTTAAAAATTGTTTTTTATTTATTAACTTTATCTCCACATTTTGGACATTTCTTAGAACTAGCTCTTAATTTAGTTCCACATTGTCCACAGAAGTTAACTTCAGATTTAATAAGTTTACCACATTTACCGCAGTAAACCGCATCTTTGTGTACTCTATTACCACAAGTACCACAGAAGAAACTATTTTCTAAGAATTCTTTTCTTTCTCTTTCTGCTTGTAAATCTTTATCATGCTCATCTGCCATATATTTTTTAATCATTACTAATACTACTGTAATAACTATAATACCTGAGATAGTAATAACTACTGCTGTAGGAATACCATCTATAGATACAAGTAATTCTATAATGGCAATAACTGTATATATAAGTGATGAATAGAATAGATATTTGTTGTTTGTAATAATTGAATACAATAACATTGCAACAGATTCTAATAATACCACTACTATTAAAGGCATATTCATACTATAAACAGATGCATTAATATCATTTGGTAATAAACCAAATAATAATCCAAATATTAATAATATACTTGTTGCTATATTAATAAACATTGCACGACTAGTATTTGTTTCAATAATAGTATATGCAAATGCAAATACACCACCAAATAATACTAAGTTTTGTAATACTTTTGGTGAATCTTGAATACTATAAGTATATAGTAATAAAGATCCTATTATGAATCCAACTGAAAAACCAGCTTTTAATTTATCTTTACCAGATAATACATATAATACAAAATAGAATACAGCTGCTATTAAGAACTTAAAGTTATCTAAATCCACTTTAATAACTAATAATAAAGTATAGAATAAAGAAACTATAAAGAATGTTTTTGCTAAACTACTATTACTATCTTTATTATCTAATAAGAATACTACAGCATAATCAACTGCAACTAACACTAATCCAATTACAAATGATAGTATTGAAACATTATCATCAAATAACATAAATAGTAATGTTAATACCAATAATACTAAAGCATTGATTCTAACATGTTTTATTCTAATTAAAGAATATGTTGCTAATACTAAAGCATTTAATATACAATATGCAATAAAATAATTTTCACAATTTAATACATCGAATACATACATTATAATCCATAAAGCTAAGGCAAATGCTTTATATATAACAAAATATTTTTCTTCATCATTATTAAATATAAATGCTTGTATTACTGATGTAGTTAAAATAAGTGTTGGTATTAATGCTAATATCAATTCACTATCAAAACTTCCACATAATGTAATGAAATATACTATAGTCATGAATATTTTATGAACAATAGCTGTTCCTTTTAATGTATTAAGTTTTAATCCAACAACTGCTAAATCATATACAGCAGCAACTAAAACAAATAATAGTAATTCAACTTCTGCTGATATATCTATTTGTACTATTGAAGCAGATAAAATAATCATATTAATTAAACCAAATATAAGTGGTGCAATATTAGTATATGTATTTTTATATTTTCTTTGTATTACTATTAATGATGCAAATGAAATTATATTAAATAGTAATGCACTATATTCAAAATCACTATCTAATAAGGCTAAGTTAAATAAAATTGCAAAATAAGTAAATATAGTAAATACACTAAATCTCTTATTTGTTAATGAATAAACATTAGCTCCTAATAAGAATAAATTACTAATAATAAATGCTATACCATTTGATTCAGTAAAATGATAAATTACTAAATATGTACTAATAATTAAACATACAAATGCCATTTCAATAAATGCATATACTTTATTCTTAACATGCATAATAACTGATAAAATACCAATTAGTATAAATACACTTGCTAAGAATATATGACATCCATCTCCACTAAATGAATACCATTCACCAAATAGTTCAAATGAACCAATTGATGCAAATGCACATACTAAAGTAGCAAATGATGTACCTAATACAAAATCATCGAATTTTTCTAATCCAAATGATTTTTTACAAACTACACTTAATATTCCTAAGAATATAGCTAAAACAGTCATTAGTATAGTTTTCCATATATCCATTAAACCTGTACCAGAATTATATATTCCAATACTACCTATAAATACTAAAACAGCACCTATACATAAAATGTATCCCATCTTTTTAAGTTTTGCTGTCACACTTAAACACCTCTTTCAACATTCGTGTCACTAGAAGTATTAGCAACACTACCATTATTATCAAATTCAACTACTGTAGAAGTAACATATTTAACACCATCATCTTCAAATGAATGTTCACTAATACTATATTTAGGAATACTCGATCTTATTAAATCAGAGTAAATTCTAAAATAATATTCTTCACTACCCTTTTCTACAACTATGTATTCGTCTCCTCTATATTTCTTAATAATTTCATCAGAAACAAAATGATCAATAAATAATTTATTCCCGACTCCTGTAAGACCAAATATCATAACAAATAATAATATCATTATAATTAATTTAAGATTATTACCTTTTGATTTAGTAACTATATTTTGAAATATGGAAAAGCCAACTAATACTATAATAATAAAACTTATAATAATATTTACTTTATTTCTCAATAAAATATGTCTTGAGAATAAAAATATAACTAATATAGCATATACAATCGTACATAAAATGGTATAGAAACTAAGTCTTAGGTAAAATTTACTTTTACCATTTTGTTCCATATCCATCTCCATCTATAATATAACCTTTATCAGTCTTTTTAATATGAATATATGATTTTTTATTGTTTACCCATTCATCTTCATATGTTCCATTATTATTATTCCAAATAGATTTTCCATATGATCCAATAGGTTTAACAGAATATGTAACTATAGCAAATATCGAATTTCTATCAACACCTGTATAGTTTTTAGCATATATTCCACTTCCAATAAATTGCTCCAAATCTTCAATATATACATCTTCAATTCTAAATTCAGATATAGTATCTGCTTTAGATAACTTTTCAGTAAATAATTTCTCAACTAAATCAGATTTAGTTAAATAAACTGGAACTGAGTTGTCTGGGCAATCAGTTCTTTGAACGCTTTCTAATTTATTTTTTAATTCTCTAATTTGTAAATTATCATCTTTTATATGATTTGTTAGAAGCGCAATTACTAAGCATGATGCTAACAAACATATACTAACTAAAATAAAATATCCTCTGTATCCTAATTCAACAATTTCTGATTCACTATTTTTCTTCTTTTCCATATATACTCTCCTATAATAATTATATATCAATATAATAAAAAAAGAAAGATTACTTATCTTTCTTTTTCTTACTCTTTTTTTCTACTACTTCAGCAGCTTTTACTTCTGCATCCACAGCAGGAGTATCATCAGCTACTTCCTCTTCCTCATCTGTATCAATTATAGGTATTTGTTTCTTGTCTACAAAATCAGCATCTTTAACTCTATCTAAATCTTTTAAAATCCAAATAGATTCTGCTAAATCAGCAAATGATCCAATTATAATGAATATACCAATTATTCTTAAGAATGTATCAACACTTTTAGATGGATTTAATATCAATATTAATCCAATTGTTAGTGTTAATGCTCCAACAATTAAATTATATTTCCAAGCATCTAATACTCCTCTTACATTGAATGCAAGTTGAACTTTGCATAATCCTTTAATAAGAAAGATAATTCCAATTATTACCATTATAAAACTTGCAAGTTTTAAATGAGCAATAATAAAGAATATACCAGTACCAATAAAAATTGATCCTAATACAAATGAAATAGATGTTATTTTATCTAATCTACTTCCTTTTACATAATCAATAATAAATGCCATTCCCATAACTATCATTGCAATACCAATTACATATGCTAATATTTTTAATGATTCTTCAGGGAATATTGTTAATAATAATCCTAATACTAAAGTAACAATAGTACCAAATATCATACTTTTCTCAATTTTCTTTAATTTATCTATCATACTCTCACCTTCTAAATAAATTATAGAATTATATAATAAAAAAAACAAGAACATTATCTTGTTTTTTGTTTTTTATAATTCATAGCATATTCTAATACAGAATCATGATTATTTTTAAAATCTTCTACTGTAGGAACAATTTTAATATCTACATCATCCATATCAGTTACTTTCATATTATTAGGCATTGCTTCATATTCTTCTTTAGTTCTTGCTTGATGTAATTTATATTCATCATCAAAATGAAAATACTTAGAACTAACTCTAAATCTAAAATTATCTTTTTCAATATGTTCAACATTACCAAAACAACTAATTGGAGTACCACATTGTTCTCCAATTACTGTTGTACCAATGTCTTTTAAACCAACTAACATAAATCTTCCTGATGAGAAAGTCATTCTATCTGTTAAAGTAATCACTTCTAATTCAGGATGTCTTTTTAAATATTCTAAGATTGGTGTATTATTGTTTGAATTGCCACCTGTATTTCCTCTTATATCAACAATTATTCTATTACAATAATCTATCTTATCAAGAATAGATAATACTTTTTTAGAATCATCACACATACCTGTCATGCATGTATTATAAACTAAATAAATTGTATCACCATTTATTTCGTAATAATAATTTTCCTTTTTATCAGGAACGCGATAAAAATAATGTACATCTTCAGGATATTTTACATTTCTATCATATCTATATTTATATTCTTTATTATTATCATCTACTAATTTATATTCAATATAATTACTTCCATATAATGATGGTAATGAATATAATGTTTGAACACATGATAATTGATGAGTAACTTCAAAATCTCCCCATCCTTCTACACCATAAGCTGTCATATTTTTAATATCAGATACAATTCTATCAATACTTATTCCATTTATAGATACAAGTTTAGTAAAAAGAGAATTCTTATTATTACAACCTACAGTATAAACTCCATCATCAAATACACAGAAATATAAAGGATAATATTTTTTGTGTCTGAATTCTACTTTAGTATGTGCATCACTTAAACCAGATAATCTTTTAATAAAGTAGTTGATCATATAATAGAAAGCATTGTCATCCTCTACATTATTGTTAGTTATATATCCATAAAATAATTCTTCTAATTGTTCTTTAGATATTTCATGATATGGGCATACATGTTTTTCTTCATAAAAATTTATAAAGTCATCAAATAGATTTTCATACTTTGGAAGTATCATACTATCACCTACTATAAATTATAGCATAAAAAAATGCAGTAGGCACTGCAATTAAATTATAACATATTTTTAGTGTAAGTACATAGTAAAATGAACTTTTTTATATTTTTTTAATATGCTATACTTAATTTATATTAAAACAGGAGGATGTATGAACAATTTAGAAGTTAAAAATCTAAATAAAACATTTAAAGAATTTTCTCTAAAAGATGTTAACATCAAAGTTCCAGCAGGTAAAATTGTTGGATTAATTGGAGAAAATGGTGCTGGTAAAACAACAATCATTAAATGTACTTTAGACGCAATGGCTAAAGATTCAGGTGAAGTTAACCTATTTGGCCAAAAATATAATTATAAGTTAAAAGATGAAATAGGAATAGTATATGACGATTCATTTGTAAATGAATCATTTACAATTAGAGATTTAAATCTAATCATGAAAAACACTTATAGCAAATGGGATCAAAAATTATTTTATAAATATATAAAAGAATTTGGTATTCCTTATAAGAAAGAAATAAAGAAACTATCAACAGGTATGAGAAAGAAAGTTGAAATAGCAGCATGTATTTCTCATCATCCAAGATTATTAATCTTAGATGAACCTACATCTGGATTAGATCCAGTTATTAGAAGTGAAATATTAGATATGTTCCAAGAATTTGTTGAAGATAAAAAGAATTCAATTCTATTATCTACACATATAACATCAGATCTTGAACATATAGCAGATGATGTTATATTTATTTCTAAAGGTGAAATCATATTTGATGAACCACTTAAAAAAGTTAAAGAAGATTATATAGTAATAGAATTATCTAAATCAGAATTCAAAGATTTTGATAAGAAAGATATTACAAGATATAAAGAAAATAGAAATGATTACCAAGTATTAATAGAAAAGAAAAATATGAAAAAGAATTACAATAAATTTATTAAAAACATAACTACATTAGATGACATTATGTTGTTATATATAAGAGGTGCAAAATGCGCGGATTAATAATTAAAGATTTTCTTACACTTAAAAGTACTTGGAAAAATATTATTGTAATGTTAATTGGATCACTTTTAATAAGCTACGCATTAGGAAACTATACATTAGCTATTGTTACTGTTCCAATGGTATTATTAACATCTGGAATGAATACATTCCAAACAGATGAATTCTATAATACATTATCTTATACATTATCTGGACCATATTCTAGAAATAAAATGATATCAGCTAGATATTTATATACAATATTAATGGCTATATTCTCATTCTTTGTTGGATGTGTAATATTTACATTAATTCATTTTATATTACATCCTATAGCTGAAGGATTAAACATAGATATGTTAAGATTCTTACTTATGTTAGAATTATCTGGATTATTAGTAGATGCCATATTCTATCCTATTATTTATAAATACGGATGTGAAAAAGCAAGATTTGTATTATTAAGTATTGTAATGTTATTAATTGGCGTTGCTGCAATAGTATCTGTATCATTTAATATATTTGATTTAATGAAATTAGATTGGGAAGCTATAATTGAATGGATGGAAACTCATGGAGTAATGGTTTTATCAATAATAACTGTAACATTATTTACTGTATCTTATTTCTTATCACTTATATTTTTCAAAAAAAGAGACTTCTAGTCTCTTTTTATTTACAATAAATAAATGTAAAATTTGATGTATAGTAAATAAAAGTTAACGTAAAATTATATCTTTTAAAAATTTATATAGTATTATTATTATAGGTGGTTACCAAAAAAACAATTTTTAACATTAATTTTATAGTTTTCATGATGGAATCTTAAAAACGCTCTCGCAGGCGGATGTATGAATTACTTGTTTAGTGATGTTTGGAATTGATCACGATTAATGTGTTTGGAACCTACGTTTTTATTGATATAGCATGATGTTGTCGTACAGCTTGATAACCTACCAAAACAATCGGTACTATTCAGAGTACTTACCTAATTGATATGCACGGAGCATATTAATTAAAAATGATCTATCGTAGGATTATGATTTATCGTTTTTACTGCTAGTAGCACATTCTTATATCTCCGGATAATAGAACTAGACTTAAATATTTAAAAGGTATTATTTAAGGAAATGTGCAATCTTTACAATTATTATTTTTATTTAAAAATGAGTAAGAAACCCTTACTGATGAAGTGATTTATGAAAATGAGTCGAAGAATATTTAAAAGATGTTAGTTTGAATTCTTTTTATACTTTCTTCCCCTATAAAAAAAACTTCGAACTGAATTAAAACATTTTTTAAATAAAAATAAGACGAAAAAAAAAGAACTACTAAATGTAGTTCTTTTTTTATTTGCATTCATATCCTTTTAAATCATATTTTACTAGTTCATCATATTTAAAAGGTAATTTCTTTACTTTCTTAAATATAGAATCATCTTCAATGATACTTCCTAATTTCTTTTTAGTATCATCTAAATCCATATCTTTATAGTTATATTTAATAGTAATTATTAATTTATTATCTATAACATCTGAAGATGCCTCAATACCTTTTATATCTTTATAGATATTTAAAAATTGATTTGTCAATTCTAATGTAGCTTTATCTAATAAAGAACTTTCAGATATACTTTGATATACAGTTTCAGTAACATTTTTATTATCATCTAACTTAATAAATACATTACTTATATAGTTTTCTACATCACCATCATTTTCTTCTTCTATATTAGCAAAGCAAACTATATCAGCATCGTATGTTGGTATTGTTTTTTTCTCTTCTTCTTTTTTAGCACATCCAGATATAAGACCTAATACAATAAATATTGATAAAAATACTAATACTTTTCTCATATATTATCTTTTACCCTTCTAATAATATTTAATGTTTCTTCATAATTTTCATCTAATAACTCTATTCTATAATTATTAACATTCATATTCTTATATTCATTCATATCATCTATCTTATCTAATGCTTTATAGTTCATTATATGAGATAAATGTATTTCAAAATCAGTTAATATTCTATATTTCTCATTGTTACGATCCATTAAATAATATTTATATTTATCCATACATACATGACATTTTTCTTCTTTATTAATTGCATGATTTAATATGCAATATTTAGTAATCATTAATTCAGGATATCCATATATTACAATTTCAACATTTTTATTGAAATTGTAATATTGCATTATGTCATATACATTTTTAGTATCTAATTCAATAGATAAAGTTAATAACTTAGAATATTTTGATAAATAATCTAATGTAGCATGGTTAGATATATTTAAGAAATAGTCACCTATTCCATGGTGTTTATATAATGCACCCAATTCAGTACACAAAGTATGTACACCTAACTCTGTATTATCTTTAACTCTATAAGTTCTAAAATAAACACCTTTAGTACCTCTATATTTATTATATAAATACTTATCTGTAATATATACCCTATCAACTTTATTATCTAGAGCACATCTTATTTGATCTTCAGTTCTTGCTAAGACACTTATAGATGTAGGTGTCATTACATCATCATCTAATAATTCATCAAAATCATTTATAACAACTTCATATGAAGGTTTAGATCTTTCTTTATCTAATTCTTCAACAGCTAATCTTCTTACTTCATTTATATCTCTTAAATTAATAAATATATTATCGTCCATGTCAATTTCAATACTATTAATTGAATATGCAGTATCATTTAATCTATCAATATGT
>JAEEGL011951684.1_pt1 | contig 11817 bp, 7 predicted proteins | sample 9134231 | NCBI WGS metagenome assembly JAEEGL01 (sample SAMN16246548, study PRJNA631951) | gut metagenome | biome: gut microbiome; feature: rumen; material: fiber-attached | host: Bos | place: Iran: Karaj | collected 2018-10 | reverse complement strand
GGAGTTCTGCGATCCGAAGAAGTTCTACGTTATCATTGCCAAGAGCGAGGACGCGTATCTTGTATATACGCTTGAGGAGATACTTCCCATGGGCTTCGGACCGAAGAATCTCGGGAAATGATAAGCAGCAGGGGTAATCGCCGGATTACCCGGTTTCATTTGTATGTATAAAGGGCGAATACTGAGGATATTGGCAACAGCGGCAGCAATGCTGCTGTTGCTTTCTGGCTGTTCCTCGCAGAGGAAGGACGCGGTCGCGAAGATTTCCGCGAAATACCGCGTCCCCGAGGACAAGCAGCTGATTGTGTACACCTCGCATAAAGAAGAGGTGTACCTTCCCATAATACGCGAGTTCGAGAACCGCACGGGTATCTGGGTTGAGATCCATGCGGGCGGAACTGCGGAAATGTTTGAGGAGGTTAGAAGCGCATCGGCTTCGGGCGCCTGCGACATCATGTTCGGCGGCGGTATCGAAAGCTACGAGGCGCAGAAGGACCTCTTTCTTCCGTATGAGACAAAAGAGTCAGCTATGCTCGATGCGGAATATCTTTCTTCGGAGGATCTCTGGACGCCCTTTACGGAGCTTCCCCTCGTGTTTGTCTATAACAATAAGCTGGTTTCCGCCGAAGAGGCGCCCCGCAGCTGGAGCGATATCTTTTCGGAAAAATGGAAGGGGCAGATTGCGTTTGCAGACCTGCACAGTTCCGGTACCAGCTATACGATCGTTTCTACTTATTCCCAGATCACGGGCCGCTCATCGGCCGATTTCATGCCCGGATTCATAGGACTCCTTGACGGAAAGACGCTGGGTTCTTCGGGGCAGATTGTGCCTTCTGTCTCGAACGGCAGGTTCCTGGTCGGCGTGACGCTCGAAGAGACCGCCCTCAAGGGTATAGCGGCAGGCTATGACATCGCGATGGTATATCCCGAGGACGGTACCAGCACGGTGCCCGACGGCGTAGCCATGGTCGTAAATGCGCCCCATTCATACAATGCGGGGCTGTTCATCGACTTTGTCGTGGGGACCGATACCCAGAAATACGCTATGGATGAGTTTTACCGCAGACCGGTCAGGACCGACATCGATCCCGCGGAGAGCTTCGGTACCGTCAAAAGAGCCGAGTTTGACATTGTCAGGTCTGCGCAGGATGAAGAAGTGATATTTGATATCTGGGACTCTCTGAATAAGGAGGGCGGCCAATGAAAGGATTCATTCGTCACTCCTTCAGGAGACAGTTATTCATAGTATTCCTTGCCGTTACGCTGGCGCTCGTACTGTTCGGCGGGATCCTTACGATACAGGGCTTCCAGGCCAGGATCAGGGCCGATCACGGTCGGCAGGACGAGGAACAGGCAAAGATAATAAACGAACGCGTGCTCACAATGGTCGAACTTTCCGAGACGGTACTCGAGTCACTTGCAGGCAACGTGACGCTCGGTCAGGTGCTCGACAGCGGCCGCAGGGAAGCGCTCGAGGTCTACTCGATACTTTACGAGGAGACTGCCGGGATCAGGGATTTTGCGACCGTGGATATCTATAAGGACGGGGAGTGCATGTACACGACCGGAATCGGCGGCATGCCCGGAAACCTGCCCGAGGATTACGCGGTGCTGAAGGAAGCTTACGAAAAGAAGGGCGGCATAGTTTATGCACTCGATCCTTCAAATACATCCGCCGAGAGGTCCGATCTTCTGATCGCAAAGATGATCTCAATCGACTCAATTAAAAGTACATGGCCGCCAAAGTGTTTCGTGATCGTACGCATCGGCAACGCGCAAATCGAATCCCGTCTCGCAGGTCTGGTAAATTCCCGCGACGGTTACATGCTCACGAACCGTTTCCTGCGTCCGTTCTGTCTTATCGGAACGGCGAAGGACTACTCGGCGCTTACACTGATCAGAAGCAACCTTTTTGCCGGTTTTGACTACGATGCCGGCGCGAAGAACAATATCTACGTTTCGGAGCTGGAGAAGCAGGGACTGCTCTGCGTATACATTACGCCTCCGGCACTTGAGGAATCCGCGGTACGTGCCGGATACAGGATCATCATTTTTCTGGTACTGATCAGTATCTTAGTCTGCCTGTTTGCGGCATCGAGGATGACGAACCTCGTCGCAAAGCCTATAAATGCGCTGTCTTCGGCGATGAGGCGCTTCAGAAAAGGAGACTTTGACGTAAAGATAGATCTGAACCGCGAGGACGAGTTCGGACAGCTGGCGACCGGCTTTAACAAGATGACCGGTCAGCTGAAGGAAACAATGGCGGAGCAGGTGGCGGCGGAGCGCAGCGTGAACGAAGCGCGCACGCAGATGATGCAGGCTCAGCTGAACCCGCATTTCCTGTATAATACGCTCGATACGATCAAATGGGTGGCAAAAGCGAACCAGGTGCCCGAGATAGCGACACTTTCTTCATCGCTCGCAGCCGTACTTAGGATGAGTATCTCGGGTGATAAGTTCTGCACGCTCGCGCAGGAGATCGAGATGGTCCGCAACTACTGCGAGATACAGAAGATACGCTTTGACGACTCATTCGATCTGACCGTGGATATAGGAGACTGCGCCGATGCGGTTGTGCCGAAGCTCATACTTCAGCCGCTCGTGGAGAACAGCATTATCCACGGACTTGAGGGACGAAGAGACGGACATATCGTGATCAATGCAGCGCGCAGCCGTACCGGTGATGAGCGCGAAGAGCTGGTCATCACCGTTCGGGACAACGGCGCGGGAATAAGCGACGAGATGATCGCGGCGCTCGAGAGCGCGAACCCGGAGGCTCTTTCGGGGCATCTCGGACTTAACAATATCAATACGATAATAAAGCTGACTTACGGCGAAAAATACGGAGTGAGCGCAATGAGACCCGATGAGGGCGGTACGCTGATGACCGTAGTGCTGCCTTATTCACTTACGGGAACGGACGATGCGATAAAGGGATAATACGGGAGGGACCGCAGTGACAACAAAGGTTATGATCGTGGACGATGAAAAATACGTCCGCATGGGAATTAAAAATGAGACCGATTGGGCGCTGATAGGCTGCGAGGTGGTCGCCGAGGCTTCGAACGGGATCGAGGCCCTTGAAGCCGCGGAGCAGACGAGGCCGGACCTGGTCATTTCCGACATACGCATGCCGAAGATGGACGGACTGGAGCTTGCTGAGCAGCTGATGGCGCGACTTCCCGGCATCAGGATCATTTTCCTCACCGCATACGATGAGTTTGAGTACGCGAGGCAGGCTGTAAGACTCGGAGTATCGGATTATCTCTTAAAGCCGTTCGAGGACGGTGAGCTTGAGGCGTCTGTGCAGAAACTGCTGCACCTGCATCCGAACACGCCCGCATCCTCAAAGGAACTCGAGGAGAAGTTGGTTCCGCTGAACGTAGGCAGTGCGACGGACAACCGATATGTAAAGTCGGCTATCGATTATATCACCGAGCATTACAACGATCCCGATTTCTCGATCGGCGTGCTGGCCGACAAAATAGGAGTCAGCGAGGGATATATCAGCCGCCTGTTTAAGTCAGAGGCGGACACAGGAATTAATAACTATCTGATCAGAGTACGTATCCGCAAGGCAATGGATTACCTGAAGGATCCGACGGTAAAGGTGTATGAGGTGGCGGAAAAGGTGGGGTATCAGGATATAGCTTATTTCTCCAATACATTTAAGAAACTGGTGGGGAAGTCACCTTCCGAATACCAGCAGAAAGGGCTGGAGTGATGTACATACATAATGCTGCGAATTGCTTTGCAATTCTATCCCCCAACGAGTAAACCTTCGGTTTACTCGTTGAGGAATGGCGGCCAATATAATGCTGCGAATTGCTTTGCAATTCTATCCCTCAACTCGTAAACCTTCGGCTTACTCGTTGAGGAATGGCGCTCAATAAAAAGGTTCCTTTGCATGCGAGCATGCAAGGAACCTTTTAATATTGAGCTTAGCATTATTTGCACATTATGTACAAAATCTACAAATAATGTCAGTTTTACCCCATACACAAATGCAAATTGCACAAGTAGAATGGACTCATCAGGCAGACCGCAGCAGCGGCTGCGATAAAAAGGAGGACATTTATGAAAAAAGTTTTAGCATTACTGCTGGTTCTTGCAATGGCTGTTACAGCATTTGCAGGATGTTCGAAGGACAGCGGCTCTGGAAAGAAGAGCAGCGGTGAGCTTTCGGAAGTTGAGAAGATCATCAAGGAAGCTCAGGGAATGAGCATGGAAGAGCTCGCAAAGAAGGCTATCGAAGAGTCAAACGGCAAGACCTTCTACGGCGTTGGTAACTCCAGCCGCGGTAAGTCGGCACTCCCCGTTTTCATTGAGTATCTTCAGTCTATCGACGCTAACTACACTCTTAACTTTGAGTGGCAGCAGCCCAAGAACAACAAGATCTTCGAGCAGCTGACATCCGATTCCTTAAAGAGCACCGGAACTTTCGCGATGACTCTTATCCAGGACGGTAACCAGATCCAGTCGAAGATGGTTGACACCGGAATTCTTAAGACCTTCGTTCCCAAGGAGTGGGCAGATGCGAACGGAACTACCGCTGACAAGTTCACCGGATTCCTTCCTCTTCAGACTCTGAACAAGGTATTCATGTACAACTGCACAGGAAGCGCAAGCTTCACCAACTGCTGGGATTTCGTTTATGAAGGTTCTCATCCCCTTTTCATGGGCGTTGATTCCGAGATCGTAGGAAAGAACTTCCTCATGATGCTCACCCAGGACAAGTACGCAGGTTGGCTCAAGGCAGCTTACGACAAGCTTGACGCAACCAAGAAGGCATATTTCGAGCCCACTATCCAGGCTATGCAGTCCGACGCTAAGGACCTTGGCCTCGGCGCTAACGGTGCTTACGCACTTGCATGGATCAAGCTTTGGGTTAACAGCTACAACGAGCAGACCGATGACGGCCCTATCTGCAATACCCTTGTAGATTCTTCAGCTACCGATCAGTCCGGACTTCTTGTTTATTCAAAGCTTCGTTCCGTAGAGGAATCAGCTACCGTATCGCTTAACAACATTAAGGTTGCAGCTTACCAGGACGGCTACACCGGAATCGGCGGATACGGCTACTGCCATTATCTGTTCGTTACCAAGAACAGCCCTCTTCCTTGGACCGCTTGCGCATTCATCGCATTCATGACCACCCGTGAGGCCGGTTTCGAGGCTTGGGGTAAGGACATGGGCGGATATTCGTCGAACCCCAACGTTGCTGCTGAGATCGAGGCTAAGTTCCAGCACTCTCAGGGTGGCGGAGACCAGTTCCCTGCAAAGAACGACCGCGGCTATGACTGGTGGACCGGCGAAGGCAAGGGTGAGCTCGTTCTCGAGGATCCCAAGTACTGCTCGGACGTTTCCTTCACAGTAGGAAGCTGGATCGACGTACTCGACCACTATAAGCCCGAATAAGTTTGATTTATCCAATAAAATGTAGCTCCATAGCCCTTTGACCAAGGGCAGGATACGGGGGTGTCGTTTAAACATGAGCGGCATCCCCGTATTTAAAGAAACCTGTCAGTCTCAGCTCAGAAGGAGTAGAAGAAGCCCATGATGTCAACAACCGAAAAAGACAAGAAGGCCATCTTCCGGAACAAGGTCAAGACCTGGTTTTCCCAGCCGCAGAACATCATACTTCTGCTGTTCGGAATAGTTCTGACATTCAGTACCGTTGCCCCTATTGTCGCAATAATCAAGGATACCCTGAAGATCCATCCCGGAACGATCGACCAGCATCTGACCGGCAAGACTTCGGGATATACACTGGTGAATTACATTGATCTGTTTACCAGCAAGATGGCAAAGATCAATCTGTGGAGTCCGCTGCTCAACACAGTACTGCTCTCGGTACTTACCTGCGTGATCTCCATCATCTTCGGCGGCCTGTTCGCATTCCTTGTGACCAGGACCGACATGAAGTTCAAAAAATACTTAAGCTCGATCTTCATTTTCCCGTACATCATGCCCCAGTGGACACTGGCTGTTGTATGGCAGCACATGTTCTACTCGAACAAGGTGACCGGAACCTCCGACGGCCTCTTGGCCTCGCTGTTCGGCTTCTGCATGCCGAACTGGTGGTGCCAGGGACTTTTCCCGAGTGCAATGGTTCTGGGCCTTCACTACGCGCCCTTCGCTTACATCCTGATCGGCGGTATCTTCAAGAACATGGACGCGAACCTTGAGGAGGCGGCTACGATCCTTGACACTCCGAAGTGGAAGATCATGTTCAAGGTCACACTTCCTATGATCAAGCCCGCGATCCTTTCCACGATCCTTCTGGTATTCGGAAGCGCGATGGGAAGCTATCCCGTTCCTCATTATCTGAATTTTACCACGCTGTCGACCAAATACATCTCGATGAACAGCACCTATACCGGTGAGGCGTCGATCCTTGCGATCATCATGATGATCTTCGGCGTACTGATCCTCGGCATGAACCAGATGAGCCTTAAGAGCCGCAAGAACTACACGACGGTTACGGGTAAGTCGGGACAGCTGACAAAGATCCGCGTGGGCAAGGCCGGCAAGTACATCATCGGCGCGATCTTCATCGTGATCACGTTCTTCACGAGCATCTGGCCCATCGTCCTCTTCGCTCTGGAGACCTTCCTGCCGAACCCCGGCGACTACAGCTTCCTGTACACCGGTAATCTCGCGCATCTTACCACAAAGTGGTGGGTAACGAACGAGAATATCACCGAGAACGGAATGTACGGCCAGCCCGGTATTCTTTACAACAACACGATCTGGCACGCCTTCTTCGGCACACTGATGCTGGCCCTGGCATGTGCACTGATCGCAGGTACGATCGGAACTTTGATCGGATACGCGGTTGCGAAGAAGAGAAGGAACAAGTGGGCGAACTACGTGAACAACGTAGCGTTCCTGCCTTACCTTATGCCTTCGATCGCGGTAGGCGCGGCGTTCTTCATCCTGTTCTCGAATGAGAAGATCAATCTGTTCAATACATACACGCTGCTGATCATAGCCGGCGTAGTTAAATACATACCGTTCGCATCGCGAAGCTCGCTGAACTCCATGCTGCAGATAAGCAATGAGCTCGAAGAAGCCGCGATAATTCAGAATACATCATGGATAAAGCGTATGACGAGGATCATAATCCCGATCCAGAAGTCATCGATCATCAGCGGATATCTGCTCCCGTTCATGACGTGTCTGAGAGAGCTGTCGCTGTTCCTGCTCTTATGTACGCAGGGCTTCATCCTGTCAACGACGCTCGACTACTTCGACGAGATGGGCTTATACGCGTTCTCGAGCGCTATAAACCTGATTCTTATTCTGACGATCTTGGTATTCAATACATTGGTTAACAAGCTGACCGGCGCAAGCCTTGACAGCGGTATAGGAGGTAAGTGATCATGCCCGGGATTAAACTGGAAAACATTACAAAACGCTGGGGAAAGTTCTTCGGAGTTGACAATATCAGCCTCGATATCCCCGATAATTCGTTCGTAACCCTTCTCGGCCCTTCGGGCTGCGGTAAGACAACGCTGCTGCGTATGATCGCGGGCCTCGAGACACCCACCGAGGGACGCATTACGATCGGCGACAGAGTCGTATTCGACTCGAATGCGGGCATCAACGTTCCCGCAAACAAGAGAAAGGTCGGCTTCCTGTTCCAGAACTACGCGCTCTGGCCCAACATGACCGTTTACGAGAATATTTCCTTCGGTCTGAAGAACATCAACGAGGAACTGCCCGTTCTCGACGACGAGGCAAAGCAGACCGCAGACATCGCAAGGGCTCTTGCGAACGGCAAGAGGATCAAGGAGATCGTTTCGGAGTGTATCGGCAAGAACGGCAAGCTTGACGAGAAGAAAGCGCAGGTTAAGCTGATCGACAACTACGGCATTTCCGTATTCTCCGCAAAAGAGCTGCTCGGACTCGGCATCCATGAGGCGTCCGATCCTCAGGCGGCCGCAAAGACAAAGCAGACGGTTTATGAGGAAAAGCTTGCAAAGATCAGGGCACGCTATCAGGCCGAGGGCAGGGAACTCAACGAGAAATTCGAAGTTATGAAGGGCGGCAAGCCCGTTATCGAGAAGAGAAAGCTCAGCAAGGAAGAGATCGACGCGAAGGTCCGCGCATGTGCACGCATCGTTAAGATCGGTATGTTCATGGACAGATATCCCGCAGAGCTCTCCGGAGGACAGCAGCAGAGAGTTGCGATTGCACGTACTCTGGCTCCCGAGCCTCAGGTTCTCTTCATGGATGAGCCTCTTTCGAACCTTGACGCGAAGCTCCGTCTCGAGATGAGATACGAGCTGCAGAGACTTCATGTAGAGACCGGAAGCACCTTCGTTTACGTTACACATGACCAGATGGAGGCGATGACGCTCGCTACGAGGATCTGTCTTATCAATAACGGCGTTCTTCAGCAGTACGCGGCTCCCCTGCATGTCTACAACAGGCCCGGCAATCTCTTTGTCGCGGACTTTGTGGGCAATCCTTCGATCAACTTTGTCGAGGGCAAGGGCAACGCGCAGTCGGACGGCAGCGTTTCGCTCGACATCTTTGACGGCGTAAAGGCAAGATTCGTTCCCGCAGAACCTCTCAATATGGCGGAGTGGAAGAAGCAGCGCGACGACGAGGCGGCACAGAAGGCTGCCGAGACCGCACAGCGTCTCTCACAGAAGGGCGCTGTCGAGAAGGCAAATAAGGACGAGGTATTCAAGTATCACGTTCAGAAGGTGACCGAAGAGGACGAGAGCGTAGCCGACGAGGTTATCCCGACCGAGGAGGATTATGTACTCGGTATCCGTCCCGAGGCGGTCAAGATCGACGCGAACGGCAAGCTCGCGTCCACCATCTACGGCGCGATGCCCACAGGTATGGAATCGACTCTGAAGCTCAGGATCGGAGAGTACCTGATCACAGGCGTTGTATTCGGCAGCGATACCTATAAGATCGGCAGCGAAGCCAAGGTTTCCGTCAGCGGAAATGATATTCTTCTTTTTGACAGGATCAGCGGAAAACTTATCTGTGCGGGAAGCCTTGAATTGTAATTAAATAGATATATTACTTGTTTTTCGCAATACGAAATGCTATAATTGTTCGCAGGGTAAAGATTTTGACTTTATGCCAAAAGCTTGCCCTGCGAATATTTCTAGGAGGAAACAGTAATGAAAAAAATTTTATCACTCGTTCTTGTACTGTGCCTGATCTTATCACTCAGCGCATGCAACAAGAAGACAGAAGAGCCGAAGAATGACAACACTCAGACTTCTTCAGACAGCGGAAAAAAGGACGACACCGCAGCAAAGGCTGACGGCTATGAGATCGCGCTTGTAACCGACGTAGGAAACATCGATGATAAGTCCTTCAACCAGGGCGCTTGGGAGGGCGTTAAGAAGTACGCTGAGGACAACAAGAAGACCTACAACTATTATCGTCCCTCTGAGGATTCTACCGAAGCTCGTGTAGAAACCATCAAGCAGGCTATCGATAAGGGTGCCAAGGTTGTTGTTTGCCCCGGTTACTTATTCGAAGACGCTATCTACGAAGTACAGGATGCTTATTCGTCAGTACAGTTCCTGCTCCTCGACGGCGAGCCCCACACAGCTGACTACGCTACCTACAAGACCGCTAACAACACTCACAACATCCTTTACAAGGAAGAGCAGGCCGGCTACCTTGCAGGTTATGCAGCAGTTAAGGAAGGCTATCGTAAGCTTGGTTTCTTAGGCGGTATGGCAGTTCCCGCAGTTATCCGTTACGGTTACGGCTTCGTTCAGGGCGCTAACGCAGCAGCTGAAGAGCTTAACGTAGCAGGCGACGTTTCTATCAAGTACTGGTACTGCGGCGGCTTCGCTCCCACAGATGACATCAAGACAAAGATGAGCGGCTGGTACACCGATGGCACAGAGTGCATCTTCTCTTGCGGCGGCGGTATCTACCTTTCATGTACAGCAGCAGCTGAAGCAGCAGGCAAGAAGGTTATCGGCGTTGACGTTGACCAGTCTGCAGAGTCAGCTACCATCATCACTTCAGCTATGAAGGAGCTTGCTAACTCCGTAGTTCTTGCTCTTACCGATCTTTACAAGAACGGTGGAACATGGCCCGCAGATCTCGGCGGAAAGACCGCTGTTCTCGGTGCTGTTGAAGGCTGCGTAGGTCTTCCTACCGCTACCTGGAGCATGAAGAACTTCACAGTTGATCAGTACAAGGATCTCTTCGAGAAGGTTAAGAACGGAACCATCACCATCTCGAATTCTACCGATGCAGCTCCTGCAGTTTCGATCTCGGTTGATTACCAGGAGTAATGCTTCCTTTCGGGGTTATTTAGATTTTGAATGACAGGGAGGATGTTGCAACTGAATAATTGCAGCATCCCCCTTATTTTTTCAGGAAGAGGTTATGGGGTATGAGCGATTACGTAATTGAAATGTTGAACATCACAAAACGGTTCCCCGGAATCATTGCGAATGACAACATTACCCTTCAGCTGAAGAAGGGCGAGGTACATGCGCTGCTCGGTGAGAACGGAGCGGGCAAGTCCACACTCATGAGCGTTCTTTTCGGACTTTACCAGCCCGAGGAAGGATGCATTAAGAAGAACGGCGAAGTCGTAAGGATCAACGATCCCAACGACGCGAACGCTCTTCATATCGGTATGGTGCATCAGCACTTTAAGCTGGTCGAGTGCTTCACGGTACTCGATAATATCATTCTGGGCGTAGAGCCCAATAAGATGGGTTTCCTGCAGAAGAAGGAAGCCAGACAGAAAGTTATCGATCTAAGCGAAAAATACGGCCTCAAGGTTGATCCTGATGCCTTAATAGAAGATATATCCGTTGGTATGCAGCAGAGGGTTGAGATCCTCAAGATGTTATACCGCGACAATGAAATACTTATTTTTGACGAGCCCACCGCTGTTCTGACTCCTCAGGAGATCGATGAGCTCATGGAGATCATGCGCGGCTTTAAGGCCGAGGGCAAGTCCATCCTGTTCATTACCCATAAGCTTAATGAGATCATGGCCGTTGCGGACCGCTGCACCGTTCTGCGCAAGGGTAAATACATGGGAACCGTTAATGTTGCGGAGACCACCAAGGAAGAGCTCTCGAAGATGATGGTAGGACGCAACGTCAACTTCAAGGTTGACAAGAAGGACATCCTGCCCGGCAAGCTCGTGTTCAAGGCCGAGCATGTTACCGTTCCTTCGAAGCTCCACAAGAAGAACGCTGTCAATGACGTATCACTCGAGGTTCACGCGGGCGAGATTGTATGTCTCGCAGGTATTGAGGGCAACGGACAGACCGAGTTCGTACAGGGCATTACCGGTCTTACGAAGATGTCCGAGGGCCGTCTTGAATTACTGGGTAAGGATATCACAAACGCTTCGATCCGTGAGAAGTCGAAGCTCGGAATGAGCCATATCCCCGAGGACAGACATAAGCACGGACTGGTTCTCGACTATTCACTCGAAGAGAATCTTGTGCTCCAGCAGTACTGGGAGCCCCGCTTCCAGCACCATGGATTTATAGATAAAAAGGCTGTCCGCTCCTATGCGGAGAAGCTTATCGATGAGTTCGACGTACGCAGCGGACAGGGCCCGATAACGACCGCCCGCAGCATGTCCGGCGGCAACCAGCAGAAGGCTATCATCGCGCGTGAGATCAGCAAGGAGCCTGAGCTGCTCGTTGCGGTCCAGCCCACACGCGGACTTGACGTCGGTGCCATCGAGTACATCCATAAACAGCTCGTACGGGAGAGAGACGAAGGCAAGGCAGTTCTTCTCGTTTCCCTCGAGCTTGATGAGGTTATGAACGTCAGCGACAGGATCCTCGT
>JAEEGL016954651.1_pt1 | contig 11818 bp, 8 predicted proteins | sample 9134231 | NCBI WGS metagenome assembly JAEEGL01 (sample SAMN16246548, study PRJNA631951) | gut metagenome | biome: gut microbiome; feature: rumen; material: fiber-attached | host: Bos | place: Iran: Karaj | collected 2018-10 | reverse complement strand
CTCCGGCATTAGAACAGCAGACACAAGTACTGTCCGGTAATTTTTTATTATAACGCTGCATTTCTTTTTCATACATTTTAATAATTGTATCTTTCTTAAAAAATGGTTCAAGCAATAATTCTATTTTTCCACCAAAAGTATAACAAACAATTCCATAATTCAATTTCTTTTTTATGAGTCTCATCGCAAAAGAAGTTATCATACTTTGTTTTTTTCTTAAGATTTTTGATTCTGGAACACTGTCATATGGAAAAATATCAATGAACAAAGCTTTTTTTGATTGAACTTGACTTATATAATCATAATCTAAATAAGTATCATTTAACAAAAGTCGTGTATAAAATTTTCCATAACCTGAATCTGTGTAAATATTCTGGACAAAAAAATGTTCATGATCCAAATCTGTTTTACAGGCTTCTATAAATCTGTTGTAATCATCACGAAACATTCCAAAATCCATGTCATCATCCCATGGGATAAAGCCCTGGTGTCTTACGGCTCCAAGTAAGGTGCCGGCAATCATAAAATAAGGAATGTTGTTTTTTTCGCATACTCGTTTAATTTCTTTTGCAATAATTAAAAGACAATGATGAATATTTTTAATATAGATGTTAGATTCTGAAAATTTTACAAATCTTTCAGGTTCTTTCATTCTTTTTCTCCTTAGAAAATTTAGAAATTAATATTTCTTTATAAGTTTGGAAACCCTTAAATTTAAATATCCATGAAATAAAAATAAATGTAAATGTAAAAACAATAAATTCAATTAAAATTGTAACAAAATTATTAAAACGTGCTATTGATATAGGTAATTGCATATTTCTAAAAATCAGGAATGTAAATAAACCTGTTATAAACGAGAGAATATAATTAGGCAGAATATCTTTAATCTGTTCAAAAATGCTATACTTGATAGCTTTATTTGTAACAATTCCGTTTATAATAAAGAAAATATATTCGATTACAACTCTTGCAATCAAAAGCCCGATCATTCCAAAATAAACACTTAAAATTATCAAAATAATTCCTACGATTCTTTTAATGACTTGTAATTTAAAATATAATCCTTTTTGGCCTGTAGATTTAATCAGATTAGTATTCATTGTATTGACAGAAACCATCATACCTACAAGACATAAATACCTGAAGTAGGGAATTGCAGGATCCCATTTTTCAGGATATAAAAAATTGAATATAGGTGTGGCACAAATAATAAAAAATATCATCATCGGAAAACAAATATATGAAACTGCAATCAGTATTTTTTTGAGACCTGCTTTTAATTTTTCAATATCTTCCTTTAATTTTGAAAAGACAGGAAATGTAACTTGATTTACAATTTGTTCAAAAGCAGTTGTTGGTATATCTTCAAGTTTTGTTGCCTGAGTATAATATCCTAATTCTTCCGCTGAAAATGCTTTACCAATTATTAATGCCTGACAATTACTATAAATTGTAATTATTAAACTGGTAGAAAGCATTACACCGCCAAAAGCAAATAATTCTTTAAATGATTGTTTACTGAATTGAAAAAGTGGTTTCCATTTTCCTATAATCCAGAATAAAACTGTTCGAATAAATGTATCAACTAAAGTTTTTATAACCAGGGCCCATACGCCGGCTCCTTTAATTGCAGCAATAATTGCTGTTACGGTGGATATAAAAGAAGCTGTAAGATAGATAATGGAAATACGTTTAAAATTTAATTGTTTTTGTAATCTTGTAGTTTGAATTAAGCGGAAACCTTGAATTATTAAAACTATTGCTTTTATTCTTAATATTGGTGTTAATATATTCATTTTATAGAATTTTGAAATTAAAGGGGCCGAAAAGAAAAGAATAATATACAAAACAATAGATATTATTAAATTAGTCCAGAAAACAGTAGAATAATCTAATTCAGTTGGTTCTTTTTTCTGAATTAATGCAGCACCAAGTCCAGAATCTATAAATGTTTCACTAAGAGAAATAAAAATAGTAAGCATTCCAATTACACCGAAATCTTCTGCAGATAAGTACCAGGCAAGTACAAGATTTGATACAAAAGAAAGAATTAATACACCAAATCGTTGTGTAGCAGACCAAAGCATTGAGGAAATAGTTTTTGATTTAAGATTCTGATTATTATCCATTTATTCCTCAGATGAATATGGTCCAAAGTCTATGCTTTCAACAGAACATTTATTTACCTGTTCTTCTACTGGTGGAGGTGTCATGTAATCTCCATATTGTTCGGTTAAGAATAAATCATAATTTTTTGGAACAGGGTAGAAATCTCCTTCAAATTCCAAAGTTGTAAATTCAGAAATTGTTTTTCTAGCATGTTTTTCTTTTTTCCAGTTATAATCTCCTCCCAATAAGAAGACATATTCTGAATTTGTATTAAAGTATTTTAGATGATAATTTACCATCTTTTTGTATAAAACTTTTGTAGGGATAACTTTTGAAAGGAACATTCCTGTAAAGAAGATGAATCTCTCAATTGGATTACTAATAGTATATGTGTAACCCATTCTTTCTCCAACAAGTCTTTTCATAATCTTAAATTTCATATAATAATGATCACATTTCTTTTTGGTTGGAGGTAAATCATCGTAAGGTATTATTTCAATAAAAATACCATCATGTAATGAAAGATTTCGTCTATGACGTTGAACAAAATGTGTATTATTTAATCTGATTCTGGCAATTTCAAAATCTGCATTTCCTTCTTCTGTTTCTGGAATCTGGAAAAAGAAAAGATTTTTATTAATTTCTTGTGGACAGATTTTACAAAATTTATCATATTCACTTCTGACCATTCCAATATCAATATCATCATCCCAAGGAATAAATCCCTTATTACGAGCAGCTCCAATAAGAGTTCCTCCAATAAGAAAATACTTGATGTCATGTTTTTCACAAATCCTTTTTAATTCTTTAAGGCATTTGAGTTCTTGAAGTTGAAGTTTTCTAAGTGTTTGTCTATCTAAATGTTCTTCCATATGCATATTCTCTCTATTTTATCTATAAACGATCTTTTTGAGTATTTTTATTATTATTGATTTAAGTTTATTATGTTTTTTTATGGTAACATATTTACCACTCCATATAGGAGCAAGTTGCGTACCAAAACATTTTTTAAAGTCACTAATGCCTTTATCTTTACCGTTTCGAAGATGTAAGAATGCTCCTCCTGTTTCAAAGTATCCTGATTTATTAAACTCTTCTCTTGTTTCACAAATTATTTTGAAAAGAAGATATTTATTTATTCCTACTTCTTTTTCGTTTTTAGAATCACCCCACCAGTAATATGCTGTATTTTTATAAATTAAAATAGCTGTTGTGGCGACAATTTCCTGACTTTCTTTTTCTTTAAGAAAATAAATTTTACATAATCCTTTTGGTAATAAATTAAAGAACATAATTCTGTGATATTCATCAGCAATAATTGCGGCTTTATTATTTGTTCTTGTATATGTTTCTTTATGTAATTTTACGTAAATTCTAAAATCTTCTTCATTTGATTGAGCTGGAATAATTTCATATTTATCAGCAGCTTCAATCTTTCTTATTGCCTGTCTTGTTGTTTCTTCACAATCTGCCAGCATTCTGTCATCTGCTTTTGATAAATCAACTATAAAAGAATAATGAATTGATGGTTCAAAGTTAAAATACATTAAAGGATTAATATATGATTTATTTTCAATATTATACTGTGATAGAGGGGGAAGGTTGATATCAAACAATTTAATATTATTTTTTTGAATACAAGCATCTATGTATTTTTCAAAACATTCCTTTACTTTTCTATATTGTTTTTTGGGTAAATTATCTTTTAAAACATATCCCCATCTTGAATGTAATTTCCGATATTTTACATGAAAAAATGATAATATTGGTTGGATTTTTGTAATGTGTAATTGTACTATCATTAAAATTTCATTTTTATTATCTTCATCAACTATTGCAAACGAAATATTTTTGTAACTTACCCATCTATCAACACCAATCATATCATATAAATAATAAGCCCAGCCCATTGAATTAGAATATACAAAACTATTCCATTCTTCTGCATTTAATTCAGATTGTTGTTTTATAATACAATTCATTCTTAAGCTTCCTTAAAAAAAGTACTTTAAACTTATTTGTGAAACAATATTATATCTATGTTCAGATTTTGTTGGAGATACATTTGGAACAAGATTAGAGTTCTTATTAAGCGGATTATGTTCATCTGATAGTATAAAAGCAGCATTAACTAAAAAATCCGATGTAAAAAAGTATTGGGTTTCTACTCCAATATTAAAGAATACTCTTATTGCTGTTTTAACGTCTCCATTAGGAGTTTTAGATTCATAATTTCTTTGTGCAATAAAGTAAGAGTAATTTAAATCTGGGTTAATACGTTCTACAAATAATTTTGTACTACCTTTAGAATAGTATAATTTATAAGAAACCAATTGAGAATTTCCACCAGCTCCTATTCCTGCACCAAGATACTGTCCTTTATTAGTATATCCTTGTTTTATGATATGATGAGTGTAAAAATCATTTCCTGTGCCTCCCCAATCATAAAAAAAGTGATAATCCATAGAAGTTTCAAGAAAACTTAGTTCAAAAAGAAATTGCCCTTGTAATGAATTATTTTTATAATATGTATTTTTTTTGAAGCCAGCTGTAATTGCCTGAGTATGGAATGGATATCTCATAAGATTATCAAAGCCAGAATTATAATCATTCTTTCCCCACTCAAAATAAATATCTACGCCACCTTTTGGAATATAATAATCGGCGAACACAGATGCTCTTTGATCATTTTGATCATATCCAAAATGAGATTTCATATATGGAATAAGCAGTGTAAACATAGCGTATGCATCTTTCTGATTCCATTTAGAAAGCATTGTTCTATTTAGTCCTACAGTAAGTCCTTTCAAGAAAGGTATGCTATATGCAATACAAAGTCCCGTAATAAGGTTATTATCATTCGAAGAATCATTATCAAAGAAATCAGATTCTGATGTCTTTCCAAGCCAGTAACGGAATTCTATATCTCCAAAATCAATATTGTTAAATTGTATTTTTTGTTTGCGAATACCAAAATCGAGGTGAGGGTAGCCAGGGGCAGTATTAGAATGCATAATTGGATTTTCCTGAGCAGGACCAAGCCATATATTTTGTGTTCCAAAACCAATAGTTAATGTACGCCATGTATAACGAATTTCTGTATCGCCAAAATCAAAATTAAAAATAGGTTTATTACCAAATCTTTGAGGTGCATCTATACTTCCAAGACTGTAGTCTCCATAAAGATCAGCCTTGTTTTTATAGCTATCGCCAGAATAAATTGGTGTGGTGTATTCAAACTTCTGGTTTTGTGCAAACCAAATCTGTGGTTTAAAAGTTATTGAAAGTCCATATCCTTCTGCAAATATTCCACCTGTTAAAAATGTATTATAACCGCGTCCCTGCCAGATTGCTCCATCATTTTGTCCGTAAGGAGCTGCGGAGTTATAACTGTTATACCATTGTGGTGCAATAACTTTATATTTAATTCCCTGGTAAAATCCATCTGTAAAAAAGTTTGAGATTGAATCCGAATTTTCCCATAATAATTTTTTAGTTCCAAGATTATTATTATTCCATATATGTTCTTCGTTTTCAGAAATGTCCCATGAAGAATCACTGAGAGTACGATAAACAAGAGTAGGTCTTTCAACTAATCCCTGTAATGAAAGAAAATCGTAATAATCTTCTTCGGAACTTTTTAGTGTTTCTTGTCCAAATGAGATGTTTGATATGATCAAAATACTAAAAAAGAAAATTAATATTTTTTTCATTGTAAAACCTGTTATTTTTTTCTAACATCTGTATCATTAGAAAAATGATTATCGGCCTTCTTTTTCATCTGTTCATAATTTTCATAAATACGCTGTTTAAGATTTGTCGAGCTAACGCCAGCTCCATATGGGAAATAAACTACATCTACACCAAGTTCTTTCAGGTAATCATATTTTCCTGCCCAGTCATCACCAACAACAAAAACATCAAAGTTTAATTTTTTTACTTTGTCTGAATGATCAAGAGAATGTTGTGGAATAACAATATCAGGATATTTGAGTGCTTTAACTAAAGCAATGCGTTCATCAAAAGGAATAATAGGCTGACTCTTATAGCTTTCTACAAGTTCATCTGTATTTACACCCACAATAAGAATATCTCCAAGAGAACGTGCGTATTCAATCATTTTAATATGGTTAGCGTGAAGCATATCAAATGTTCCACTTGTATATACAACTGTTTTTCCTGCTATCATAATATTACCTCGATTATATTAATTTGCGTTTTGCCAAATCATCAAAAACCTGGATAAGTTTGTCAATTTCTTCGTTTGTAATTGAACCAATATGTCCTACACGGAAAACTTTTTCTGCCATATCTCCGCCGTTAGGACAAATCCATATTTTGTATTCATCTTTAATTATTTCAAAGATTTTATGAGCATTAATACCAGGATTTGTTGGAATAAGAGCAGTAACACAATTTGAAGTACTGCCTTCCTCTGTAAATAGTTTAAATGGAAGATGTTTTATTTTTTCCCTGAAATACTGTGCTCTTTCTGCAGCAGCTTTATTCATAACTTCAATTCCACCATTTGAATCGATTCTACGAAGTTTTTCATTGAGCATTAATAATGTTCCAACTGCAGGTGTAAAAGGAGTTTGACCACGTTCGCCATTTTTAAGATAGTCAGCATAATTAAAATACATGCTTTTGACTTTGTTATCATAACAACGCTTTTGAGCTTCTTCGTCCATAACTGTAAAACTCATGGAAGGGGGAAGTGCAAGAGCTTTCTGGCTTCCAGTAATTGCTGCATTTATATGCATTTGTTTCATTGATATTTTGTCTGCTAAAAATCCGCTTACTGCATCTACAAAAAGGAAACACTTGTTACGCTGACAAAAATCTCCAACAAGATTCATATCATAAAGAACACCTGTTGATGTTTCGCAAAGCTGTAATACCATTCCTGTATATCCTGCATTTTCATATTTTGAAAGTATTTCTTTTGTCAGGGGTTTTCCATAATCAAGTTTGATTTCTGTAAAAGGAATTTCGTGAATTTCACAAAGTTCAACAAACCTATGACCAAAACTTCCACCATTAACAACCAACAACTTGTCTGAAGTTGTAAAGAAGTTCATGATTCCGCCTTCCATACTTGAGGTTCCAGAACCGGTCATAAAAATTACACGTGAATTTTGAGGTGCATCAAAAAACTTACAGAGAAGTTTTTCGTTTTCTTTCATGGTTTCAGAAAATTCAGGTGTTCTGAAATATGGAATCTGATCCATTCCCATCTTTCTAGTTTCTTCATCCATTTGAACCGGGCCAACAGTAAAATTTATCATTATCCTTTTCCTCTTTTATATACTATTTTACATTTAAACAAAGAAGTTTGCAAACAGATACAAAATTCAATTATTGTTTATTTAATAAATAATCCATAATTCTTTTTGTCGCTTCTCCTTTGTAAAACCAGCATTCATTACTGATATTATTTCTGTCTGTAGATAGAGTTTTATTGTCTATCAATTCTTTTATTATATTTGAAATATTTCCGAAATCATTTTCTTTTAGTTTCAAACCAATTTTTGGTAAGACTTTTTCTGCCCATAATGGTTCATCTATCCAATCAGCATCAAATGTTGAAGTATCAAAATCTGTATCTGCATATATAACAGGTCTCTCAAAAATGAAAGAATAATCAAATATTATGCTGCTAAAATCTGAAATAAGAATATCAGATTTGTTCATTATAGAGAAATTATCATTGTCGAAATTCCAATCGATATCAGTAAACTTTTTCATTAAAGAATCAAGTACTTCTTTATCTGCTGTTTTTGATTGAGGATGAGGACGTACTATAATTTCAAAATCTGTTTTTGTCAAAGCTGTAAGAAATTTTTCACCAAATTTGCAAAGAATAGAATTTTTACCCCAGCTTGGTGCTACCAAAACTGTAAGTTTATTTGATTTTGTTCGATTAGTTAATGATTTTTTCTTTGCAAGAAGTCCATCCATATAAGTCGAACCAACAATATGCATTTCTTTTTTATTAATATTTCTTATAGCTTCAATCTTATTAATAAAGTCAATTTGATTTTGACCACTGGCAAGTATAACATCATAATGATCAAGACCAAACATCTTATAGTTGGATAAATCATCTATACTATGTGGAATATGTATATATTTGTTAACATTCTTAGAGCGTTTCCATTGATAAACATCAAGACCTGGTGTTGTAGAAATAACTTTATCAGCTTTTAGAAAGTTTAATTTTACGAAAGGTCTATTTCCTTCGCCAATAAAGAATCCTTTTACGTAAGTATAATTTTGTTCAAAAACCGGATCATCACTACTACATGTATAATATGTTAAAGGAATTTTTAATTTCTCAAATTCATCACAAATAGAACCGAATACATTCCAATATCTTTTATGATCAGAAAAAATGACATATGGTATCATTTCTTTATCAACATCTTTTTCTTTTTTACCAGCAGAAAATAAAAATTTTAATTTTACAAATAGAGTTCTTAATCCAAATATAGCAGCTGTCGTAATTCCAATAAAAAGAGAAAAAAGCATACTACCTGTTCCTGGATCTATATAAAGAAATGTATTCATAAAGAACTCCTATTGAAAATTGAATGTTTCCCAATTATTTGGATCAAAAATATTGTCATGAACTTTCCAGCATTTAAGATTAGAATAATCGAATTTTGTTTTATTTCTCATATAATTAGGATTATATTGGTTTCCAGTTAAAGTATTGTTTTCATAGTTTTGAACAGGACAACAGATAACATAATCTTTGTTTTGTTCAAACTCTTTGTTTGTAAAAGGATTTTTTGTAGAGAGTCCAAGATTTTGTTTTGCAAGAAAAAGTGTGTCTGCATTTGTCATAAATGAATTATCCACACGAAATGGTTCATTTGAATTAAAATCTTTATACATTAATAGACAGTTAAATTGAGAAGGTACAATAGGATCTTCAAAATTATCAAAATCTGAATAGCTATGAAAATATCCATGATCTGAAACTAAAATTATTCTTGTATTATCATAAACATCATTATCTTTTAAATATTTGAGAAATTTACCAACTTGCATATATGAAGCAATATTTACATTATAATCCTTTAAATCCAGATTATTCGTTGATTTATACAAATCTTCAACTTCGTATTTTTCATTTTTATTCATTGTTATTTCATAATCAGGAGCTTTAAGAAGATATGGTCTATGTGGTAATTCATTTTCAATTATAGAAAGTGTATTCGATGATGAATCAAAATCTACAAGATTTGGTAAATAATAAAGAGAAGAGAAATTATTGTAAAAGTCTGAATTATTTTCAGTTTTATTCAATGCTGTATTATAAAAGATTGTTCTGGTACAAGGAATGAGAATTTGAAGTATAGAAAAATCTTTTATATGTTTTGTAATATATTTATCTGGTTCATTAATTATTAAATTCTTTTTCTCATTAAAATAGTTTTTTGTGTATTTACCAATTTGTTTTGAGACATTTATTTCAGGATATTTTTCAAAAGGTGTATAATCTCCTTCCCAGACATAATTAGACATAGAAGGATCTGTAAAAGTAACTTCATAACCGGCATCTAAAAATATTTTTGGCATTACAAGTAAAGCTTCATTATGTTTATCAACCAAAAGCATATCATCTCTAAGATAATTTTCATAAGAAGAGTATTCGTAACCACCCATAGTTGGAGGAATTCCATTTATAGTATTTCCTCCGGAAGATAGTGTATTTGGATAATAAACAAATCCTGAAAATTCCTGTGCTATATCTGGAAATTGTTCAAAAATATATTTTGGAAAAGAACCTATCGCTCTGTCTAAGAACAGAACAATTACATTTTTGTCCGTTTTAGAAAGATGATATACTGGTTTGATTTCTGTATTATCTGAAATTGCAATATGTTTTGTTGAATAATATTTGAATTCCTTATTTATGAATGAAGTCTTATAGATACCAAATCCAACTTCTGCTATTCCTACAGCAAGCATTAAAGTTGAAATGATTGAAACCTTATTCATTTTTTTTACAAAAAGAATGAATAGGAAAGCAACTACAAATATAAGAATAGATAAAATTGATTTATAAAATGGAATGGTTAGATTTTTGGTTGGCGATTCAATCTGAAAGAATGTATCAAGAGAAACATAATTAGCTTTAAAAATATAAACATTGCAAAGGGCGCAAATTGAAATCGAAAAAAATATAATAGATAAATAATTTTTGACCTTGTTTCCAAACATCTTATAAATGATAAATGGCCATAAAACAAAAAATCCAAAGAATAATAATGTTGCAGATTTTATATAATTTATAGGTGAATCAGTATTTCCAATGAATGAGAATTCAATTGGAGAAGACGAAATAACACTCGCAGGTAAAAGAATGCCACATAAAATCCATAAAGAAATAGCTGAAAATATGAAAAGGATTAAAGTTTGTTTTGTATTTGATTCATTCTGTTGTAAATTTATTTTATTCCATAGAGCAGATCGTTTTAATAATACAAAAAGATATGGAATAAGAGCAAAAAATATAGTAAATGCAAATAAGAATATTTTTTTATATAAACTAGAATCAGCTTTAAAGATACAAAATATTATAGAAAGAACTAAAAAACATAATGTTAGAATTATATGAAGAATTCGTTTAGGATTTTTAGTCTTCATTACAATGTTTTTAAAAAGTGAAAAAATATTATTTAGAATCCAATAGATTACAAGTCCACTTGGTGATTTATAAAGTAAAATAAGAAAAAGAATTGCAACTCCATATAGTTGAAGTTTCTCACGTAATGGTGCTTCTTTACAATAAATAGCTCCAGAAACAAAATTTATTAATGTCATTATTATAGGAAGAATACTAATAATTACTGATTTATTTGCTATGGAGAAATGAATAAGTTCATCAGGATTGCCTAAATCTTTAAAAAATATCCAGCTCTGTCCCGAAAGATATTCACAATGGCTTAAAAAATGATATGCAGCAATAAAAAATGGGATTTCAATTAAAATAGATAAAGAACTTCTAAGAACATAAAGTGGATGATAATTATTCTGACGATAATATTCATTTATCATCATGAACTGTTCATCTCCTTTAAAAGCTTTTTTTATCCGTTTTAATCTTGATTCTAATGATTTAGAAATATTGCGTTCTTTTTCCTGAAGTTTATCTGCAATATTATATAAAGGTAAAGCCAAAAAATTTATTACTATACTAACTCCAAATACAGAGTAGATAACGTTCAATGAAGAAAAGCGATTATAAATGAACAGAAATGTCCATTCAACAATCATTTCAATAGGCGCAATTATTATTGTATAAAGCATTTTCTTTATTTTCCTAAATATCCATTATATTATTTTCTATTTTATAGATATTTAGAGTAATACTCAACTATAATTTTTGTTTTATTTTTGATACGATTTACAGAAAGTATTTAAAAATAAAGATTAAGTACCTATAAAGCAAATCCCTTTTGACACCGCTCCCTATAATTATTATAATGAAGCAACTTTAAAAATCAGAGGATATTATGAGCGACGAAATTCAGTATACAGATATAAACAAAAGCTTTGAAGCAGCACTTGAACGCAGTAAAAAAATCGAAGAGGATTTGAATAAAAATCCACAGAAATACAGAGTACTTACAGGAGACCGTCCAACAGGTCGTCTTCATATTGGTCATTATTTTGGTTCAATTCAGAACCGTGT
>JAEEGL016708449.1_pt1 | contig 11818 bp, 5 predicted proteins | sample 9134231 | NCBI WGS metagenome assembly JAEEGL01 (sample SAMN16246548, study PRJNA631951) | gut metagenome | biome: gut microbiome; feature: rumen; material: fiber-attached | host: Bos | place: Iran: Karaj | collected 2018-10 | reverse complement strand
TATTTACAATATATTATAACATTAACCCTACATTAAATCTTGAAATTGAATGAAAGAATTAATAATATTTTTATGTTTCGAATTAACATGATATCTCAAAGAAGATTTTGAAGGAAAAGAACAATTACAAACTAAAAAAATGATAATATAATTTTTTTACTTTCTTTAAAAGGACATATATAAGGAAAGATTTTTGTATGGAATTTTCTTACATGATAAGTTTTTCCATTTCTATGTGAAAATTCACAATCACAAAAATCACATTTATATGGTTTTTTTTTTAAATGAATATTTTGATAATGTAAATTTACATTTTCTTTTGAACGATATATTTTCCCACAATAACAAATAAACATTTTTAAATTATATTTACATTTGTCTTTTTTATCCTTTTTTTTTTCTATTTTTTTGTCTTCTCTTTTTTTATTATTTGAGATTTTGTTTTCTAATATTGAATTTGTAGTCTCATATTCTAGAAAAAAAGAATCAGAGAAATTTTCTTCAAAAGGGATTTTTTCATAATTTTCATTTAATAAATTATCAATTCCAAAAAACTCCATTTTTAATTTTTATAAAGAGAAAAAATAATAAATTAAATAGAATATAAACAAATTTCAAAATAGAATATAATAATAATATAAAAAAATATAAAAATATATTTTAAAAAAAAAAAATTAAAATTTAACTTATGTAAAAATTACCTTTCTGAAATATTAAAGTTAATATATGTTAATAAATGATAAACATTATTAATAAAATAATGACAATATTATTTATTAGTATAAATGATTTTAAGTTTTAATTAAAAAAAAACAATTTATTTATAGGAAAACTTTTTTATAAATTATATTTATTTATTTTTTCTTCTATTTCATACCCAATATTTATAATTTTTTGATAAATTTAGAGTGAAAGAAAAATTATTAATATTACTTTCATTATTAAAATAATTATATTTAAAAAAATAATTTAAAATTATATTTATAATTGACTTTCCATTTTTTTAACATTAATATTATTATTTCTTGATGTATTATTATTATAAGAAATTCCTCCTGTTCTTGTAGAAGATAAATTATTACTATTATTAGTATTACTATTATTATTAGAATTATATTTTATATAAAATGAATTTTTATTTGATAATATTAAACTTTCATTATTTCTTATTTTATTCTCTTTATTATTGGATAATAAATTTTTTGGTAAATAATTTGAATTTAAAGGAGTTTTATTTAATCTTTTTTTTTCTATTTTAATTCTTGATTTGTTTAATAATTTATTTTTGAAATTAAAATACATAGAATTAAAAACATTTTGATCTAAAATATATTTATTTCTTTCATTTATAAAATGAAGATTTAATTTTCTTAAATCATTAAATCTTTTATATATTAAAATCATTTCTGGATTATTTGAATACATTGAATATTGTTTTATTTTTTTCATTTCTTTTAATTCTTCTTCAAATTTTTTTTTTTGTAAATTTCTATAATATTCTATTTCATCTTCATTTAATTCATCATTATCAATATTTGAAATATCAATCAAATTTTGTTTTTTTTTCATAAAATTTTCAAATTCTTTTTGATAATTTAAATTTTTAATTTGTAATGTTTTATTTAATATTTCTTTTTTTCTATTTAAATCATTAAATTCATTTCCTAAATAAACTAAATTATTTGAAAACTTTTTTATAAGTAATAAATGAGAATTTTCATGATCTAAAACATAATTTTCTAAATTATTTCTTTTTTGTTTTAAATAATTTTCATAATCTTTTAATATTGTATTTCTTGAAATAAATGAATTTTCTTTATCAATCAAATCATTATTATAATTTCTTTTAATATTTATTGAAGAATAAGATTTTAAATTTTTATTAAACTTAAATTTTGATTTAAAAATATCTTTTTCTGTTCTTCCTAAAATTTTCTGTTTTTCTATTTGTCTTAAATTTGATAATAATATTTCATCATTGAAAGTTTCTATTAAAGGTTCTGAATTTATTTTAAATATAATAAAATTATTTTCTTCTTTTGGGTTGTATTTATTCATCATTTGCTTATAATTAATTGAAATATTTGTATTATTATCTTTTGATAATTTTAATAAATGAGAATAATAAATTATATTACTTGAACTTGATAACATTAAATAGAAATATTTTGAAAAATTATTAAATATTGAAATTATAAATTTTATAAAATCTGAATTTAAATTTATTTCATCAATATCTTTATTAAAAGATAATGAATTATTATCTAAATATTTTTCAGAAAATTGAGGTTCAGAATTAAATGTAAAATAATTTTTTAAAACTAAGTTATTTAAGGAATTAATCATAGATTTAATGTTCTTTAATAAAAAAGTTAAAATTAATTTTAACGTATTTGATTTGTCTTTCTTATTTTCTTGAATAATTTGATTAGAATATTTAATTTCTTTTATTTTATTATTAATAAATTGATTAAATTGATTAAATTGATTTAATTCACTTTCTTCTTTTTTTCCATTTTTTTTATTAATTATTTTCAATAAAATAATGTTATATTCTTTATTAAGTTTTGAAATATTAGTTTGAAGATTATTTATTTCTTTATTATATAAAGAAAATAAAGATGATAATGTATTATATTTCTTTTGAATTATTTTATATTCTTTTATCACATCCATTAAATTTTCAACATTTAAAATTGTATAAATTTTATATATTCTCATCTTTGAATAATGATATAATTTCCAATCTTCTAAATAACTTTTATATTTATTATTAATAATAATTTCATTTTTTATAATATGTTTTTTAAACTTTTTCTCTTTTAATTTTATTCTTTCTAAACTCTTTTCAAATTCATCAGTTTCTTTTTTTAAAAGAAAAACTTTAAAATCTAATTGATTTAAAATTTTTATTTTTTCATTGATTTTTTCTTCATTACCTAATTTAATTTTATCATTAAGAGATTTTATATCTGATAATAATTTTTCTTGTTTTTTTAAAACTTGAATTGAATGATTATCTATAATAGAATATTTTTCACATTGTTCATTATATATTTTTAAATAATCTCTTTCATCATCTAATCTTTTTGAAAGTAAATAATTCATTTTATATGTTCTTCTATATATATGAATATAACAATCTAATTCATGTTTTTTTAATAAAATATTTCTTTTTATTATTTTTATTAATTCATCATAATAATTAATTAATGTTTTTGGATAAGAAATATTTTCTATTAATAATAAATTGCATTTATCATTTAATTCCTTTTCTTCTTCTTTTTTTCTCTTTATTATAAGTAAATTTTGATTATGCTTTTTATATAAGTTTATTATATTATTATAATAATGTTTTTCTATTGTTTTCATATTAATAAATTGTTCTTTTTCATTAATTAAATAATTAATTAAATTTTCTTTAACTAATTTTTCTTCTTTACTTCTACTTCTAATATAATTACCTTTTTCATTTAATAAACTTGAATTCTCTTTCTTTAATTTCATATTTTTATTTATTCCAGTTAAAAAAATATTTGAATTACTCTTTTTCATATTTCAAAAATATTATATATTTTTTATTTTAAATTTTATAACAAAAATACTAATTTATGAAATAATTATTTATTTTATTCATTATATAATAATTAAAAAATAAAAATCTTTTCTTGGATTTCTTTATTATTTAAACATATATTGTTTCTAATATTATACGATTAAATAAAAAAAAATTGTTTGATAAATATTTTTAATAATATCATTATATAATTTTATTTTTCCTTTAATAAAAAAATTTAATGAAAAAAAAAAATAGAACAAAAGTTTTTATTAGGTTTAATTTGTTTATTATTTCCTTTAAAATTCTAAAAATAAATTATTTTAGTGAGTGGCAAAAAAATAGTTTTACATCTATTTTAGTATTCAAACAAAGCAGAAGTTTCAAAATAAAAGATTTTCTTTTCATTAGAGATATTTTTTTAGCATCTTTAAAATTAACTTCTTTTTCATTATCTAAATCTTTTTTACCTTCAATAATAAATATTATCCATAAATTGTATTTAATCTACTTTTAAAATCATCAAATTTTTTTATCTTTAATAGTAAAAAGTAATAAAAAAGCATTAGAAGATAGAACCTAAGTGTCAAAAAAAATATTTTGATATTCATCTTATCCTTCACTATCTTTTAATTCTTTTTTTATTTTTTCATTATTTAGTTCTTATCAATGGTAATAATCTTCTAATATTGAGTCTGTTTCTTCAGAACATAAAATTTTGTCTAAATAATGATATGTTATTGTTATTTTTCCTACTGTATTTTCTCTTAATTTTGCTTTGTTAAATTTATTTGTTATTTCATTTTATTCTTCATTTTCACTCATTTTTTTTCTTTTGAGGAAAATTTATTTATTTTTTGTTTTATTTATTTATATGGAGAAAAAAAATTTTCTTTTAGGTGTTAGTCCTTTTATTTTCTATTATTTATATAAGTTTAGATTTAGTTTCCTTGGAAAGAAATTTAGATATAGGCAATTCAATAAAAATATGATTTTGAGATTAAAAGATAAATATATATTAAATAATTCAGATGGAAATTATTTAGGAATAGTATATCCAACAAATATATTTGATGTTCAAAAAATATTTGAATATGCAAATATATATAAAATTCCTTTAATAAGAGATGTTAATTATAGTAGAATCTATTTTCCTTATAAACATTGTATTATTGATATGAGTAAATATAATGATATTCTTAAATTTAATTTAAAAGCAAAAAGAATAAGAGTTCAAAGTGGAATTTCAGTAGATAAATTACTTGATTTTTTAAATAAACATAATTATACAATTAAACTTTTGGAAAAATATTCAGGAAGAAATTTAACTATTAATGATTTATTTTTTAATAATTTTTATGGATCACAATTACAGAATGATTGTTTAAGATATTATTCAATTATTATTCCTAAAGAGGAAAAAATTGTTAAATTTAATCCTTTTACTGATTTTTCAGGAAATCATATTAATATCTCTAATTTATTTCTAAATAACAGTTATGTTTTAAGTTTATTATTAGAAACAGAATTTCTTTACACTGAGAAAGAATATTATAATTTTTTCTCTTTTAATATTCATCAATCTGATAATTCAATTTTAGATAAATTAAAAGAAGAACAAATTATTGATGATATGATTATTACTTATATTGGTGATTCAAATAAATTTGGGAAAAAAAAAGTTTTAATTAAAGTTAAAGAAAATAATACTAATAAATTATTAGGAATTCTTGATTATTATGGTTTAATTAATGTTCAAAAAGAAAATATAAAAATTAATGAAATATTTTTAAATAAAAATACAGATAATAAATATTCTCGTCATATAAAAATTGTTATAGATAAACAATATTTGAAATTTTTTGTAAATTACTTTGAAAAAAAATATAATAAAATTTTTGAAAATAAATTTACTCTTCCAGAAATAAAATATAGTCAAAAAGAAAATATGTTTTTTATTTCATTACCATATTTTGAAGATATTCCAAATATAGAAAAGCAATATATTTTCATAAAAGAATTGAATAAAATAATAAATAAAATAAATGGTAATTTTTTCCTTAATCAAAATATTAATATACCAAATAGATTTGATCAAATGAGAGAAATTGGTCTTAATAATTTTATTATGCATCAAGATATAAAACAATATTTTGACCCTAATTATACTTTAAATCCTCATTTATGTAATATTAAACCAAATTTCTTTTCTTTATTAAAAAGGAAAAATAGATTTATAAATTATATTTTTACAAAAATGAAAATATAAAATAAAGATTTAATTTAATATATTTCTACTTTTAAAAATAAAAAAATATATTAAGATTTTATAGATAATTAATTAGTAAAAATAGGGAAAATAAATTATAATATTTAATATTATTTTTTTATGTTTAAACTTTATTATTTAAATATTTATCTTTCAATAAGAAAATATTATAATAAATAAATTCAATGAAATTTATATATTTATGAATTTAAAAAATAAGTATTTAAAAATTTAAAATAAAATGTATTTAGTTAAATTTATAAATATAAAGTTAATTTGTATTTAAAATATAATTAATTTATTGATTAATATTTTAATTAATTCCTTATATGGTGTAAAAGCACCTTCTTTTCTTAAAAATTTAATACTATAACTATCATAATTATTTATTTTTATAATATTTATTTCAAATTTAATATCTCCCTTTTTACATGTATATTTATTTTTTTTCACATAATATTGAATTTTATAATTTTTTAACTCTTTTTCTAAATTAAATTTAATTTTAGATATATTACAATAAATAATTGATTTTAAATCAAAAGGTTCAATTAAATTATTTTCTTTATTTAAATTATGATGAATATAATGATTAGTAATAAATTTTTTTTCATTTAATTCATTTTTTTTTTCTTTTTTATTATTATTATTTTCTATATTTCTGTTAATCCTTGTAGAACCAAAAATATAATTTTGATAAATAATTTTATTATTATTATTAATAGGATTATTATTGTTTAAAATTTCTTTTTCACTTTCATCATTAACATTAAAAGTTTTATTTTTAGATTTCATTTTAATATATTTTAAATCTTTTTCTTTTTTATCAAAACTATTTTCATTATCACTTTGATTTTCAATAGTTTTATTTTTTCCTTCTTCTAAAGTTTTATCAAAACTTATACTTGTATTAAAAAATTTTTTACTTTTTTTATTTTCATTTTTTTTACTTTGAACTAAAAAAATATTAATTCTATTTTGCATTAATTTTTTTTCTCCATTATTTTTTTCTTGAGAAATTCTTTTATTTTTTTCATTTCTACCAGAATAAACAGAAGAAGAATATTTTTTTCTTTTATTATAATTTGAAGAATTTTTTTTGTGATTTTCTTCAGTTTTAATATTAGAATTCCTTTTTGGAATTAAATTCCCTTTATTTTTCATACCATTTTTTTTTTCATTTTCATTTTTGTGATTAGGTAAAAATTTAAATTTATATAATTTATTTGGTTCTGTTGATATTTTATTTTCAATTGATAAATTTCTTTTAGGTAAATTTAAATTGTTTTCTTCATTTATTAATAATTTATTTTCTTTATTTTTTTCATTATTTAAAAAAGGTAATTTATTCATTATTTTTCCTATATCTTCTAAATTATGTAATGAAGTTGAATGCTTATGTTTTTTTTTATTTGAATAATCTATTATTTTTTTCTTAGTTACTAGTCTTTTATCACTGTTTGGAAATTTTGTTATATTTTTATTTTGATTTATAGTTCTTAGAAAATTTGGAATTTTATTAAACAATGATTTTGCACTTAATTTTTTTTCTGTTTCTATATTTTCTTCATCTAATTTTTCTTCTTTTTTTATATTATTTATTTCTTCTGAATTAATATTTTGATATGATTTATTTCCTTTTATTTCTAAACTTATGTTATTATTTTCTTCGAAATTTTTTTCTATATTTTTTTCATTGGTTTTTTCTTTTTCTAAATCTAATGTATTTATTATATTTATTTTTTCAGAACTTTCTTCTTTTAATTCATTCATTTTTTCTTTCTTTTCTTTTATTTCATCAATTTTATTCATATTATTTTCTATTATTTCATCAATTTTATTTAAACTATTTTCAATCAATTTATTAATTTTATTAAAATTTGTTTCTTTTTCATCAATAATATTATCTTCATTAATATTTAAATTAATTTTTTCAACATCTTCTAATTTTTTTAAATTAATATTTTCATTTTTACTTTCAATATCATTTTCATAATTTTTTTCATAATTTACATTTCCAAAACTTTCATCTTTAATAATAATATCATTTTTAATATTATCATCAATAAATTTATTTTCCTTATTATTTTCATTATTAAAATCTTCTTTAAAACTTTCATTATTATTGATTTCTTTAAAATCTATTTTTTTATCATTATTATTATTATTATTTAAATCACATCTTTCTTTAACAGCTTCTTCAATATCATTTCCATATTTACTTAAATCATTATCATTATTATTAATATAATCTTCAAATAATTTAGATTTTAAATCAGCAACGCTTTCAATTCCTTTTCTTATTTTTTTCTTAAGCATTAAATAATAAGTAGTAGTAATATGATTATGTTTATTACCTAAAATATTTTTTCTAACTTCTATTTTGTCATAATCATATTCACTCATTTTATTAATTAAATCTTCATCAATAGGAATAACAATTTTATTAATTAATAAACCTTCAGAAAAATTAATTTTTAAATCAACTAAATGAAACCAAGGATGATTTTTAATTTGATTAACATGGAATCTTTTTTTAGGATCAACACATAAAATATGATTAATTAAATCTTTAGCCTGTTCAGAAATAAAATTAGGAATATTAAATTTACCTTGAGTGATATTTTCAAATAAAATCTTATTATTCTTATTTTCAAAAGGTAAAAAACCACATAACATTGCAAATAAAACAATACCAGAACTCCAAATATCAGTTAAATAACCATTATATTTATTTCCATTTAACATTTCTGGAGCTGCATATGAAGGACTTCCACAAGGAGTATTTAATAATTCATTATGATTATATAAGTTACTTAAACCAAAATCTACTATTTTTATATTTTTATTATTATCTAATAATAAATTTTCTGGCTTTAAATCTCTATGTGCTATTTTTAATTTATGTAAATAATTTATTCCACTTATTATTTCCTGATAAAATTTACATGCTTCTATTTCACTTAAACGCTTTTTTAATATTATATAATCAAATAATTCTTTTCCTGGAATATATTCCATTATTAAGTATATTGAATTTGATGTTTGTATTATTGAATATAAATGAACTATATTATTATGATGAAGAACTTTTAAAATTTTTATTTCTCTTTCTAAACGAGTTTTATCTGAATGTTCTAATATTTTCTTTTTATCTAATATTTTCACTGCTACTTTTTCTCCTGTTAATATATGTGTGGCTTTTCTTACTATTCCAAATGTCCCTTCTCCTATTTTTTTACCTAATATAAATTGACCTATGTTTTTACCTTCTGATAAATTCTGCTTTGATTTATTTTTTATTTCCTTTTTCTCTGAAAAAGAATGTAATTGTTGAGAAAAAAAATCAGAAGGAATTGATTTTTCTTTTTCTATTTCTGTCATTTTTTTTTATTTTTTAATTTTTTTTGTTTTTTTAAGTTTAATTTAAATAAAGAAAACAATAATTGTTTTTTATTTAAATAAAGATAACTATTTAAAATGATTAAACATAAATTAATGTTTCTAATATTTTAAAAAATATTTATAATTACAATTAAAAAATTTTAATTTTTTTAATCTACTCAAATATTGTATATTGAATTATTCTAAATAAAATTTCATTATTATTATACATGATAAGTAAATGAATAAAATTTTATGTTTAAAAATTTTATATTTTAATTTAACTCAATTCATATAATATAATGAAAAACAGAAAAATTAATCTTAATAAAATTAAAAAAAATGACATTTGAAAAATAAAAAAATTACCAAATTACTTAATTGTTTTCATCTTTTTAAGTTTTAATTTATCTCTTCTTTCTTTTCTTTTTCTTTCTCCGATAGTGTTTAAGAACCAAATGAATAAATGTTTCCCTTTAATAAAAAATAATTCTCCCATAAAAGCAGCTTTAATATATACATTATCAGTAAATAATACTTTCATCATAATAATAATAATATCAAAAAATTTAGGTTTTTTATTTTTTTCTTTAATATAAAATTTCCAATGTTTAAAATAATGATTTACTTGATTTAAATTTAAAACTCTTTTCATTTTCATAATTTTATTTTCTTTTAAAACTTCTTCAGCTTTAATTTCATCTTTAGAAATATTTTTTTTAGGATTAACAGCATTATTTTTTTTGTTTAAAATTCTTTTTTCTGAAGGTTGTTCTAAATTATATTGATAAATATTTCCTGTAATTTCATCATAAACTTTTTTAATAAATCTAACTGGTTTATATTTTTTTGTTGCATTCATTGAAGCATTTCTAACATCTTTTCTATCAATATAATTTAATTTTCTATTTTTCATTCTTTCTTTTCTTAATAAATATTTCATCATTTGATTTCTAACTTTTGTTATTGAATGAGGAAATTTATATTTTATTTTTCTTTGAATTGGAATATAATCTAATTTAAATTCTTTTTTATTTTTCTTTTCTTGAATTGAAATATTATGAATTCTATTACTTGGTCTAAAACTTATATCAACAAAAGATTCTGTTAAAATTCTTTTATCATAAAATGCATTTTCTATTTCAAAAACTATTTCATTATTTAATTTTAAATTATTCATTTTTTCCATATTTTTTTTTTCTATATATTGAAAAAGTAAACTTCTAAAATAAAATTTATGAAAAAATTTACGTATTATTCCTAATTCTATTTTATTTATTATTTTTTTCAATCTTTTCTTTTGTTTATCTTTTAAAGAAATATACTTTAATTTTTCAAAGAAAAAATCACAATAAAATTTATAAAAATAATGTTTAATATAATTTTTAATAGCAAAAGGAAATTTAACCCATAAATAGTGATTTTTTTTATCTCCATCAATATAAAAGTCATTAACTAAATTTTGAACCATAAATTTTTTTTTAATAGCATCAATAATAAAATCTCCATCTTCAGGATAATCCATAATAATATCTTTAAAAGAACAAATTCTTTCAGAAGGAATAAATAAATTATTTACTTTTCTTCTTAAATAAAGAAAACCAAAACTTTTTTCTGCTTTTTTTTTAGTTTTTAATTTTTCTTCTGCTAATTCATATAATCTTTTATATTTTAATAATTCATTTTTATCTATATTTCTGGATTTTTTTCCTCTATAATAAAATGATTCTTCGTTAATTATATTTATATTTGAAAATGTTTTTTGAACTGTATCATTTAAATTTTTTTCTATATCATAATTTTCTTTTAATGATATTACATCAACACTTTCATAAGTCGGTAAAAAATAAGAACTTATATAATCTAAAGATGTTATTGAATTATTTCTTCTTTGTTTTATTATTGGTTTATAATAATTTAAATTTCTTTTTAATTCTTTTATTTCATTCTCATAACTTTTTTTACTTAATTTTTCTAAAAAAATTTTTTTTTCTTTTTTATAAATATTTAAAATAGCTTTTGTTAATTTATCTATTTTATCTTTTTGAGAAGAGTATAATTGTTCTTTTTTAATATTATGATAAAATCTTCTAAATAAAGTTTCCATTTTTCCTATTTTTTCTATATCTTTACTTGGTTCAAATAAAATTACACTATTTCTTTTATTTTTCTTTTTATTTAAATTAGATTCTTCAATTTCTAAATTTACTGGTATTTTATCTTTTATTTTTTTTTCAGTTACATGATCAGTTGAATTACTTTTACTTTTTTTTCTATTATATTTATTATCATTTTTATCATTATTATTTTTCTTTAAATTTTCAATATGATAATTTTCTCTTTTATTTTTATTATTTTTTTCTATCATTAAATTTTCTTTATTTTTTATTTTTAAATCAAAATTTTCTTCTAAATTTAAATTTTTTGTTAAACTTCTTTTGTGATTATTTTGATTTGGAGGTTTTAAATCAGTAAAATTAATAAATCTTTGACTACTTGCTTTATTTGGTTCAATTATTATTGGTTTTTCTTTTGAAACATCTGTTAATTTATTATATACAGAACCTTCCAAATTATTATTTCTAGTTTTATTATTTTTTTTATTATCT
>JAEEGL016467085.1_pt1 | contig 11818 bp, 11 predicted proteins | sample 9134231 | NCBI WGS metagenome assembly JAEEGL01 (sample SAMN16246548, study PRJNA631951) | gut metagenome | biome: gut microbiome; feature: rumen; material: fiber-attached | host: Bos | place: Iran: Karaj | collected 2018-10 | reverse complement strand
TCGTCATCGATCCACCGGCAGACCTCCGTCGCATCCGTCGAGGCGTCGGACCGCTCCCGCACCCACGCGAACTCCTCCCACACCGCAGCGCGCCACCGTTCCGGCGCCTCATTCCCCATCTTGTACGGAAGCAGATACCAGCAAAACTCCTCGAAGGACAGGTCCCTTGCCCAAGGCAGCTCCCATGCCTTGAAGGCATACTCGATGTTCTCCGCGAGATAGTCCGCATCGATCACCTCGCAGTCCATCACCTTGACCTTCGCGCCTGTTTCTTCAAGCTTGGACACGTCGTAATGCCACTGCAGCGGAAGCCCCTCCAACAGATACTCCGCCGCACGGCGCCGCAAGCTGTCCTCCGGGGCTAAATAACGCATCATTAGTTCATCGTCTATATCCTTCTCCACCAGCGCCTCCCGAGCCATGGCTCTAGTTCCGGAAACCGGCAAAAGCAGTATACAGTTGAGTAAAAGAATAATCCATGGTCTCATTTCCTGATATTGCGGACTCTTTGTACACACAAAGTTATATAATCATAATATCCTAAAGCTAAAGCGTTGGGGAAATTTAATACAAGTAAGCAGATTAAGACACTGTTCTGAAATGATTGCTTGAGTATTCTATGTAGGTTGTTCAGTACACTCTGAAACCGGAGTATCCCCTCCCAGGATAAGCCTTCACGAATAAAGGAGGAAGGCAAACATCACGTCGCTACATGAACAGAAGAACGAATGGATCACGTCCTTTCTGTACGTGACCTTATTGTCAACCCTCTACACCGGAGGCCCTGACAAGACGTTCCGCTTGTATTCGGAAAGCGTTCCACTGCTTATGGAAGCAAAGGATATCTCATCCGCGTTCAGCATTTCGCAAACCATCCTTTCCCCGTTCGGATGGGCTGAGCAATATGAGGTGGAGTCGACATTTTCCTTATCAAAAACCGAAAAGATCTCCATTGCCGCGAAGTTCGGGAGATAAATCTGGTCCAAGACATTTTTTCCATCCCCCCGGCGTCTACACAGGAGCGAGTTCCATCCAATCGTTGCTAAGTATCGGAGTAACTGCTACATAATCTCCTTCTTAGACGTCCTTGACCGCAATCAAATTGACAACTTGGTGTTGCTTCTCAAAACACATAATCATCCCCTGAATGGTTTTTAGGGATTCACCTCGAAACATGGTATTGGAGAGACAATGCAATGAACCGATGCGGGCTATTACTTTCTTACATTCTTATTCCCGTAAGAAGTGATAACGCAACACAAACGATCATCTTGTCTAGATGCGTTATTCTCCCATTGAAGAGGGCGGAGGTTGGAGAGGTTGTCTGTACCACCTTTAGAAACAGGAGTGATGTGATCAATTTCCCATCCGTAATCGCTTATTCTGTCTCCATAATAGTCCCAGCAAATCCATGCATCACATTGGTCTTTACGCCATTTAGCAGGATCAACACCAATAACCATTCTTGCTTTCTTCCATACAGCAAGTTTCGTTTCGTAACTAAATGCCATGTCTATAAGAATTGTATTGTTAAACACCTGCACCCTGAACGGCCCAGTAACAGCCTTGAACAGGACATAAACTGTGAAAACACCGTTTGTCACCCAACAACATGATGGCCATCCTAAATCCAATACATATTGCAACCACGTTAATTTGAAGGCTCAATAAACACCCCTTCAGTATCCCAAGTTACTATTTCTCCGTCTATTATATCAACATATTCACATACTCCATATCCCCATGCACAAGGTCTCGTGTCATACTCGGTCTGGATAAGGGCTTCTATATTTGCATTGAGCAGATTGCCATTCGAGTTATGGTGCAGGCATGCCATCAGGACGCCTCCCGCTAACGCAGAAACTGCAATAAAGGGAAATAAATACTTTTTCATAAAACAATTAGTTAGGAATGAATAATGATTGTATTATTATTAAAAAGAGTGAACAGACTACAGACCGGACAAGTCATAAATGAAGATCTTTGCCTCCGGATAAGTCGAGCAACCATAAAGAGTGTTTCCATCAACACATATCTTGCAAACTGTATTTTGCAGGATTATTCGTTTCACGGGTTCGCCTATCCAGTTGTAAATCAATAAGTCGTTGCATTCGTGTGCCGGTATTTCTCCCAGGATCGGCTTCCCGGAATACAAGAAGCAGACATATCGGTCATTACAGCCTGCATCCATGAAACAATATGATGCCGTTTTGATGTATCCGAGCCTTTCGGCAACGAATGACATCTCCGGTTCGGTAAACACTTGCCTCTTATACTCTTTGAGTCCATCCTCTTCAATGAAAGAAAAAGAAACAGCATCAGCATCTAACATGGCTGCAGCAAGTGCTTTCCCATCTGGCTTGATTGTACAAAATGAGGTCGAGCCGATTTGCTCGAGTTGTGTGTTTGGCACATCTTCCATATTTTCAAAATCAGGAAGTTGAATGCTATTGATAACCTCACCCTTATCATCCAGCACGCTGTACCATTCTTTTGTTTCAAATCGTCCAAAAGATACTAAGCCACCTCCCGTGTGATAGATTTGGACAGGATGGTACGGACCGGCGTGGCCTTCAGGCTTGCTGATCTCTATCCTTCGGATAATCTCAGGACGGCCTTCCTGGGTTGATCTCGCCAAGTCGAAAAAATAGTAATTCTTCAGGTTAGGGTCATAAATCCGAAGCGTATCTCCCAAAACCTGCCAGGAACGGAAAAAAGTCAATTCTCCCGGTCCTCTACCCTTAGAGATGAGCTTGATCACCCTGCCTTCAGCCGGATTGACCAAGCTAACATATGAATCTTCTTGAGATGTTTCAACAATGAACCAGTCTCTATATTTACCAAATCCATCCGGAAGAGTAATTCCGAAAGGATGAAGATTGATGCTGCCAATTGGAGATAATCTCTCCTGCTTGGGAAATTCTTTCAAGAAGTCGCCAACCTTCATATTGTCACGAGGCTGGCATCCAGGGAAGACATTAGTATAAGAAACAAATAATAAACTATATAACAATGCCTTCCTTAGTAAAGCGCATATCTTCTTCACATTTTCTTCTATAAACATACAACATCGGACAGGTTCTCATAAGCAACTTCATTCAGATAATTCAAAAGAGATAACTTCTTCATTTACCCGGTCTACGGAATACAAAAGAACCCTTTCTTGATCAAGAGCAAAGGATGTAGCCCGACACGGAAAAGGAATTGTCACAATAGTTCCTTCATCAAGGTTAAGAAGCAGGAGTGTCGGTTCTTTTGCGTTTCCGGTGTCAATCTCATAGAATGTAGAACCCTGATAAAGGATGAGGCAGAATTCTGGAAACAAATCCATAGACACGAAGGTCTGGATACGGTCATTAAAATCCTTTTTGACCACGCTGTCATAATTGTCTAATTTGTCCCCAAAACATATAGTCCTGGCCATGCTTCCATCTTCAGAATAAACATGTATGGTATTTAATTCTGTCGAGGCTTCATATAACCAGTCTTTCTCTGGATCATAATTGACGATTGTTGACAACGCGTTAAAATAAGATCCATCATCCTTTGATGGAGGTGTCAATGTCGCGCTGTTCAAAACTTCGAATGATGATGGAGTTGTTCTCTGGTCATGTCGCAACAAGTATCTTATTTGAGAATTCCTATCAGGGGACATTACCTTATAGAAGAATGTATCGTTTCCCAAGTCCAATGCTTGACACGGACCGCTCGGAATACTCCCATATTCTTGAAAAACAGTCCTTTGCTCATTTATGGATTCTTCAATGTCAAAGCGAATGAATGTACCCTTGTTGCTATTGAAGGAAGCGAACCATTTATCTCCCTCTTTAGTAAAGAACATGGATGAGGCGGTAATGGGTACAATTAATTCACCCGGCCCGTTTCCCTGAGCAAAAAAAGACCCAAGAATCGTCCGGCTTTCCGCATCGAAAACCTTGATGAATCCCGACACATCGCTCGTTGCAACCACCATATAAGGGCCGCGGATACGCATGTCGATAATCCCCTTTATGCCAAGATCTACCGATTGCACATTTTTAACCCCCACCTCCATCGGAGATACGATATATTCCGTGTCATCAAAATGCAAGGTAGAAGAGTGACAAGAGGCAAGAACAAGAAGAAAAGCACATGGGATTACCCCAAAATAACGTCGTAACATGTCTTTATCAGCAATTAGCAATCACCCTTCCCTGACAAGAAAGCATGGCGACCTGGAAGCCAAGTACATGTGTTGCAATATAGTACAAACTCACCTTCTGATGAGGTTATGCTTTTCCAACATTGTCCAGTCCCGGGTTCTCCCTCTGTCAGAGATAATGCCTCCACCATTGACTCAATAATAAGGTCAGAACGACTCTGACGAACAGAACGGATAATAAATAGGCCGCCAAGGATAACACCAAAGGCAACCAAAAGAAGTGCGGTTTTCTTTTTCATGGCAATAATTTATTTAACATCAAGATTGTTTTCCAGTATCCGATTCGCACAACATTCACGGGCAGAACGAAAAGCTAAAATGCATCCGGCAACGAGGAGAACAGCAGATAGTACGGATATAATGGCCTTTTTTCCATAATCATAATTGGTTATTAAGGTTGAACATGTCCAGAAACAGATTCATAATGGATTCATTATTTATGGGGTCACCTACCAGTAAAATACGGTTGTTCGAATTTACTGTTAGGGTATGCATGACGTTATTATCCGGGATTATCGGATTCTTATCTCTGAATTGGTTTTCCGAGTCTAAAAATACAGGATATGGCGGATTTGATCGAACAAGATGTTCTATAATGCTCTGATACTCGGACCTTCTCGTTGAAAGGAGAAACACAATCTCAAATGCGCCAGCATCGCGTGAAAGATCGAATAGAGAGCTATACCGGATGAAGTTATCTATCCTGCATTTGCTGCATTCCGTCGAGTCTACATAGACTATCAACTTCGGTCGCATACGCAGTTCTTCCGGCATAGGGAAGACCTCGCCATCTTGGACGCATGTAACTTTCTCCGGAAGGACGACCGTGCTACCAATCATCTTGCGCAGAATCTTTCGCGTTTCAAATCTGTTGCAACAGGTTAAAACGGATACAACAAAAACTAGAAGGAGATGAATAGCCCTTCGCATAATTAGGATTATAACTTATTGGACTTCGAATTCACCATAATATGTTGTACCATCATATAAGGTAAAAGTGATAGAGTACAGTCCAGACATATTGGCTATGGGTATTACATGTGCACCAATGGTACCGTTAATAATCTGACTGGAGTAAGCTCCCGTTGTCTCGTTTTCTATTTCCACAGTCACATTGCCAAGTGAATACTGAAATACGGAGACTATGCTGGATAGACTGGGATAGAAATAACACACAATCGGAACGGGAGTTGGACTGCGTAATGGGTCTTCATTAGGGTCCCCCTCTTCTTCAATGATAATTACAATCGGATCGTCACCTGGGTCCGCTGAAAGATTGAAGGTAGAAACAAGAAAGAATGCAAATAGAGCACTCAAAACAATTGAACAGCACTTTTTCATGATAATAACTTTTTTGCAAGTTACAGTGTTTTCTCACAAGAATAATCATGTTGTTATTTGTACTATCAATCTTTTTTCTTTCATTTAGCCTATCATTGTAATCCAATGATTATTAATAAGATATAGACGCTGGTTATGGCATGGTTCAAAAGAAAAGCAATTTGTATTATTCGGCTTTCTGCCGAGAAAGGTAGCCATAATACCTTTATTATCAACGATTTAACAACGGGAGGGGGCGGGATATGTATGAATGAAAGATTTTAACAGAGTAAAAAGCTATATTTATCCTCCAAAGACAATATTCTATTCTTCAGGCGGCTGCGCCTGATGTAAACCGTGTTGTCGTTCATTCCGAGTATCTCGGCGACGACCGTCGCCTTGGTGTCCAGCAGCCAAAGGCAGAGGAAATGGACCTCTTCCGGCTTGGTAATGCCAAGGTCGCGCTTCAGGTCGGAAATCAGTCCGTCCAGAGTCTCGTCGAGGACTTTCTCAAGTTCCTTCTGGTTACGCTCCGTCTTGTAGAAGGACATCATCTCCTCCTTGAACTCCTTGAGGGTGTTCGCGTCACTCAGGAGATTGTTCTCGTTCATCCATAGTACATAGTCGAAGACCCTTCTCTGCCTGAATGCATCCAGACGCTCTTTCTGCAGACGGACCTGCATCTCCTGCAGCCTGTCCTTGTTCCTGTTTCCCGTGGAGACCATCTTCCTGTTGCTCGTCTTCAGGGCTTCGTGCTCCATTTTCAGGGACTCGTGTATGTTGAGGAGCGAATCCACTTCGTTTTGTATGCTGCGTTTACGAAGGGCGGTCACCAGAATGATAACAGCCGCCAGGAGCAGGAGAGAGATGAATATCAGAGAGGTGGTCCTCCTCTTAGCCTTTTCCTGTTCCAGAGATTTTTCCCTGTAATCCTGGATCGTCTGCGTAATGGAGTCCGTCAAGGTACTTTGTACGGTGCTTTCCTGATGTATGCCCGCCTCGTTGATATACTTGTACGCCGATTCATAATCGCCCCTCCAGGCCGATATACGGTACATCCACGGAAGAACTGCATTCCAGTCTTTCTCCTGGAACTTCTTGAACTGCCGAATCAGGGCATCAGCCGTGGCGTCGTCCCCCAAACGCGCGGAAGCATAGGCGTAGGCCCCGGCTTCCGCGGGTCTCAGCGAGCCGCCGTATTCCTCGATCTTCCGTTTGAAAAGCGCGATGGCTCCCTCCGGATCCGGCTTGTCCTGAAGCATTTTCATCCTCCCGTAATTGTAGATTACGAAGTTCATCATTTCCGGATAACCTTCGGAAGCCTTAAGTCCGCGCCGGAACAGCGAATCAGCCGTGCTCCACTCGCGGCGCATCATATATGGAATGGCGAGACGCGCGAATGCCTGCTCGTAGAAAGGATCCCCCGTGCCTTCAAGGACCGCCAGCGCTTTTTCCACATACTCCTGCTCCTTTTCAAGATTATGCACCGCGTTGTATAGCGAGGTGATGGCAAAATACAGAACAGCCTTTGAGTGCCTGTCCGTCGCCTTTTCTGCCCATCCTTCGGCCTGCGAATAGAGTATTGCGGCCTCTTTCAAGTCTCCGTTATAACGCCTGGCTTTCCCCTTATAAAGGAGAGCCAGCATTTTCTCGTCGGGGTTCCCGTGATGGCGGTAGTATCGCGCTGCCGTGGAAATGATGCTGTCGGAAGTGATGTCGATGAAGCATTTGTCCAGCGCCATGGCGTGTAAAAGAGAGTGCTGTGCTTTGTTCCTTCGTGAATGGAATGAAGTCGTATCGATGGCCCGGAGTTCCGTGAGTGCGCTGTCCGGCTTGTCATTGATGTACGATGCAATGTCGGACAAGTGCGCCGCCATCTCGCGCCTGCCGCTGCAGCCGGCGACGACCAGCATAGACAAAAAAACAATTGATATTCTATGGTGCAAGGGCATACTTCAAAGATAGGGTTTTCCGTTAAAATAGGCAAAAAGGTAATATTGATTCAGTAAGCGAAAACCGTAACATTTCTTTCAGCAATACTTATTTGTTTGGAGCAGATATTTCTCTGTTAATCAATGGTTTAATTGTATTTTCTCTTTGATATCATTATGGTACTGAAGCATGTATTATTTTGAAATCGTATTGTAAGTGTCTGTTAATCAGTGAAAATAATCTATGTCGCCAATGAAAGGAATAATATCAAAGCGTAGTTGTATTTATTCATTTTTCCACCTTATTTTTGTAAAAAAAAGATTATGAAAAGCGAAAAAGTGTTTAAGAGCAAGGGGGCTATACTGCTCGCGTCTGCATTATTCCTCTTGGCAGGACTATTCCTTAAAGGAAAGGGGAGCGCATCTAATATCCTGCCTGCCGAAGCGGAGGCTTTATCTAGTTGTGAGATTATTGGCTCAGGAGGTACAGTCGTTTTTCTCTGTCGAGGGAACGATGGAGAGTGCTCCGCGAAAAAGTTAGGATACGAACTCATTTGTAGTGGAGTACAAGTTATTCCTGATCCTAATGAGGATTGATTATTATGTGTAGGAGGCTCATCTGTTTCTTATGCGTCATATGCTTTTGTTCAACCATAAGCTGTAGGCATGGTAATTTAAGTGAATGGCCCGAGGATGTCTCGTATAATATAGATGATGGGGAAGTCGTGAAAATGGATGCTGAAATTGTGGGACATTCTTACGACTTTATCCGTGCAATGAAGTTTTTCGTTTATTCCGATTCTGTCTTGGTTGTTCTCAATAACCCAGAGGAGAATCAGTACATAGTGGAACTGGCAAATCTCAAGACGGGAGAGGTTCTTGCCAAGTCTTTGATGTATGGGAACGGTCCCTTGGAGGCATTACTGAACACTTCCCCCTCAATGGACGGTAATATTCTATATGTTAAAGATGCTGCTAGGCGGAGGTTGATGTCCATTGATGTCGATGCCTTGTTATACAATCCTTCTGGCTATCTCCCGGAAGTTATCGATGACTATTCGGATATTCCGGCAACATACTTGACTCCTCTTGATGAAAACACTATGGTTTATGAAAACTACTATTGTTTTAACGACAAGGAGTCTGGATATGTTAATGAAGGGCAGGAGCGTCTTTTGTTTGCTCCCCGCGGAGACCACGGAACAGTTAGGGTAGGCAGCCCCAAGTATTACACATACAATGTCTCGCAAGGGAATATTGTGCCTGTTAAAGAAAAGGGTCGAATCTTTTTCTCCAGTTCATCGTTGCCTTTGATAGAGATTTATGATTACTCTGGGAATAAGGTCAAACGTATCAATGGTCCGACTATCCTACCCGTAGAGTATGGAATACAAGATGGAAGTGTTTCTTTCAGAGGGAGAATTCCGTATGCCTATCTGTATGCCTGCAAGTCAGATGACAGGGTATATGTAAACTATATCGGAGATTATTACAAAGGTTCATATGAAGATTTACATAGTACTGTCATGGAATTCGACTTTGACGGAAGGCTCTTGAGGTCATATGTTTCACCTGTTTTTTTGAGTACATTTTCCGTTGCTTCCGGTGGGATTATCTATGGCCAAGGATATGATGAGACAGACACCGTTGTTTTATGGAAACTAACACCCCATTCTTGAAAGTTGTCACCATTGCTTTTTCCCTGCTTTGCCTTCTTGGATGTAGTCAAGGGATTCGACATATCCGTCAACTAAGAAGGGAGAATACACAATTGTTGAACAGTTCTCTTTCCTGGCCTGTATTGTTGGAAAGGAACGATTCGCTTGAGACTTATCTTAGGGCCCTTGCCCCAGATGGTTATGACAAAAAAGCACTTGTCTGTTGTGTAGATAATTCATGTTCTGTCTGTATAGGTGATTTTTGCTTGTTCGCCAAATCCATGAAGAATGTTCGGGACTTGGTTATAATCGCTCTCGTAGATGCAGGGACGTTCAAGACTTTTCAGTATTATACAGATAAGGTGCTGGGCGAAGATGCGGGATGTTTTCAGGCTATTCCGGTGAATAGCCTGGATTATTACTTTGTTCTTTTAAATTTGCCTGAAGGTGCCCAGTCATTTCTCCTCTCAAATGGATCTATAGTAGAGTCATTCAGAATATCTGACGGGCGTCTATTTCACGTCCATTGACTCCTAGATGGATTGAACCCTGGCAGTGAGACCGGGTTCTATTTACAAGCAAAGGCTAGAGTTCCACTACGATTGGGCGACTGCTATAGGAGACGGTCTATGACTTGCCTACGGCGTCACTACGAACTTGCGACTCTTCAACATGCCGATGAAAAGCCCTGGTGCTCGCCTATAGTTAGGGGTTAAAATGGGCTCAATGCAAATGGCTCGATCTAGCCCAGTATTTAACACAAGAAAAAGGTCAAAGACTCCATAGAAGTCCTGTTGTGCTCCTTAGAGTTGATTAGATGAACTTCTTAACCCTTTCTTCATTGATTCAAAATACGTTCTCCAATATTTATTTTTGTATTTGTCAGCCTATTGGAGATTCCGCTGCAAAGTGACCCCCTGGTCTTAAAGAGAAATCCTAAATAGAATGCAGGCTGGCGTGTTTTTTCATCCCTATAGCCTGCATTTCAAATCTTGATGAAAAAGATAAGGGGGTCAATTAGGTGCGGATTGAGGGGACAATTTAGTGCGGATTCTCCACTTTATTCTACGCAGTGATTACGCATATTACTTGAGAGATGGTTATTTTGTAGGGAAAAACTGTTATATTTGCATTACGAAAAAAGTCGTAACGAAAAAATGCGTAGTATGGAGAATCCTTTCAAATTCGGCACAATCGTAGAAGAAGAGTATTTTACTGACAGGGTGCAGGAGGTGGCCTATATCAAGACGTTTGTAAACAGTGCAAACCATCTGGTAATCATCAGCCCGCGCCGTTTCGGCAAAAGCAGTGTGGTGGCAAAGGCTGTGAAACAGACAGGCAGGAAGCATATTACAGTGAATCTTCAACAGGTGACTTCCGTTTCAGATTTGTCAGCGAAGTTGCTGAGAGAGTTCTTCAAGGTGCATCCCTTAGAGCGTATCCGGCATTTGATTACCCATTTCCGTATAATTCCCACTATTTCTTCGAATCCCGTTACGGGATCAATGGATGTGTTTTTTCAGCCGGGCGTGGATGACAATGTTCTCCTTGAAGATGTCCTGAACTTGATAGAGCAGGCTCATTCAGAACAGGACCGGATAATAGTAGTATTAGATGAATTTCAAGAGATCCGTGACCTGGCTCCGAAGCTTGACAAGACACTTCGCTCTATCATGCAGGAACAGAAGCACATCAACTATATTCTCCTGGGCAGTCAAGAGAGCATGATGACGGATATTTTTGAGAATAAGAAGTCTCCTTATTATCATTTCGGTGAGATGATGCGACTTGGGAAACTTCCGCGTGAAGACTTCCACGGCTACCTGTCTGAGCGTCTTGCCGTATGTTACCCGGACACTTGTGAGGCATTGGCCGACAGTATTCTGGACTATACCGGATGTCATCCATATTATTCTCAGCAGTTGGCGGCGAATGTATGGCAGATTGGTGTTCTGCAACCCGGCGCAACTGATCCCCTAAGGGCGGCTATTGAACATATCGTCACAACACATGGGCTGGATTATGAGAGACTGTGGATGAACTTCAAGAGGACGAACAGATGGATTATGCAGCGATTATCATCCGGGAAGCCATTGCAAACGGGGGAGTATCGAACGAGTACTGTTTATAGCGCATTGAAACGGTTGCAGAAGGATGGTTATGTGATTTACTCGGACCGTTATGAGATGGAAGATCCATTCTTCCGCGAGTGGATAGTCAAGGAGAACAAGTAAAGGCTAATATGGGATCTGTACTTCAGCTGCGACGCTGAAAACGGCGGTTCATTTTTGGCGTCGCGGTCGGTTTCCGGCCATTTCCGCCCGATTTGCTGCTGCGACGCCGAAATACGAGCCAATTCTTGAGCGTCGCGGCTTCAAAAGGGTTCCCGCCTGAGCGCTCGCTTGCGCAGCAGTTTGGGACACAGTTTTTTCTTTCCCCATGCAGTCTTTTCTTCGGGATGACGTTTAATGTGTGGAAAAACCACTAATTTTGCAACAATTATGAAAAAGTTGTGTCTTTTGCTCTGTGCCGCTTGGGTCGTTGCGGGCTGCAGTCTTATTGACGGCGACAGGTTGCATTCCGTTGAACTCACCTCCACCGGTTGCGCCTCGGAAACCAAGGCTGGTTCGTCCGAAGCCGATTCCAAGCTGATACTGGAATATACTTCGGACGGCCTTCTGGTGACAAGGAACAACGCAAGGATGAAC
>JAEEGL016451089.1_pt1 | contig 11818 bp, 9 predicted proteins | sample 9134231 | NCBI WGS metagenome assembly JAEEGL01 (sample SAMN16246548, study PRJNA631951) | gut metagenome | biome: gut microbiome; feature: rumen; material: fiber-attached | host: Bos | place: Iran: Karaj | collected 2018-10 | reverse complement strand
TTCATATAATGATTTCATTGAATTCTTATTAATGATTCGTTTTATTAATTCGGATTAATCGAGATCATTTATGCAGCGACAAATTCCTGCAAAGATCCGACAGCGTATATTAAATCTCTGAACGTCTACAGAGATTCCGACAATTTGCAGACTTTACCGACAATTCCATACAAACCATATCTTAAATTACTGCAATAAACCGACAAAAAACTATAGATAAACCTGTCCCCTATTTTCGTGTTCACATCTTCACCGAATAAATGTTCGTTTTTGTTCGGAAGGGAAATGGGTTACATTTTTGGAGGTAATTTTTGCTTCGTAGCATCTGCAGTCTTCGCCGTCAATGAACGGCAAGCCTGGCCTAAAGTCCTCATTGACTGCGAATCCTAGGCAGATGCTGTATTGTGTTCAAGACGGTGCAAGCACCGCCCTGCCTCTTACGATGCCAGGCTCTAAATATCAAAAAAGAACTGCCCCTAATAGAGACAGTTCTTAAAGATTTATTCTATTGTTTTAGATCAGCCGATCTTATCCAAAGCCTGCTTGAGGTCTGCAATAATGTCATCAGGATCTTCCATACCGACGGAGAATCTGATAAGGTCGCCGGGGATTCCTGCTTCTGCAAGCTGCTCGTCTGTAAGCTGTCTGTGTGTATGTGATGCGGGATGCAGCAACAAAGTCTTGCAGTCAGCAACGTGTGTAGCGATCGTAGCGAATTCAAGAGAATCCATGAACTTGATGGAAGCCTCTCTTCCTCCCTTCACGCCGAAGCACATTACGCCGCATGTTCCCTTAGGGCAGTACTTCTTTGCGAGTTCGTGCTGTGAATCGCTCTCAAGACCGGGATACTTGACCCATGCAATACGATCATCGGAAGCCAGGAATTCAGCTACCTTCTGTGCATTAGCGCAATGACGAGCCATACGTACGGGCAATGACTCAAGACCGAGCTGGATATAGTAAGCATTCTGAGGTGACTGGATCGAGCCGAAGTCTCTCATGAGCTGAGCTGTTGCCTTTGTGATGTAAGCTGCCTTGCCGAACTTGGTAGCATATGTGAGGCCGTGATAAGACTCGTCAGGTGTGCAAAGTCCTGGGAACTTGTCTGCATGAGCCATCCAGTCAAAGTTGCCGGAATCGATGATTGCGCCGCCTACTGATGAGCCGTGGCCGTCGATGTACTTTGTTGTTGAGTGTGTAACGATATCGCATCCGAATTCGAAAGGACGGCAGTTTACAGGTGTTGCAAATGTGTTGTCCATGATGAGCGGGATGCCGTTGTTGTGTGCAAGTGCAGCAAACTTCTCAATATCGAGAACGTCAACTGTCGGGTTCGTGATCGTCTCACCGAATACGCACTTTGTGTTAGGTCTGATATATTTCTGGAGTTCTTCAAGAGGCAGTGTCTGGTCAACAAATGTGCACTCGATGCCCATCTTCTTGAAGGTTACACCAAAGAGATTATATGTTCCGCCGTAGATGTTTGCTGATGCGATGAAGTGATCGCCTGCTTCGCAGATATTGAATACTGCAAAGAAGTTAGCAGCCTGGCCGGAGCATGTGAGCATTCCTGCAAAACCGCCTTCCATTGCGCAAAGCTTGGAAGCAACGTAATCATTAGTGGGGTTCTGAAGTCTGGTGTAGAAATAACCTGATGCTTCGAGATCGAAGAGCTTGCCCATGTCTTCAGATGTGGCATACTTCCACGTTGTGCTCTGATAGATCGGAACCTGACGAGGTTCACCGTTGCCGGGATTATAGCCGCCATGAAGTGCGATTGTGTCAACTGAATTGCCCATTACCTAATACCTCTTTTGATTTATTCTTCGTCACCGGATATAGCCAGTGAACTTACCAAAACTGATGGAGTAAAGAATTCTCCCTCGCCTGAAGGCACGTTAATTATATCATTTCCGACAGACTTGATAGATTTTATTACATCATAGAAGTTTCCTGCAACAGTTATTTGTTCAACAGGTCTTCCCTTTTTGCCGTTTTCGATCAAATAGCCTTCACAAAGCAGCGAAAAGTCTCCACTTATTGCATTAACACCTGCATGTAATCCTGAAAGGTCTGACAGGATTATGCCGTTACCGGCCTCTTCAAGGAGTCCTTCAAAGGTCTTATCACCCGGCTCGACGATAAGATTCGTAGGAAGTTCGCCAACATTGCTGCCGCCTCTGAAACCGTTTCCGGAAGACGCACGGCCTGCTTTATTTGCGGACTTTAAGTTATATAATGCAGTCGCAAAAACACCTTTATCGATTATTGCTTTCGCAGTTGTAAGAACGCCTTCATCGTCAAAAGGAATCTTGGTAAGAGCTTTCTCATACATCGGCTCTTCCTTCAATGTGAATACGGAAGATGCAATGGTCTCCCCTTCCCTGTCAGCCAGTAATGAAAGTCCTCTTTGCATCGGAGTAGCCATGAAATTGCTGAAGAAAGCCATAAAGAACTGCTGGAATGCTTCAGCTTTAAAGACTACGCTGTAATTATCTGATTTGCAGGACTTAGCGCCCATCTTGCCTAGAAGCTTTTCGCCGAACTTGGCAAGGAATAAATCAATATCGAAATTATCAATGTCCTTGCCGATCCAGTAATGATCTCCGCTCTTGACGCTGCCGTCCTCATCCGTTGCCCTTGCAGAAGCTACAATAGAGATTCCGTCGGAATCCCGGTAAGAATGAAGACCCTTTGAGTTAATGATGAGATAAGGACCCGTGCTGCACGCAACAGTAAGGAAATCAACTGCATCGATCCTTGAATCCAATGCAAGTATTGCTTTCTCAAGATTAAGACCGAGCTCAGAAAAGCTCTTGTATGTATTCTTTGAATAAGCATCCGTAACCTGTGAGAAATAAAGATTTTTATTATTCTCATCGCAGTAGATGAACTGGGGATCCTCGTCATTTAAGACCTCGCAGTTCTCCATAGCGGATCTTAAAAGGAAATCAATCGATGATTCTTCAAGGATATTGGTCGAGCAATATCCCATCTGGCCGTTCTTCAAGCCTCTGAAAGAAAGCGAACTCGTTGCGCTGTTCTCATAACTGGAGACTTCTCCGTTCAATATATCTATGCTCATGGAATTCTCGGAGGCAAAGGCAGCTTCGCACTCTTCAAAGCCGAATTCCTTGCCCGCCTTAACGAGCTTTTCCATGAATTTCTCAGCTGTTTTTATATCCATTGCTTATTCCTCACTCTCTGCCGCCGACAAGGATCGAAGAGACCCTGATGGTGGGCTGTCCGACCGTTACGGGAACACCGCCTGATACAGAACCGCAAACACCGGCTGAAAGCTCAAGGTCGTTACCGACCATGTCGATATTCTTTAAGATCTCCTGTCCCTTTCCGATAAGAGTTGCGCCTCTTACGGGTTCAGCGATCTTACCGTCACGGATGATGAATGCCTCGTTTACTGCGAAGTTGAAGTCTCCCGTGGACGTATCAACGGAACCGCCGCCCATCTGTGTTGCATAAAGACCATACTCGGTATTTGCAATGATGTCTTTTGGATCGGATTCGCCGTTACAAATATAGGTGTTGCTCATTCTTGATGTCGGAGCATATGAATAATTCTGACGGCGTGAGCAGCCGGTCGGAGCACAGTTCATACGGCGCGAACCGAGCTCATCTACGAGATAGTTCTTTAAGATTCCATTTTCGATGAGTAAAAGATCAGAAGAAGTATTTCCTTCATCGTCAGTTGCATAAGAGCCCCACTCACCGTCTATAGTCGCATTATCTCTGGCGCTGACGATCGAAGATGCTATCTTCTGACCGAGCATATCAGTAAAATACGAATTCTTGATTCCGACGGCAGTTGCTTCCAGCGCGTGACCGCAGGCTTCATGGAAGATAACGCCGCCGAATGCATTACCCAGGATAACAGGCATCTTTGCAGAAGGCGCGTATCCGGCATTTACCATGCGGATCGCGGTATCGCAGCACTCACGGGTCTTATCAATGACAGGATAATCGTTGATGAACTCATATCCTTTCATGGTTCCGGGCGCGACTCTTCCGCTCTGCTTCTCGTTATCTTTAGTTGCAATGGTCTCGATCGAGAGTCTGATGCGCTTGGTCGTATCTTCAGTATTCACGCCTCTGGTATTGATTACCCTGGCTGTCCTTTTAGTGCAAGCAATGCTTGAAGCAGCCTGAGTGATCAAAGGATCGTAGGATAAAGCATAATCCGAAGACTTGCGCAGGAAATCGACCATATCAGTCTTGGATACAGACATCGGATCGATCTCTACCGTGGCCTTGGATGTGGAACAAAGGGCCTTCAATGCTTCAATAGAGCCCTTATCAGCGCCCTTAATAGCAGAAGCAGCTTCTTTTGCAAGCTTTAACAATACTTCGATATCGTTATCGCTTGAATAAACATAAACGGAATTCGTACCGGCAAGCAGCCTGATGCCCGTGCCTGAATCAAATCCGGTTGCCGCTCTTATTACCTGACCGTTAAGAAGACTTACTGACTTGGATTCAGTGACTTCCTGAAAGATCTCGGCAAAATCGGCAGTCGTAGACATTGCCTGTTCAAGAATTCGCAGACAATCACTATCGTTAAACATATGATTCCTCATTTCTAATCACAGATGCTGTCCCGAAATATAAATTTTGAGACAGCACCTTCTTTTTTCTTAACTATGTTATCAAATTATATAAATGATTTATTAGAATCTCTTTATCTTTTTTGAGGTATTTTTCTCAAATTCAGTCATTCTAAGGACTGTCTTCTTGATCTTCTTATAGCTCTCGAGCTTCTCATTTGTAGCAGTTACAACATCCTTCAAGATGTCCATGATCTGTTCTTCTGTAGGATCAGTCTCGATTCCGAGCTTGCCCTTGATCTCTTCAAGATCCGGGAAGATCGTAGCGGTAATTACGATATCGTCCTTAGCCTTGTCATCTTCGCCTGATACAACAGATTCAGCAACATAGGGTGAGAGCGAGAGCAGATACTCAATCTCCTCAGGGAATACGTTCTTACCGTTCTTGGCAATGATAACGTTCTTCTTACGGCCGGTAATGATGCAGAAGCCGTCCTCATCGATATAGCCTAAGTCACCTGTGTGATAGTAACCGTCCTTATCGAGTGCAAGTGCTGTATTCTCAGGATCTTTGTAATAACCCATGAAGTTATTGTCGCCCTTTGAGATGAACTCACCGATTCCGTCAGAATCAGGATCAAGGATCTTAACGTCACAGCCCGGAAGCGGCAGGCCGGCAGCGTGATTCTTGAAGAACTTGTCGCGGTTCAGAGCAAGGATAGGAGCGCACTCTGTAAGACCGTAGCCCTGAACGCACTTGAATCCCATAGTCTGGAAGAATGTGAGGATCTCAGGATTTACCGGAGCTCCGCCAAGGATGATGAGTCTCATTCTGCCGCCGAAGATATCGTGGATCGGCTTAAAGAGCTTCTTCCTCATGCTGACAGGCAGATGGAGCGCGTTAGCGATCTTCATACCCTTCTTAAGCTTAGCTTCCTTCTCAGGATCAGCCTTAAGGCCCTTCATGATCTTCTTATAGAAGAGTTCGAGCATGACAGGAACCATGAGGATACATGTAGGTCTTACTTCCTGGATATTCTGTGCGATATATCTCAAGCCTTCGCAGATAGCAACTGTCGTGCCTCTGTATACCTGACCTAAGAATCCGCATGTGCATTCATATGTGTGATGCAAAGGAAGAACTGAAAGCCATACGTCGCTTCTGTCGATATAGAGCATTGAGAACATTGACATCAGGTTCTTGCAGATGTTCTTCTGACAGAGCATAACAGCCTTTGACTTAGCAGTCGTGCCTGATGTGAACAGCAAGATCGTCATCTCTTCGGGATCGATGGTAGCTTCAGTGAAGATCTTATCACCTGCTTCAAGCTTCTTCTCACCGATCTTTAAGCAGTCCTGATAGTAAAGGAATCTGTCGTCATCGATCTCATCCATGCAGATCCAGTACTTCATGGTATCGACTTTGCCGTAAACCTGGTTCACGATGTCGAGCTTTGACTTGGAGAACAAAAGGATCTCAACCTCAGCTCTTGTAAGCATGTTGAGAACGTCATCTACAGGAAGTTCCTTATCGAGCGGTACAACGCATCCTGTGCCGTTTGTAGTTGCGAGATAAGATGTGTACCATTCATATCTTGTCTCAGCGAAAATAGCGATCCTTGCGCCCTTCTCGACTGTGTTCATGAAATATGTTCCGAGTGAATCGATGTCATGATCGTATTTCACGGTTGAGATCGGGATATAATCTCCGCCTTTCTTCTCCTTTACAAGGAAAACAGGATTCTCGGGGAATTCGTGAAGTCTCTTCTTGATTACATCTCTGAGATTATGGATCTCAGTTACTTCATAAAGACCTGAATAGGGATCTTTCATACTTGGCAATATCCTTTCTCAATAGCTAACTCGGCACGTTCCTTATTCTTTCCGCCCTTGGCGATCTCGCCAGCGATGAAATCAGGATTTGCCTTGAGGAAAGCGGTCATATATTCAGAAGGCGATTCGAGGAAGTGAAGAATCATGGCTTTCTGTGCTTCATTTATAATACCATTAGATGTAGCTTCATCAAAAAGGTTTTTATCGATTCCTGTAAGCGCATGAAGCTCAACCCCAAGGTTTTTGAGCACTTCCCTGCCGTTTTGGCATCTGTCAACGACTGCAACGGTATCAGTTATCTCTGAACCGAGCTCTCTGATAACAGGGATCCAGGCTCTCTCATAAGATGAAGCTTCAGTGATAAGATCAGCGATATGAAGCGCTTTCCTGCCCTTAAGATCAACATCTTTGGAATCAACGGCAGGTCCTTCAATGCTCTCGGAATAAACTGAAGTAAGATCCTTGAAGATCGTAAGATGAGGCTTGCCGAGCAGATATGCGGGCATCATGGAGAAGAAATAATCTCTTCTCTCACCGCCTGAGATATAGTCGAAATCAAGCTTAGAAGCAGCTTCAGCAAGCTTGTCGGATACCATCTTGAACGTGCCGCCCTTGTTGTAGTAAGCGAGCATCATGTCGAAGATCTCTTCGGGAGCAGTAAGCTTGTTATCAGATATCGCCTTCTCGATCCTCTTTAAGACTTCACCTGCTGCCGCCTCATTTTCGAGCAGGAAGTGAGTATTGATAAAGAAGGGGCCGAGTCTTCCCGATGTGTACCAGAAAGGCTGGTTCTCAGGTGCAACTCTGATTGCGTTTGTCGCGAAAAGCGCTTCGATGATGGTATTTTCCATATTTACTCCTTTGCAGTTACCAGCGCTGCAGTGTGCCGGTAAGGTCTTTTAATTCAACATTATTGTCTTTGCAGTATTTTTCCAGGTCTTCCGTTATATCAACCGGAAGCGCAGGATGAACAAGGCATGCTGTTCCGATCTCAACTGCTGATGCACCTGCGATCATGAATTCAAGAACGTCCTTATAATCAACGATTCCGCCACAACCGACGATCGGGATATTAAGGACCTGAGAGCATTCCGCAACCATACGGATAGCAACAGGCTTAACTGCAGGCCCTGAATAACCGCCTGTATTATTCGTAAGAACAGGTCTTCTTGTTCTAATGTCGATCCTCATACCCATAAGAGTATTAATGAGAACAACTGCATCAGCTCCGCCCTCCTGGGCTGCAAGAGCAGTTGCTTTGATGTCAGTTACATTGGGTGTCAGTTTGATCCACAAAGGCAGATCGGTAAGCGCTCTGAGCTTAGAAGTTATGAGCTTTATCGCAGCAGGATCACTTCCGATCGTCATGCAGCCTTCCTTAACGTTGGGGCATGAGAGATTGATCTCAAGTGCATCGATCTTATCCTTGTGAGGATCCAAGGTCGTTACCATGTCGATATAGTCTTCGTAGGAGTGGCCGGCTACGTTAACGATAACACCAGCGCCGGATTCTTTCATGAAGTCCAGATCATTCTCGATGAAGTAATGAACACCGGGATTCTGAAGTCCGACGGAATTAAGCATTCCGGAAGCGCACTCAGCAACTCTTACACCGGGATTGCCGTTTCTCGGCTTGATGGTAAGACCCTTGGAAGAGATTCCGCCAAGAATAGAGAGGTCATAATATTCTGCGAGCTCACGGCCGAAATTACATGTGCCGGATGCAAGGATCAACGGGCTCTTGAGGCTTACATTGCCTACTTTAACGTTCAATGAAGTGCTCACCAGACCACCTCCCTGCTGTCGAAAACAGGACCTTCCTTGCAGCATCTGACATTCTTGAATCCGTCCGGTCCGTCATCCTTGACCTTAACCGTGCAGCACAGACAGATGCCGGCGCCGCAAGCCATTCTCTGTTCCATAGATACAAGGCAGTTCATATTCTTTTCAGCAGCCCATGAAGCTACAGCCTTCATCATGGGGATGGGGCCGACGCAGCAGATCAATGTTTTCGAGGATTCGGAAATATCGATAGTATCAAGACCCGCGATTACAGTTCCCTTGATCCCGCAGTCGCCGCAATCAGTCGTAAGAATGTAGGACGGCTTGTTAAGGATAACCTGGGATGCATTCCTGAAGCCTTCGCAAACAATGACGTTCTTTCCTTGAGAAGTCAAAGTCTCATACGCGAAGTTGATCGGGAACACACCTGTTCCGCCGCCTGTAAGGATAATGGTGTCATAGCCATCAAAATCAAAGCCTTTGCCCAGAGGGCCAAGACAGTCGACCATGAGGCCGGGCTCAAACGAGGATATCTCGGAGGTGCCCTTCCCTAATACCTTTACGCCGATATAAAAGATTCCGTTCTCCTTATCAACGCTTGCGATTCCGAAAGGTCTTTTAAGGAAAACCGTTCCTGCCGAAATGTTTACAAATTGTCCGGGGTAAGCATTGGAAGCTATTTCAGGACATTCGAATCCCAGATAGCATGTGTCGCTGTTAAGGAATTCTTTTGAGATTAACTTGATTCTGTATTCTTTGCGGTTCATTACGTTATACAAACTTGCGGTTCTTAAGTGCTTCGTTGAGTTTTTCCTTCATGTCCAGTGCTTCGAGCCTTGCAGCCTTGCCGAAATCCTTGGGATCCATTTCACGTGCTTTCCATGCGGTCATGATGGCTCTGGAGCTGTTAACGATTCCGCCCTTGCCGTCAGCAGTAAATCCTGCAACAGCGGCATCAGCGCCTGCGCCCTGTGCACCATAACCGGGAATGAGCATGAATGTCTTGGGCATTATCTTACGGAGCTCAACAGCCTGTTCAGGCCATGTGGCACCTACAACAGCGCCTACTGATGAGAATCCTTCCTCACCAACAAGCTCTTCGCCCCATTCGGAAACCTTGCCTGCAACGATCTCATAGAGCTTCTTTCCGTCAGCAAGCTCCTGATCCTGGAAATCACCTGCTGAAGGATTGGATGTTCTTACGAGGCAGAAGATACCCTTGCCATCGCGCTTTGCTACATCGATGAAAGGCTTAACACCGTCGATTCCGAGATAGCAGTTTACTGTGCAGCAATCGAAGCCGCTCATCTCCATGTTCTCGCCAAGGAGGATGTCGGTATTGCCGAGAACTGCCTCAGCATAAGCAGTTGCAGTGGAACCGATGTCGTTGCGCTTGCAGTCAGCGATTACGAGCATGCCCTTCTTCTGGGCATATCTTGTTGTAAGGAGCATCGTCTTGATAGCTTCAACACCGTACATTTCATAGTAAGCGTACTGAAGCTTTAATGCCGGAACGATATCGCATGTCTGGTCGATTATCTCTTTGTTGAAGAGCCAGATTGCCTTTGCGGTTGCTTTTGCAGCTTCCTCAGGGAAAAGCTGCTCTGCGTATTCTTTAATGTATTCGGGAATGTAATCAAGCTTGGGATCAAGGCCGATTACTGTGGGGTTTTCAACTTCTGCGATCTTTCTTACAAGACTGTCAGCAAAGTTTTTCATAAGTGATCTTTCCTCCCATTACTGTAAGTATTGTCTCACCATAGAGTTTCCAGCCGTCGTAAGGCGTGTTTCTGGACTTTGAGAGCATCTTGTCCTTCTCGAAAATAAACTCGTTATCAATATCGAAGACCGCCAGATCAGCGTCATCTCCGACATTCATTCCGCCCCTGCCGAGCTTAAGGATCTTTGAAGGTCCGAAGCACATCAGGTCAATGAGTCTTTCGAGAGAGATCTCTCCTGTTTTAACAAGATAAGTGTACCCTAAAGCGAAGGCTGTCTCAAACCCTAAAATACCATTCAAAGCGACGGAAAATTCGCATACTTTCTCGTCAGCATGATGAGGTGCATTATCTGTTGCGATCGCATCGATCGTTCCATCCTTGATACCTTCAATGATAGCCTGCTTATGCTCTTCAGTTCTGAGCGGCGGATGCATCTTGAAGTTTGTATCGTAAGTCTCGCAGCAGTCATCTGTAAGAGTGAAGTAATGAGGGCATGTCTCGCATGTGACCTTTACTCCCCTGGCTTTTGCGTCTCTGATCATACGGACGCCGCCCTTCGTGCTTACGTGGCAGATATGTACCGGGATATCAAGATATTCGGAAAGGATTATGTCTCTAGCGATCATGATATCTTCAGCAGCCGTAGGGATACCTCTGATACCGATAGTAGTCGATACAACGCCCTCATTCATAGCGCCTTCCGAAAGGCTCTTGTCTTCGCAGTGATTAAGTACGGGAAGATCAAAGTCTGAAGCATATTCCATGACTTTTCTCATGATGCCCGCATTCTTGATCGGGTGTCCGTCATCAGATACAGCTACGATTCCGGCTTCCTTCATGAGTCCCATCTCAGAGATAAGATCTCCGTTGATGCCCTTTGTAGCTGCACCGATCGGGTAAACCCTGCAGTTGTCGGCTTCTTTAGCCTTCTTGAGGATTCCGCTGATAACAGCTGCATTATCAGCCGTAGGATTTGTATTAGGCATGCAGCAGATTGATGTGTATCCGCCCTTTGCGGCACTTGCGGTACCGGTTGCAATCGTCTCTTTATATTCGCCGCCCGGTTCTCTTAAGTGGCAGTGCATATCTACAAGTCCGGGTGTTACCATAGCACCCTTAAGGTCTATTACCCTGTCTGCCTTATCTTCAGCAAACTCATTGGCGAACTTGCCGTCTTCGATAAATACTTTATTGGCTTTCTCATCACCGAAAACCTTACAATTGGTCAATATTATTCTCACAGATTGTTCCTCCTTGCCATGAGCAGGTATAAAACAGCCATTCTGACTGCAACACCGTTTGTTACCTGTTCATTAATGACCGACTGGTCGCAGTCGTAGACCGCAGTCGGCAGCTCTACTCCGTGGTTGCACGGACCCGGGTGCATCAGGAATGCGTCAGGCTTTGCAAGCGCGAGCATCTCGGGTGTTATCGCATAGAATTTTGCGTATTCTGCAATCGACGGGAAAAGTGATTTCTGCTGTCTTTCAAGCTGGACTCTTAAGCCCATAACCGCATCAGCGTCCTTTACGCAGTCAGCGACACTGTCTGCAATCCTGACGCCCATATTCTCGATTCCGACGGGCATCATGGTCTTAGGACCGTATACGCTTACGTTTGCGCCGAGTTTCTTAAGTCCGATCGCATTGGATCTTACTACTCTTGAGTGGTAGATGTCGCCGCAGATCGCGATGTTCTTGCCTTCGAAAGTATCGAATCTCTCATACATAGTGAGCATGTCTAAGAGCGCCTGAGTTGGGTGCTCATTCATTCCGTCGCCTGCATTAACCACTGATGCCTTGAGGTAAGGTGCGATAAAGTGCGGTGCGCCGGACTGGTTGTGTCTCATTATGATGATGTCCGTGCCCATCATGTCGATCGTCCTTGCTGTATCAAGGAGCGACTCGCCTTTGTTTACTGAGC
>JAEEGL016051427.1_pt1 | contig 11818 bp, 10 predicted proteins | sample 9134231 | NCBI WGS metagenome assembly JAEEGL01 (sample SAMN16246548, study PRJNA631951) | gut metagenome | biome: gut microbiome; feature: rumen; material: fiber-attached | host: Bos | place: Iran: Karaj | collected 2018-10 | reverse complement strand
TTAGCTTGACTCTTCATATAAGAATTCCTTTTCTTAGCAAAATTTTTAACATAATTAACATTTGTTTTATATTGAGACCATGAAATATTATCCCATCTATTAAGATTTCTCTTTATTTCATCTTCTCCTACTTCTGTGATGATTTCATCTAGTTTTTTACTTACATTGTTATAGTTCCATGTATTTTTTAAATTATATGATAATCTCTCTAAGAATGTTTTCTTAAATTCACTACTCTTCATCATATTTCTAAGTAATGTTGTTGGGAAATTCCATCCACCCATTCCATTAGGGTTAGTATAAAACTCATAATAATTTAAGTTTACATTATAATATGCAGAATCCATATCATAAAATATAAATTTCCATTTACCATTATCTACATTTGGATTTGAGAAATATCTAACATTTAATATATCGTAGTTTGTTGCATATATTTCTCCAATCCAGAAATCACACATATTTTCTATATCAACTTGTTCTTTAATTTTTGCATAATTATTTTTATTGGATAATGAATTATTATTAATAAAACTAATCATTGAATTATATTTTTTATTTGATCCTGTTTTTACTTCGCCATCTACCCTTAAAAGATCAGTATTCTTTTGAGTAGCTTCTACATTATAATGATTAGCAACGAATGTTTCATCTATCTTTTCACGTAAGAAATATAATCCCCAATATTTACCATTTACATATACAACCACTGGTTTATATGCTTGAACATCTACTTTTGTATGTTCTTTCATTAATGAGGTAGCCATTATATCTCTTATAAGTATTCTTTTTGACCATTGAAATTCGTCTTGTGAACCAGTTCTTAGTATTAATGAATTATATACTGAACTATTTACATCATCAAATACTTTATAGTGTAGATTAGCATCTCCATATTTTTTTTTGAATTTTAATTCATAACTTTTTTTTCTATAACTTCTTGTTGATCCACCAAATAGTTTTAATCCTGCATCTATTTGGAACCCTCCACCATCTTGTTCTAACATTTGTGCATTTACTTTTTTAGTTATTTTTGACTCTGTAGATGTATTTGCATTTATTGTATTAAAATCACTTGAATTAATAGCTAAACTAATTACATCTAATTTGTGATTTTCATTCACTATATATGAGTAAGTTTTTACTTCACTTTTAAGTCTACCACTCTCTTTTTCCATTATTCTTAAAACAGTAGTCTTCTTAATAGTAAGAGGACTACTGTATACTTTTGAATCTGTAGTAGGAGTGCTACCATCTAGCGTGTAATAAATGTTTCCACTTCCACCATTTAATGCTACTTCAAATCCCTTTGAATTATTGAATATTCCACTTTCTACTGAAGAAGATGGAACATATGATATACTTGCAGTTCCAGAACTATTATCACCATTTGGAGTCGGACTGCTGTAATAGTACCATCCATAATTTTTATCTTTTCCATACGAATATCCTTTAGGAATATCACTAATAAATAATGTATCAATTATTTTTTTATCTTTTGATAAATAAATACTATCAACATCTCCAAGTTTAAATCCAGCATGATAATAACTATTATTAGTTAATTTTTCATCTCCTGAAGCCATTATTACATAATATTTGCCACTTTCTAATTTTACTTTTGGTAATTTATAAGCGCAAATATTATTAGTTGATGTACTTAAACAATACTCATTTAAGTCAATTGCTTCTCCGGAATTATTATATAATTCAATCCAATCATAGAAATTACCACCATTTTGAGCTAAATGAGAATAATTACTATTCATTGCTTCAGTTATAACTAATGATTTTGGTAATTGTAAATATTTCTTTTGGAATCCTTCAATTCCTTCGTTTGTATTGATAAATCCAGGTGAGATATTTGCTCCTTCCATAAATTTACCATTTTCTCTTATATACGCTTTTCCATTTCCTACATTTGTATATTTAACTCTATCAATTACTTTACCTGCGTTATTTGTAAGAACTACTGTTCCATTTTTACTCTTAAGTTTAAATGATGTGCTTAGTTCTCCTTCTAGTCTAGATTTACCAGTTGTATAAACAAGTAATACTTCTCCAGGTCCAAGTGTTGTTTTAGGTATTTGCCATTTGAAACTAACTATTTCATCGTTTGATAAACTATAATTTTCTACATTAACACTTTTTTCTCCGTTGTTGATTATTTCAATGTATCCACTATATTCACCATTCTTATTGGCAAAGTTTCCTCTGTTTTCTGGCAATATTTCATTTATTACAATATCACTTTCACCATCAATTTTAATTGAATTAATAAATTCATTATAACCTTCAGTAGTATTAGCAAATCCTGGTGTTGGACTAGTCATCATAACCCATTGTCCTTCAGCATTTCTTGCCATTACTGTATTTGCATCTAATGCAACTGTATCAACAGCATCAGCAACCTTACCATTTGGTTTAAATAGAGCTAATCTTTCTCCACCAGAAGATTTTAATTTGAAATTTGTTATTAATTTATCACTTCTAATTCCTCCAAGATATACAATCAAGTAACTCTTAGGACCAATTACTGTTTCAGGGAATACCCATTTAACTGATGTTTCATCACTTAATCCGTAATCTTTTAAATTTATTTCATGATCATTTCCATTATATATTTCTACATAATCATATAGTTTTCCATTTTCACTTGTTATAACTCCTTTATTAGAAGTCATTATTTCATTTAAAACAAGTGAACCTATATTAATATCTTTGTCTTCTAGATCTGCTTCTTTTAATTTTTTAGTTGATGGGCCAAGCAAAAAACTTAATAACAATGATGCTACTATTAGTACTATACAAAAAACAAAAAATTTAATATTCTTAAAGAATTTTTTTGTATCAAACATCTTTTTTTAACCTCTAATATATTATACTATATTATTTGGTATAATTCTATATTAAAAGTAAAAAATTACAAAGAAAAATGGCATATTTGCCATTTAATTATTTGGATTAATTTGTGTATTATGTTTTTTCTTTTTCTTCTTTTTCTTTTTTTGTTGCGTGAATAATTGGTTATCAGAAAAAACGTTATTTATAACTGGTTCTTCTTGCATAGTATCATTCATTATTATTGGTTCATCAAATCCAGCTAATGTACTATTTGCATAAGCAAGATCTTCATCACTTATATTAGCAAAAGCATCATCTGCTGTTAAATCTATTTTTTTAACATCTTCTTCTTTTTCTTCTTCAGGGAATATATGACTTTCAGTTATTTCTGGCGCCTCAGTTGGATCTTCTACACTTGGTACTTCTAATATAGGTACTTCTTTTTCTTCTTCAATAACTGGTTCTTCTTTTTGTTCATAACCTTTTAATTCATTTATTAAATTTTCTACTCTATTGAATACACCAATATCTTTTTTATATATATAAACTAGTGCATTGTTGTGATCTAATATAATAAATGCACAAGATTCGCCATCTCTAATAAAATAAATTGGTTGTCTTAATTGAGCATGTGCATTAGCTAGATTTTCAATATCTCTAACATAAATAATATCTTTATTTTCTAGATTTGGAATAGAACTTTCTACTAATATAGAAGAATACTCCCTAAATATCTTTTGTAAATTGTAATTATAAATATCTTTATCTGTTTTATAAGCACCCAGTGTATAAGCTAAATATATTAATATTATTACAAATAGTATTACACACATAATAGCTAGTTCCATCTTTTGTATTGTAAACAAATAATATATCGCAATTAAAACTACAACTAATAATATAGTTAACATCTCTTTTAAATAATTATTTCTCATATAACTATTCCCCTTTTACTTTTCCATACTATTATAATTCTATAATAATTTTAATATATTTTCAAGTATAGTACTAAATTAAAAAATGCCTTTTTAAGGCATTTTAAAGTGACATTTGATTTTCTTCTTGATTTTCATTTTTAAAATAATTAACATGTTCATTCATTTTTTTAATATTATCAAAATATTTATCTAACATAGCTCTTAATTTAGCATTTTTATCAAGTACTTCTTTATTATCATTTATAACTTTTTCTACTTGTTCCATTCTTTTAGGTAAATCAGTCATATATAAATATAATTTATCTTTTGGTACGCTTAATTTAGTTAAGTGTCCTTCTTCCATTTGAAATTTTCCTAATGATTCGTTATACATTTGCAAACCCTCCTATTGCATCATAAAATAAATTTTTAGCATATAGTAATTCTTCTTCATCTCTAATCGGTTTAATTTTTAAATTATCATTTTCTTCATGAACTTCTGCGATTGTAAGATCTACATGATTTCCTTCTCCTTCTACATCTTCAGAGAATATAATATATAGTTTCTTTGTTTCAACGCCCGAAACAATAGATATTAAATCTACATCTTTTTCATTGCTTAGTTCATCAACTACCGTGATTATTTGCTTTGGCATATTCTACCTCCTATTTTTATAATATCATTATAATTATTTTTGTTAAAATTTTTATTAAAAAATTTACATTTTTATTTACAAAAAAATCCTTTATAAAAAGGATTTAATTTTTAATATACAAATAGGAAATATAACCCAATTAAAACTGATAATACCATTACTGCGATTGATATTACCCCAAAATAGTCTAATTTATATTTTGGTTTTTCTTTTGAATTATTTTCTTCCATTATATCTCCTATATAAATAATTTCATTGTTCTAATCATTTGAGCGGTATAACCAACTTCATTATCATACCATGCTACTACTTTTACTAGTTGTTTTCCATCTGATTCAACAACGTTTGTTAAAAGTCCATCAACTAGTGCTCCACATTGTTCACCAATAATATCACTACTTACTACTGGATCCATTGTGAATTTTAATGTTTTACTTTGATTAGAGAATATTGTTTTATTGATATCTTCTATTGTTACATTTTTAGATAATTCTAATACTACATCTACTACACTTCCATCAGCTACTGGAACTCTAAGAGCAATTCCATCCATTTTTCCATTTAAATGTGGTATTACTTTTCCAATTTGACTGGCTGCCCCAGTTGATGTTGGTATTATATTTTGAGATGCTGCTCTTCCACGACGTGAATAAATTCCTTTTTTATGAGCAATATCTAATGTTTCTTGATCATTTGTCATAGCATGAACTGTAGTCATAAAACCTTTAACTACATGATATTTATCATCTATTACTTTAACTACAGGTGCTAAGCAGTTTGTTGTACATGAAGCTGCGCTTATAATTTCATCTTTTTTAGATAGTGTTTTATGGTTAACACCATATACTATTGTTTTGGCATCATCTTTTGCTGGAGCAGATATTATTACATGTTTTGCTCCTGCTTGAATATGTGCTTGGCAAGCTTCTTTTGAAGTAAATGCCCCAGTACATTCAAGTACTACATCAATTTTTAATTTCTTCCAAGGAAGTAAAGTTGGATCTGTTTCAGCAAATACTTTAATCTTATGTCCTTTTACGATAATTCCCTCATCATCATAAGAAATCTTTGATTTAGATGTTCTATGAGCAGTATCATATTTATAAAGATATGCTAATTGCTCATTTCCAGGTGTTCTATTATTAATAGCTACTACTTCAACATCCTTATCATTTTCTAGTAGTCTTAATGCTACTCTTCCTATTCTACCAAAACCATTAATTGCTACTCTTAACATTTTATTCACTCCTTTTTATTCAAAATAACTATTTCCTATAAATTCTCTTAATACACTTACGTTTGGAACATATTCACTTGGAATACATAAAAATCCTTTTAAGAAATTTAATATTCTTATTGCTTCTTCATAATTATTAGAAGATTTATCAACTGAGAATAATAGAGGCTCAGCATATGTTCTTAATACACCTATTTCATAAGCGAGTGATGTATTAACAATTAAATCTGCTTCTCTTTGGTGTGGATAAACATATGTACTTTCGCTTGATCTCATACTTGCCCAATTAGTAAGTGTTGCTTCTGCTGAATATCCTCTTGTTCTATAGTCTCTTACTAATCTTCTAAGTAATCTATAATCAGTTGTTGATATATGATTATGTCTATCTAATCTTATTGGTGTAAATGGACTTATATATAATTTGAGTTTATTTCGTTTAGGAATTGAACTATTAAGTTTTTCACTAATCGCATGTAAGCCTTCAACAATAAGTATTTGGTTCTTCTCCATATGTACTGGCTTATTCTTAAATTCTTTTTCACCGGTTATAAAGTTAAATGTTGGCATTACTACTTCTTTACCATCTAGTAAAGCACTGATATGTTTATTAAATAATTTTACATCTAATGCATCTACGCTTTCAAATTCATAAGTTCCATCAGGTTTCTTAGGGGTATCTACTCTTTCTAAGAAGTAATCATCTGTAGATATAACAAATGAATCTTTTCCTCTAGCTTTAAAATACATAGCTAATTTTTTAGATGTTGTTGTTTTACCACTAGAAGATGGACCTGAAATAAATACTGCTTTAATTGTTTTCTTTGATGCAACAATATCAGCAATTCTATCAAGATTTTGATTATATAGTATTTCATTTGTTTGAATAAAATCTGATATTTTACCTTTAACAATCATTTCATTTATATCACCAGCAAATCTAGCACCTAGATTTGTTAGTTTTTCTTCAGAGTCTTTAAATGCATCAAGTACTTGTGGTATTGATTGAAATTTTGGAACTGTGTTTCCTAATGGATATGAAAGAGCAATTCCATTTGGAGCAACATAAGATAAATCAAATCTTTTTAATATTCCTGTTGAGGGTGGCATTATGTAATAAAAATAGTTATAGTCATTATCTAATTCATACATTGTAACTGAATCATTTGTCATATATGTGTAATTTAGAGCTTTTTCATCTTCTCCCATACTATGAGCATATTCAATTGCATCTTCTCTAGAAACACTAATTTTTCTAAATGGAATATCTCTAGCAATAATTTCTTTCATTTTTGCTTTAATATTTGCTACTAAATCACTATTTATTTCTTTCTTTAATTTTATTTCTGTATATAGAGCTTTATCTAAAGCATGTTTAATGTTAACTTCTGTTTTATCACCAAATAGTTCTTTAACAGCTGAAATATATACATATTTTAGTCCTTTTGTATATATTTTTTCACCAATAGTATCATATGTATGTATATAATGTAAATATGAATCTTCCATTATTTCATAATCAGCGTCTACTATTTCACCATTAACTCTTAGGGCTATAATTGTTTCATCACCCAATTCTTTTAATACATCTCTAACAGTTGTTCCTCTATAAATCTCTAGTATCTTACTATCTTCGAATACTAATTTCACGTCCTTCATATTAATCACCCTTTATTTTCTTATACTTATATTATCAAATAATTCAATACTTGTGAATATGATTACCTACCATTTGACTTGTCAACAAGCTCTTTTATTTTTCTAAATCTATGATTTATACAACTTTTTGTTATTTTCTTTTCAGTTTCACTACTAATTATATTAGCTAGTTCTCCCATAGAACTTTCTGGATATTTTTCTTTATATATACAAATAGTTCTTATCTTATCATCTAACAAATCAAAATCTGTAATCTCTTTTAATCTTCTGATAAGTTCTAACTGTTCTGCACTTGCATTTACAATTTTATCTACATTAGCTTGTTCACAATTATTTAATCTATTTGTCATATTTTTATGATCTCTATATATTCTAATGTCTTCATAATAAAATAAACTATTGCTGGCATTTAACATTCTAATAAAATCGCTTATCTTTTCTGCTTCTTTTATGTAAACCATATAGTTTTTGTTTCTTTTAAGCAATTTACTATTTAAATAAAAGTCATTTAATAACTTGTTTACAAAATTTGCTGTTTCTTCATTTTGAATAACAAATTCTTCATGATACCTACTTGTTTTAGGATCATTTATGCTTCCGCATATTTCAAATACACCACGTAGATAAGCCATTTTATCTTTATCTTCATCTACTATATAACTTTTAGGAACATATAATCTTTTACCATCTTCTATTATTGATAAATCTGATAGTATTAAATTAATTTTCTCTTTTATTGTAAGAACTACTATTTTATTTCCTCTTAATGTATTTGTCCCCGAACTATCTAAATCTATTTCTATATGATAAATATCTCTTATCAATTTAAATATACGTCTTGCTATACTTAAATTTTCTAATATTATTTCAAATCTATCATCATATATTTTAGATCCTATGTTCAATATAGCAGAAAGCTCAGATATCTTTTCAGAATCTGAGTATTCAATTGAACTTATTTCACTTTTTATATTTGTTGTAAATGACATATTACCACCTTGAGCTGAATGATTTTCCTTTTGCTGGGAAACTTACATAGTTACGTGGATTGACATAACTAGATCCCTTCATAATACTAAAGTGTAAATGTGGACCAGTTGTACAATAATCATAACTTTCTCCACCACCACTTTTACCTACTACTGTTGCCATAGTAACAAAATCATTTAATTTAACACTTATAGAATGCAAATGCATATATACAGTTGTATATTCTTTTCCGCCTACTCTATGTTTTACATATACTGCATTTCCACCACAACTAGAATTCTTTTTATTTGGATTTGCTACTCTAACAATTTTACTTACAATTCCAGCAGCGGATGCATAAACAGGTGTATTTGTTGGTACACCAATATCTATTCCATTATGAAGTCTATAGTAATGAAGTGTAGGATGATATCTCATTCCATATTCACTTGTAACACTTCCTTTTGTAGTTGGTCTTGAAAAACCATCTGCATATGGTATATCAATACAATCTAAAATAGGTGTTGAATCTGAACAACCATTTTGTTTATATAGTTTTTCATAAGCAGCTACTTCTTTTTTACTTGCTTCATAATCTGCTTTAGCATCTTTATGATCATCTACAAGGTCATCCATTGATATATTATATTTTTTTAATGTGACATTTAAATTATCAATAGCTTTTTCTGCTTCTTCTATTTGCTTGGCAAGTTGAGCTTGTTGTTTTTTATTTTCATCTATCAAATCGTACATTTCATTTATAAGATTATCATTATATGCAGTTAATTGCTCTACTAATGCAGCCCTATAAATAAAGTCTGTAAATGACCTTGCTTTAAACATATATTCTAAATATACATTATCTCCATCAGATAATTCTTTAAAATTAATTAGATTATCAATTTCAATTTGTTTATTTTTTATTTCTTCTTCTAATTGAGTAACTTTTTCTTTTGATTCTTTAACTAAATTATCATTTCTAGTTATTTCTTCTGCATTTTGACCAAGTTCTTTTTCTACCTTTTTTATGCTTTCTTGAACTTTCCTTTGTTTAGCGGCAATTACATTTACTGCTTCTTTATCTTTAGCTAATTTATCTTTTAAATCTTTTAAAGATGTTTTATTTGTAGTCGCAGCAAAAACATTGCTTGCTAAAGCAATACTAATAATAAATGCAAATAATATTTTTGTTACTCTTTTAATCACCTATTACCACCTTGTACTGAATGATTTTCCTTTTGCTGGGAAATTAACCATCTTTCTTGGATTGATTGTTGAACTACCAGATGATCCTGGTAATATCATAAAGTGTAGATGTGCTCCAGTTGAGCATCTATCCCATCCACCATTTCTCTTTAATGTGAATCCGCCTCCACCACTCTTACCTATTACAGTAAGAACTGTTACTTGTTCACCCATTTCTACATTTATAGAAGCTAAATGCATATATCTAGTTCTATATATTTTTCCTTTTATATTATGTCTTATTGTAACTATATTACCACCACATGATGACTTTTTTGTAATACCAACAACTGTTCCACTAGCGGCAGCATATACTGGAGTATTCATAGCTAATCCTACATCTATTCCACTATGTAATTCTTTACCGTGAATTGGACATGTTCTATATCCCCATTCACTTGTAATTGATCCTTTTGCTGTTGGTCTAATAAATCCACTAGAGCTTTCAACTGTTAAACATGCATCTAATTCAACTGTTTCTTTACAACCATTTTGTTTATAAATAGATTCATAATATTTAACAGTTCTTTTTCTATCTGCAATAGTATCATCAATATTTGTATGAGCTGTTTCTAAATCTTTTAAGCTAATATTATATTCTTTTAACTTTGCTTCTAATTGATCTATAGCTTTCTCATTTTTATCTATTTTATCATTTAAGTCTGCTTGGCTTTTTTTATTCTCATCTATAAGAACATACATTTCATCAATAAGACCATTATTATACTCTGTTAATTGTTCTACAACAGCTGCTCTATAAATGAAATCTGTAAATGATTTTGCTTTAAACATATATTCTAAATATACATTATCTCCATCAGCAATTTCATTAAAGTTTATTAAATTATCTATTTCCTTTTGTTTATTATTTATTTCTTCAGTTAATTCATCTATTTTTACAAGGAGAACTTCTATTTCATTTTCATAGTTTTCTATATCATTTTCTAAACCAGATATATCGCCTTGTGCATTTTTAATACTGTTTTGAACATTTTTTTGTCTTTGTATTAATGCATTTCTGTTAGCTTCATCCCTTGCTAATTCATCTTTTACTTCTTTTAATGTTTTTGCATTAACACTAGTAATTGCTAAAAAGAATATTAATATAAAAATTGTGATTTTTATAATATTCTTTCTCATATTTTTAAGTACTTCCTTACTGCTCTATAACTACCAAAAGCACCTACTACTACGCCAATAACAATTAATGCTATGACAAGTATTCCATTTACACTTGATGGGCTTACTAATCTAATAATTGCACTAAATACAATTCCACCCATTTTTTCATATAAATATTCATATCCAATAACACAACCAAGTACTGGAATTATTGATCCTAAGAATCCTAGAATTATTCCTTCAAAGAAGAATGGTTGTCTAATAAACATATTTGATGCTCCGACTAATCTTCTTATTTCTATTTCTCTTGATCTTGATTGTATTGTTATTTTAATTGTATTTGATATTAAGAATGCTGTTACTAATACTAATGCTATAACTACTATATACATTATTCTTTTTACTAAATCAAATATTTTGATTAATTCTTCTACAGCACCTTCTCCGTATTTAACTATATCTACATTTTCAATTTTTTCTATTTCATCAGCAGTTTTACCAATTTGTTTGATATCAGTTACTTTAATTAAAAATGTATCTTGAAGTGGATTAGTTTCATCTGTATATTCTGACAATATACTTTTAAATACATCCGAATCTTCTTGCATAGTTGTTTTTATATCATTCTTTGAATTAAATGCTATTTCTTTAATATTATTTAATCCTTCAATTGATTGTCTTACTTTTTCTATATCTTCATTGACAATTTTTCTTTTTAAAAATACAACTATTGTCATATCTTCTTCTATACCTTTAGTAAAATTATTAACATTTACTGAAAGTAAAATACTAAATCCTACTAAAATAAGTGTTATTGTTATACAAGATATACTTGCTAATGAAAGAGAAAAGTTTCTAAAAACACCTTGAAATGATTCTATAATATTACTTTTTAATATTCTTAATGCTCTCACTCTTTATACTTTCCTTTCTCATTATCTTCTGCAACCATTCCTTTTTTAATTGTAATAACTCTTTTCTTCATTTTATTAACAATGTCTTTATCATGTGTTGCCATTATTATTGTAGTACCTAAATCTTTATTAATTGATTCAATTACTCTCATAACTTCCATTGACATATCAGGGTCTAAGTTTCCAGTTGGTTCATCACATATAAGTATTTTTGGATCATTTACTATTGCTCTTGCAATTGATACTCTTTGTTGTTCT
>JAEEGL014742471.1_pt1 | contig 11818 bp, 11 predicted proteins | sample 9134231 | NCBI WGS metagenome assembly JAEEGL01 (sample SAMN16246548, study PRJNA631951) | gut metagenome | biome: gut microbiome; feature: rumen; material: fiber-attached | host: Bos | place: Iran: Karaj | collected 2018-10 | reverse complement strand
GAAAGGGCGGTGTCTTAACCACTTGACCAACGCGCCATGGCTCCTTGAGCAGGACTCGAACCTGCGACCGATCGGTTAACAGCCGATTGCTCTACCGACTGAGCTATCAAGGAATCAAAGCGATGCTTGCTGCACCGCATGAAATATTATAGGGTATCGCCACCGAAAATGCAAGAAAAAACTTTGTCTGAGGATTATTCTTCCCCCATATCCTTTCTCATGCAGCAATTCTTGTACTTCTTCCCACTGCCGCATGGACAAGGATCGTTGCGGCCAACCTTTCCTTTTTTGCGACGCGCCGCCTCAAAGGAAATAACCTCGCCGCCCTCCGGATCGAGCTTGCCCGTGACGATTTCCGTGGTTGTATGGCCTTTGAATTTCCACATGCGGAGGGACTGATGAAAAGCGATCAAGAGCGGCGACAGCGCTTCCATGTCTTTCTTGTTGTCCGGTGTCCCCAGCTTCTCAATATAGGCGAGCACATCCTTCATCTCGCCACCGTTTTGCAGGAGAATCGTGATCTGCCCGACGACCTCCGCCGCGCGCAGCACGTCCATCTTGTACGCCGCCATGAAGAACTGCGCCAGACCTTTGTACTCATCCGTCGCCTCGATATAGTTCTCCTCGCCTGCGTCGTAGACCTGCCCATAGGACAGCTTTGCGTAACCGACGCCGATCTTTTCCTGCGCCTCCATCGTCTTGGCCGGATCCATCACCGTATAGTAATAAGCAACACGCTCGGCAGTGCGGACGTTCGTCTGCCAACACGATCCGTTGAACATGACCTTCATGAAATCCGAAAAATTCAGATCGTCCGGCGCCAGTTCCAAATGCTGCTTAACCTTCGAGAAAAGGCGATCATAGTCCATCACACCGTAATAGAACAACAACCCGGCTGCCACGCGGAAAACGTCGGTATTCAGCTCGACAGCCTTACGGAAGGCTTGGTTCTGGTCGAGATGCTGGAATTCCTCCATGATTTCCTTCGGCAGATACCAAGAGAGCTCACCCTTATGTGCGCCACTTGCCATCAGTCCTAGGCTCTGGAAATAGTCGAGCCGCGCCTCGTCCGCACGGAACTCTGTCGAGATGCCTTTCTTCGCCGCCAAATGACGAAACGCCTGATACTGCTCGTCGAGAAGCGAAACGAACCAAGTACGGGAAAATTCTACGATAGACGGAACGAGTTTCTCGATCAGCTCTGCCTTATTCATACCGCTGGTGCCTGACAGACCGACATTGTAGCGGATATCGTCCAATTCCTGCCGTGTCATTGCTGCCAGCGCATTTTTCAGCGTGCGCCGTGCCGGAACTTCTCTCTTCATCAATTGCTTTTTGCGCTTTTCCGCTTCCTCCTGCATCTGCTTCTGCAGTTCCTCCAACCGCTGCTTCGCCGTAGTTTCAAGTTCCATAAAGCATTTTCCTTCCTACTATTTTACTTTTCCTCTCCGAAGAAATCGGAGATACCCTTCACAATACCGACGGCGGCCTTCTGCACGCCCTTCTTCGAGGTCAGGAGTTTTTCCTCCTTCGGGTTCGAGACGAACGCCACCTCGATCAAAGTCGCAGGCATTTTCGTATGTCTGACGACATAAAACTTACATGTTCGGACGCCACGGCTCGTGGTCTTGAGCTGTGTAACGAGATTCGACTGGATGGCAGCAGCCAATCTTTTACTCGCCGCCGAGCCTTTTACATAATAATATCCGGTTGTTCCGGAAGCTTCACGGCTCGTGAACGAATCCATGTGGATCGAAATGAAAATGTCCGCCTTTGCCTTATTCGCCACGTCGCAGCGAGCCTGCAGCTCGTCAACGTCCGTCGCTTGCCGATGCTTCGGAGAAACTTCGGTGTCCGTCGTGCGCGTCATGATTACCTTCGCTCCGGCTTCCTTGAGCATCTTCTCCACTTCCTTTGCAATCTGAAGCGTGATGCTTTTTTCCGTAACACCGGAGGGACCGATGGCGCCGGAGTCTTCGCCGCCGTGTCCCGGATCGATCACGATTTTCTTGCCCTTGATGCCCGGTGAAAATTGTACGTCCTCCGTAAGCACCTCTACGTCGTCGTCTGGCTTTTGCTCCTCGGCCGGCTTCTCCTTGCCGCCATCCTCTTTCTCCTTTTTATCTTCTTTTTCCTCTTTGCCGTCCTTTCCCGATGTTTCCGTATCCTGCGGTTTTGGCGTCTCCGTCTCTTGCGGTTTTGATGTTTCCGTTCCTTGTGTTTCCGGCTTCTCCGTTCCCGTCGTATCCGTCGATGACCCGTCCGGACTCGAACCAATCCTGTCGTCGGTAATCGTCCCGCCGTGAGAATCATCCTTCGCCCTGCCGACTTTTCCGAAATCCATCACAACGCGGTAGGGAATCGCGCCGCCTTCGATGGAAAACACATCGTACTGCCCCTTGCCCATTTCCGTCTCCACGACGACGCGCACTGTATTTTCATTAAACTGCGCCACACGCACCTTGCTCGCAAATCGGCTTTCGATTACCGTTTCCCGCGCGACGTTCGGACTGAGCCATGCCCCGTGCAAATCAACGACGACACGTGACGGATTGGCCAATACCATCACCGAATAATCAACTTCCTTGTTCGCATCCAGCACAATGCGAAGCCGTTCCATCGATCCGGCCATACGTACTGCCGTAATTCCCGAAAGCTTCGCGGCCTTCTCACTGAAAGGCGTCGCCGCCTCCGCAAACGAAGGCATAAGCGTCCCGAGCAACAGCATCCATATAAACAAAAATCGAATCATCAAAGCCTCCGAAGCAATAGAAATGCCTTTACCAAAAAACAATGCTTTACAATGCCTTACTATTCTACATCAAATCGACACAAAAGAAAAGCGCGGCATACGAATTGCCACGCTTTTCTTCAAAACAGAGAATTTTATAAAATGGAAATCGCCTTTCCGATGCGTTCCAACGATTCTTTCTGCCCTAAAAGATACAAAAGCTCGGTGACGCCGCCGGGCGTAACCTTTCGTCCGGAAAGCGCAATTCGCAACGGCCACATGACGGTGCCAAGCTTGTAGCCGCTTGTCTCGATATAGTCGTGCAAGGCGGCGTCAATGGCTTCCGGCGTCCAGTCCCGAACTTTCTCCAACGCCTCCCGTGCAGCGGGCAAAATCTGCGCGGCAAGCTCAGGCGTTACCTTGTTCTTTTTGTTCGGGAAAAGGTCGACGCCATACTCAGGCAACACCCGGAAAAAAGCAATCATATTCGCGATCTCGCCCAGCCTTGAAACGCGCGTCCGGAGAATCGCGGCAAGATACGGCCATTTCCCCTTTATTTCATCCGTCAGTTCGCCCGCAAAGGGCAGCGCGAGCGCCGCAAATTTCTCGTCGCTCATCGCCTTGCAATATTCGCCGTTAAACCAATCGAGCTTCGCATAGTCGAAAACGGCGGGCGACTTGCTCAGCCCTTCAAGGGAAAATACTTTCGCCATTTCCTCCATCGAAAAGATTTCCTGCTCGGATTTCGGGCTCCACCCCAATAGCGCGACATAGTTCGTGATGGCCTCCGGCAGATAGCCCGCATCGACAAGCTCAGCAAAGCTGGTCGCACCGTGGCGCTTCGACAACTTCGAGACGGAGCCGTCCTCGTTCTTGCCCATGACGGGCGCAAGATGCACGAAAACCGGAGGTTCCCAGCCAAACGCCTGATAAAGCTGCACATGCTTCGGCGTCGAGGTGATAAATTCCGTGCCTCGAATCACATGGGAAATGTTCATCAAATGGTCGTCGATGACATTGGCGAAATTATAAGTCGGCATACCGTCGCGCTTCAAAAGCACTTGGTCCTCCAGTTCACTGTTCTCGATCGTGATATTCCCATGCACCACATCAAAAAACGTAGTCGTGCCGGTCAGCGGCATTTTCTGGCGGATGACGTAGGGATCGCCGTTTTTCAGATGACGCTCGATCGCATCCGGCGCGAGGTCGCGGCAATGACGGCCATAACCGCCGAAGGCTTTTTCCTCGTCGTCCTTTGCGTCCTCATGGGAGCAAAAGCAACGATAAGCGAAGCCCTTTTCCACCAGCTCCTCCGCGTATTTTTTGTAAATCTCCATGCGCTCGCTCTGGACATACGGCCCGCAATCGCCGCCGATATCCGGCCCCTCATCGGGGACGATATGCGCCGCCGCCAACGTATCCTGAATGAACTTCACCGCGTCGGCAACATAGCGCGCGCGATCGGTATCCTCGATGCGGAGCAAAAAATCGCCAGCTTTCGCCTTCGCGAAAAGATAGGCGTAAAGCGCCGTGCGCAAATTCCCGATATGCATATACCCCGTCGGGCTAGGGGCAAAACGTGTGCGTACTCTGCTCAAAATGAAACCCTCCACATTGTTAAAAACTGAACGGTATTATTTTACACCAACCATCATCGACGAACAAGAATATTTGCGATCAATTCGCCAAATTGTTCGCGATAGCGGCAAATTCCGCCAAAGATAAGGTCTCGCCCCTTCGTGCAGCGTCGACGTTCGCACCATGAAGCGCGTCTTCCATCTGTTCTTTTGAAAAGCCTAACGGCTTCAGCGCGTTGGAAAGCGTTTTTCGTCTTTGACCGAAGGACGCCTTGACTACGCGGAAGAAAAGATTTTCATCATTCACCGCCACGGCGGGCGTCTTTCTAACCGTGCAGGCAATTACGGCTGAATCGACTTCCGGCGCGGGAAAGAAGCATGACGGTGGGACGTCCAATACGATTTCCGGTTCTGTGTGATACTGCACCGCCACGGAAAGCGCGCCGTAATTCTTTCCTCCGGGGCTTGCCGTCATACGCTCGGCAACTTCCTTCTGCACCATCGTGACAATATGCGTGACCGGAAGCTTTTGCTCCAAAAGCGAGAGCAAAATGGGCGTCGTAATATAATAGGGAAGATTCGCGGCGACCTTGAAAGGCTGATTGCCCATCAGTGCCAGAATGTCCGTTTTCAAGATGTCTCCCTGCACGACGTTTAAATACTCATATCCCCGCAAGGTTTCCGCCAGTACGGCAGGCAATTTTTTGTCGAGTTCCACCGCCGTTACGTGCGCACCCGCTTCGAGTAGCCCCTGCGTCAACGTTCCGATACCCGGTCCGATTTCCAACACATGGTCGCCTCTCTCTATTGCCGCCGCATCGACAACGGCGCGCACAACGCCGGGAGAAATCAGGAAATTTTGCCCGAGCCGCCTCGACGCATGCAGGTCAAATGCCCTCAATATATGCTTTGTCACACCTTTATCGGCAATCTGCGGGGTCAGCATCCCGTTGCCTCCTTATCCAGCTCCGCAAGCGCCGCGGAAAATTCCTCCCGCGTCACGCCATAATGGTTGAGCCGTTTCAAGAATGTCTTTGCATTTGCGCAGCCGACGCCAAGCATGGCTCCGAGTCGCGCGCGCCGAGTCGACGCCATCTCGCCGCCCGAAAGACCCGCGGAAATCAAATCCGCCGCCTTGAACCGCTCGACAGGATTCCATTCCAGCGTCCGCACTTTTTCCAGCGCAATACGGATTGCCTCCGGCGACGCCTGCTCAACACCGATATCGTCATTTGCCGTCGCGTCCTCTTTCGGAACGAATGCATGCTTCGCCTCCGGAAATCTTTTTGACAAGAAACGCCGAATCCGCTCCCCAGCCGGATCCGGGTCGGTCAGAATGATGATGCCCCGCCGCTTATAAGCGTCGCCAATGCTCGTCAATGTTTTAGGAGAAAGCCGAAAACCGTCGGTAATGATACAGTCCGCTTCCACTGCACGATTGACGGCAAGCACATCCATTTTCCCCTCGACGACGAGTACTTCCTTAATCATGGGCGGTCCTCACCTCGAGTACGGGAAGCACCGCAAGATAAACGTCACCGGCAATATCCTCCGGTTTTCTCGGCGTTGCGCCTTCGCCGCAGACGACACGAACCCATCCGAACAGCTTTGCTGCCTCTGCATATGCGGCATGTACACGATGAAGGTAATTTTTGTCCTTCTCATGAATATCCGCCGCGCCCGTTTCTTTTGCCCGTGCCGCCAACAGGCGGTCACTGGCCTCCGGCGGCATATCCAGGAATACGACAAGATCCGGGCGCGGCAGGCCGAGCCGCGTGTACTCGAAATCTTCCAGCCAGGAATAATAATCGTGCCGTGCTTTTTTATCAGGAAGCTTTACCGCCTGATGCGCGAGGTTTGAGGTCGTATAGCGGTCAGATAGAATCACGCCGCCCCTTCGGTACGCCTCGCCCCATTTCGTATGAAACGATGCGTAGCGGTCCACAGCAAAAAACGCCGACGCCGCGTAAGCATCCACATCTGCCGCCTGCGCACCGAAATCTCCGCGAAGATACATGCGGACCAGCGCCGAGGAATCCGAGCTGTAATCGGGAAATGAGACCCGCGTCACGTCTCGCCCTTCTGACAAAAATCTCTCATAGAGGAGCCGCGTTTGCGTTTCCTTGCCCGAGGCGTCTCCCGCCTCCAAAATAATCAGTTTGCCCTTCTTATCCATGCTTCCCCCTATTTCACGACACAAATCGTCGAAAGCGAACCATCTTGCACGCCTGTCACTTTCATCCCCATGCGCGTCATTTCCAACAAATATCCGACGGCTTCCTCTGTAATCCTTTCTCCCGGTACGATTGCCGGAATCCCCGGGGGATAAAACGTGATCTCCTCTGCCGCGATTCGTCCTGTCGCCCGCATCAGAGGCACAGACTCTCTCGCTGCGTAAAAAGTTTCCCTCGGAGAAAGCGCCGTTGCCAGATTCGGCGGTACCGAGACAGACAAAACGGAAGCCGCACTCTTACCCGCATGTTCCACCGAAAGGGATTGCAATGCCTCAAAAAGCCGCGTCGTTTCCCGTTCCGTGTCCGCCATCGAAATGATAAAGAGGACGTTCCTCGCATCCGCAAGCTCCGCCTGTATATTCTTTTCCCGCAAAATCCACATGGCTTCCTCGCCGGACATCCCAAGCCCCGATACATCGACCGTCAGTTTCGTCACGTCAAGCGCCGCCGCGCCGGGACGTCCCATGCGTTCCGATCCAAAGCACCAAAGCCCCGGCAAGGCATTCACCGCTTTGCGAAGTGCATTTGAAAGACGTACCGCTCGGGCAATGAGTTTTTCTCCTTCTTCCTCCATCTGAAGCCGCGCAATATCAAGCGACGCCATCAAAAGGTAATTGGGGCTTGTGGTAGTGAGTAAGGACACTGTACGGCGTACGCGCTCTGCGGGAACGCGCGCGCCTTTCCTGAAAAGCATCGACGCCTGTGTCATCGCGCCGAGCAGCTTATGCGTACTTTGCGCGACAAGATCCGCACCACATGAAATCGCGTCGGGCGGAAGTTTCTCCGAAAATCGCAGATGCGCACCATGAGCCTCGTCAACGAGCAAAGGCACGCCTTTTTCATGCGCCGTCTCGGCAATCCCACGAATATCCGACGCCACTCCGTAATAGGTCGGATAAACCGCAAAAACCGCTTTCGCAGCCGGATGCTCTATTAGTGCCCGCCGCACCTTTTCCACTGTCACGCCATGAGCAATACCGAGGACATCGTCCTGTTCCGGCAAAACATAAACAGGATGTGCTCCCGAAAGCACAAGCCCGCCGATAACAGATCGATGCGCGTTACGAGGTACGATAACCTCGTCCCCCGGCGACAATGACGACATCAGCATCGCATGAACCGCTTCCGTCGTACCGTTCACCATAAAGAACGCTTCATCGGCGCCCCAGAGCTTCGCTGCCAGTTGCTGGGCTTCTTTGATACATCCCTCGGGACGATGAAGATCGTCCAGCTCGTCTGCCAGCGATACCTCGACGCAAAACCCTTCCTCCGTCACCAATGAACGAAGCAACGGATGCGCGCCAAGTCCCTGCTTATGTCCCGGCGTATGAAAAGCGAGAGCGCCGCTTGCTGCGTACGCTTTCATCGCCGCCGCCAGTGGCGCCCTATCTGCGTTATTCATACGTCTTGTTCTTCTCCTTCGGCAAGAACGCTTTTCTCGACTTCGCCCCCCGCCGTTTCCCTGCTAGCCTCCATGACTTCCACCGTCAGTTCGTCCTCCGGTATTGACGGTACTTCATGCAGCACGCGTTTTCTCGGTAAACGCTTGCGCTGCGCCGCCTCCTTCGATGATTCCTGCGGCGCATCCTCCGGCTTCAACGGGAAACGCACATGGACACGAGTTCCTTGCCCCAACTTTGATGAGACTACAAATTGCGCGCCAATAATCATCGCCCGCTCCCGCATACCGAGAAGCCCAAAATGACCTTCCCCCGAAGCATCCTGCTCCATTTTTCTCTCCACATCAAAGCCTTTGCCGTTGTCTTCAATCAAAATCGACACCGCCGCATCCGTATATAACATACGAAGCGAGGCGTTCTTGGCTTCCGCGTGATGCGCAATATTACTCAAAGATTCCTGTATAATGCGGAATAGCGCTGCCTTAACATGAGCATCCAGAGGAGCCTCGATCCCTTCCACTGTCATCGAAACCGAAACCAATCCGCGCTCATGGAGCTGATGCACGAATTGCGCCACTGCCGCTACAAGACCAAGATCGTCAAGGGCCATCGGACGCAGATTGAAAATCACCTGCCGAATATCGGTCAAACATTCCTTCAGATGTCTGCGGAGCGTCTGCAAGCTTTCCTTTGCTTCATCCTTATCCACATCCATCAACCGCTCGCAAATCGACGTTTCAAAAAGCACATTGGCAATATCCTGTGCAGGACCATCGTGAATTTCCCGTGAAACGCGAAGACGTTCCTCCTCCTGTGCCCGGATAATTGCCGCACTAAGGAACTTGTTCTTTGACGCCGCCTCCATCTGCGCGACTACGTCGCTCAAAGACGAACTCAAGAAATTCAGCATTGAACTGATACGCATAGCCAATCGCTCTGCACCTTGAACAGTCTTCTGAAAATGCGCAAGTTGCGTCTCCAACCTGTTCCTAAGCTGCCGAAGTTGTTGTTCCCTTTCCCGCGCAATACCCAGCCGCACCTGAACATCTTTCACGGCCTCATACGCCGCGTGAATTTGCTCCTCCGAATAGTGGGAACTAACATAAACAAGTTTCTGTTTCTCTTTCTGCTCTTCCTTCGTCAGCGCGTCTACTTCTTCAATGACCTCCATCGTTTGACGACGGACCTCCTCGAGATTGGCTTTGCTCGCCTCCATCTCGTGCCGCGCCGCCTCGTAGACTTCAAAAAGTTGCGACTTGCTCCCCTCAATGTTGGCAACCATGGAATGCAAAATATCCTGCAGTTTATTTTCACCTAAATCCGACACCGACGGTTTGCTGGAATTGTTCTTTTTGTTAGACATCTTTAACTCTCCCGCATCATAACAACCGTTTCGTCTTTCCACTTGCGGTTATTATTGCTTTAATTATTTTATCTTTTTATTTTACACGATTGCACGCAACCTTGCAATCAAACATTCATTTTTTCATGAACCGAACCTACAACATTCATTTTTTCATGAACAAAAAAGCGGGGGAACTCAATCCACCCGCCAAAAATAATTATTCTGTCTGTCCGTGATATTCGACGTCGCGAACCTCCACCGCACGATTCTTCTCATCCACCATGACCACTGTCGGCTTATGGCGTCGTGCCTCCGCTTCGTCCATCCAAGCATAGGCCATGATAATCACAGTGTCGCCGGGTTGGGCGCAACGCGCCGCCGCACCATTCAAGCAGATGACACCGGATCCCTTCGGCCCGGGAATCACATACGTCTCCAACCGCACACCGTTGTTATTATCCACGACCTGTACGCGCTCGTTCGGCAGGATATGGGCCTTTTCCATCAGCTCTTCATCGATGGTGATACTGCCCATATAGTTGAGGTTCGCTTCCGTGACCGTCGCACGGTGTATCTTGGACTTAAAAAGATTCAAAAACATCGCGCTCACTCCCCCAAAATTACATTGTCAATCAGCCGCGTCTTCCCGATCTTCACCGCAATCGCAAGAAGTGCAGGCTGCTCCACCTTCTCGATTGGCAAAAGCGCCGGGAACGAATAGATATCCACATAGTCAATGACCGCCGTCGGTTCCATTCCAATCTCGTCGCGAACGATTTTTTTCAATGTCTCAACGTCCTTCTCCCCGCCGTCTAACGCATTCTTCCCTTTTTTCAGGCTGCGCGAAAGCACCAGCGCCGCTTCCTTTTCTGCGGAGGAAAGATACTGGTTGCGTGAGCTACGGGCAAGCCCGCTCTCCTCACGCACAATCGGTACCATCACAACCTCGGTGGGAATGTTCAGGTCGGAGACGAACCGCTTGACCACGACGACTTGCTGTGCATCCTTCTGCCCGAAATAAGCGCGGTCAGCACGCGAAAGATTCATCAGCTTCGTCACGACAGTCGCAACGCCACGAAAATGACCGGGACGCTGCGCACCGCAAAGTTTATTCGTGATGTCACCCTCGACGTTCACATAAGTGCAGTAGCCCTCGGGGTACATTTCTTTAGGCTCCGGATGGAACACAGCGTCCACCGGAACTGTTTCCAGCTTTTTGCAGTCTTCCTCGAAGCGGCGCGGATACGCGTCGAAATCCTCGTTCGGGCCGAACTGCGTCGGATTCACGAACACAGACGCGATCACCACGTCGTTTTCCTGACGCGCGCGACGCATCAGCGTCAAATGCCCCTCATGCAACGCCCCCATCGTCGGCACGAGACCGATGCTCTTGCCCGCGTTCCTCGCCGCTTTGGAAAACGCCTGAATTTCCTGTACGGTACGCAATACCTTCATCCTGTTATCTCCTTTTTCCTATTTTTATTCAACGAAACAAATTCAGATTCACACCGCCGAATGGGCATCCATCAGTTCATTGTCACCGCGTGCGTCCTTTCGCACAAAATAATTCGCAAGGAACGAACCGGAAACATTGTGCCACAGACTGAAAATCGCCCCCGGCACAGCAGCCAGCGGATTGAAATACATGACCGCCAGCGATGCGGCAAGACCGGAATTCTGCATACCAACCTCAATAGCGACAGCCCGCGCCTTCGACGGAGTCAAACGGAACACCTTCGCCAGCGTATAGCCACAAAGGAGACCAAAACCGTTGTGCAAAATCACGACCAAGAAAATGAGCAGTCCGTGCGCGAAAAGCTTCTCTGCCGACAGAGCAACAACGCCACCAACCAAGAGGGCAATCGCGATAACCGAAATCAACGGCAGCACCGGCAGGAATTTCTCAACGAACTTGCCCGCAAAATGATTGACCAAAAGTCCGGCAATCACTGGGCAAAGAACCATCATCGCGATGGACTTCATCATCGCGACGAGGGAAATATCGACCCAAGCGCCTGCAAGCACCCAAGTCAGGAACGGCGTCACCAGCGGTGCCAAAAGCGTCGTCGTCATCGTCATCGCGACGGACAGCGCGACGTCGCCTTTCGCAAGATAGGTAATAACATTCGACGCAGTACCGCCTGGGCAAGTGCCAACCAATACGACGCCGATAGCGATATCCGGCGGCAACGCAAAGACTTTGACCAGCGCCCAGGCAATCAAAGGCATCAACGTGAACTGCGCCAACGCACCGATACCGACCTCCCAAGGCCGCTTTGCAAGCATATGAAAATCCTCAAACTTCAAAGTCATGCCCATACCAAACATCACGACGCCAAGCATCCATGGCACATGAGGGCCGACCCATTGAAGCGACGAAGGAACCGTCGCACCCAAAATCGAGATCAAGATAATCAGGATTGCCATGTTGTCCACAAAAAGACTGCAAAACTTTTTCATCAGAATCCCTCCATTTCAGACCCCAAGGAACACGGCTATATAAAAAGCGCCTTCCGGCAAAGACCGAAAGG
>JAEEGL014677156.1_pt1 | contig 11818 bp, 19 predicted proteins | sample 9134231 | NCBI WGS metagenome assembly JAEEGL01 (sample SAMN16246548, study PRJNA631951) | gut metagenome | biome: gut microbiome; feature: rumen; material: fiber-attached | host: Bos | place: Iran: Karaj | collected 2018-10 | reverse complement strand
CATGCGTCCACGAATGGGACGTCGTCCTCGTGGACTCCGCCCCGGGGCGCGACATCCACGTGGAGGGCTGTTCCCTGTGCCGTCAGCGCAGGAAGGTCATACTTTGGGACGACGGCAGGACCGAGTACGTCTACAACGTCTGGGAGGATCCATGAGCGAGTTCTCGGAGGCCGTGGTCGCCTCGCTGACCGCCGAGTGGAGGACGACCTCGGAGATCGCCGCCCAGTTCCCGAACCCTCGGAGGGTGTACCCCATCATCAGCCACGTCTACAAGATTCTGGACGCGGCGGAGAGGAGGGGCGTGGCCGAGAAGAAGGTCGTCGACCGCAGGGCGTACTGGAGGCGGTCCGCGTGACCTACTTCTACCCATGTCCGAGATGCAGGAGAGGCCCTGCGGTCTCGACCCGCACCACCCCGTCGGGGACCGTCTGGACGGCCTCATGCTCCTGCATCGACATCTATGCATACGACAAGGTCAGCCGCCTGGCCTACGCCTGGGCCACCTACTGCGTGGAGATGGAGGGGAGGCCGCCCATGATGCTGAACGTCCGGGGGGTTCCAAGGGAGGTCCCTCCCGAGGTTTACCAATCAGTCCAGAGGGCAGCATGGGAGCTGGCCAAGGCCGTGGACCATCTGGCGGCCGCGCCCGACTCACGCCCCGTCGTGGACGAGTGGATCGTCGGCAGGATGAACGCCCTGAGGAACATCCTGTGGGAATTGGACGAGGCGAGGAGGGGGTCGGCATGACTTGCCTCTACCCGTGCCCCAGATGCGGCAAGGCGCCGACCATCACGGTCTGCGGCACGCCCACCGGCAACCTGTGGGTGGCGGACTGCGGGTGCTTCGCCGTCTACGCCTCCGACACGTTCGGCCTGGGATACTCCTGGGCCATGTATTGCGCCGAGATGCGGAGGGAGATGGAATGAAGATAACGCGCAGCGCAATCTACGTCCACAAGTCCAACATCCTGGAGCTGCTGGTCTCCCTGGAGGGCATAGACAGGCAGATGGTCCCCGTCGTGGTCGGGGCGAAGGAGTGGGCGGACGCCGAGGGGCTGGACTACGAGGTGGTCAAGTACTCCCCCGGGAGGGTCTCCCTCATCACGTCGCCCGACTGGGACTCCGCCCCCGAGCCCCTCGTCGGCACCAGCTACATCTGGATTGCCGGGGAGCAGGCCGAGGGAGGGGGGTACGTGCGGACAAAACAGGGGAGGGGCCGCTACGTATGGCACATGAAGGAGCTGTTCGTGGCCCCCGACTACGGCGGGTTCGACGTCGAGGCCGCCCGCGCCAGGACGAGGATGCTTTCTGAGCTACCTCCCCCCGATCCGTACCGCAAGGGCCACAAGTCCTACTGGGAGGAGTACCTCCGCGAGAACGGGGTGGCGCGAGCGCGACGTGGCAAAACAGGTTTTGAAAACGTTTTAGAATTTAATTGAGAGGAATCGAAATGGCAAGGACGGAAGTGAAAACGTACTACATCCAGGAGGAAGACATGGAAGACTTCGTTGAGATGCTGAAGGGAGGGGAGGCCAGGTGCATCCCCGCGCTCTACCTCGACGAGACGGACCTGGGCAAGAAGACGGTGATGATAGCGTGCTGGCTCTACATCAGGCAAAAGAAGCTGTTCGAGGTGGACTGCTGCGGCTTCTGCACGTTCAATGAGGACTCCCTGTTGCCGGAATACGTCCACGATGTCGGCCCTTACCTCATCACCGAGTGCGACGGCGGATTCAGGGGCGTGGACATCTGCGACTACGGCGGCAAGCGGAGGGTGCGCGTCATCGACACCGTCCCCAGCTGCGCCGTGCTGGACCTGGGTCAGGTACCGATATACGAGGCGCCCGAATGACCGACGACCGCTACGAGAAGATGGCCGACGAGCTCTTCCACTGCCGGTCCTGCCTTGACGTCGCCATATCCCACATGACGGCGTACATCAGGCTCCTGGACAGGGACGCCCCGCCGGAGGCGTTCATGCTCGGCAGGATGCTCGGCAACCTCCAGACCCTTTCGAGGATGTCCGACGACCTCGACAACGTCGTCGATTGGGGGGAGGGCCCGGCATGACCCGCGACAGGTTCACCCGCGAGATGGGGGAGACCGTGCAGAGGGCCTTCGAGGAGGGCATGAGAATATCGTTCGCCCTGGACGGCAACGGCTGGCGCCGCATACAGATCCAGAAGAGCGTCATGAGGATAACCCACTGCATCGACTACAAGGACCAGGAGCGCACGGCCTTCAACATCAAGGCCCTCGTCGCCAGGATAGACGACCTCTATATCCAGACCTATGAGGGCATAGACTTCGCGATAAGCTACACGGAGAGCGAGCCATGAGGGTCCTCGTCGTAGACACCGAGACCACGGGGCTCAACGGGTGCCGCTCGGGCGACCTCGTCCTCGACGTGGCCGTGGTGAGGGCGGACACCCATACGGGAGAGGTCGAGCCCGTCTACTCCCAGGTGGTGGGCTACGACGTCTCCTCCTGGGACGCCCGCATGCGCGACTCGTGGGTGTTCCACAACTCCGACCTCACCGTCGAGGAGGTAGGGGAGGGCAGGCCGCTGGCCGCCGTGGCGAGGGAGGTCAGGGGCATCCTTGACCATTCCATCGCCACCTCCTACAACGTCGCCTTCGACTTCAGCAAGTTCCTGGACCGGGAGCCGTGGTCGGTCCGCCCCGTGATGGCCCCCGACCCCATGCTCCGCGCCCACGCGCTGGTGGACGGCGACTACCTCTTCGACGACGGCTCCACGTCGTGGCCGAAGTTGTCCAAGGCGTACTCCGCCCTCTGCCCCGGCGATCCCGGGGGGATAGGCGGCGCCCAGAGGCACAGGGCGCACGAGGACGCCGTCATGGCCGCCCACGTGCTCCTCGCCCTGGTGGAGAGGGGGGAGTACCCCCGCGACCTGGAGGCGGGCCCATGAGCGCCTACTATCTGGACCCTGCGGAGTTCTCAAGGTTCCTGTCGGGACTGAGGGGGGAGGCCACGGTCAGGTGCATGAGGGCGGTCTACGTGGACGGCCCCGTCATGGCCGACGGACCCTTCGACCTCGTTTTCGACGTGCCGGACGTCCACGACTGCTTCGGCATCAAGCGCGGAGATAAGGAGGACCGCTTCCACGCCTGGAAGCTGACGGAGACCCGCCACGGGAGGCGCATCGACCTGGAATGGGAGCGCCACCCCGTGACCGTCGTCTACGAGCATCGGGGGGGCGGGGCATGACCTACCTCCTCGGGATAGAGATGGAGTTCCAGTCCGAAGACCTGGACGACCTGGCCGCCATGTTCCGCGACATCGCCGACTGGCTCGACGAGGAGGGCGTTGTGTCCTGCCCCATCACGCGGGGCGGGGAGCGGATAGGGCGCATTATCGCGGAGGAGGTCCTATGAGCCGCGAGTGGGAGCTGCCGGTGATCATATCGTGCGGGTTCTCCCTCGTCCCCGACCTCGTCGACCTGTAGAGGGCGCTGGACGAGCTGGGCTGCTGTCTGCCCCTAGATGAGATAGAGGCAGACGACGACGGGGCCGCCTATGCGTCGATATACGGGGGCGGCGACCCCGGCGAGTTGGTGCGCCTGATAGAGGCGTCCGACAAGATCAGGGTCGACGTGGACGCCCTGAGGGAGATGGCGGAGGAGGTCGACGGATGACCGTGCCATCCGAATTGACAAGCCCGGGAAGCATCTACAACAGCATCCTGGAATCCACAGGTGGGCGTCGATGGCTCTGCTGGCAGCTCTAAGGCGGATCCGCCTTCGTTGCGAGACGGCCGCCACCAGGAGGGCGGAGGACAGGCGTTACAGGCGGGGCAACGACTTCGAGGACCACGTCGCCCGCATGTTCGACCCCTCCCGCTTCGAGCTCGTCCACCGCACCCCCACCCACGCCGAGACCGGCGGGAGGTTCGTCGAGTCCATGGCGTGGCCCGACCTCCGCCTCGTGGAGAGATCCACGGGGAGGGGGTTCTGGGTCGAGGTGAAGTTCCGCTCGCACCCCGGCTACAGGGGCTCGGTGGAGTGGTGCACGGAGAAGCAGCTCGGGGAGTACAGGAGGGCTGCCATGGAGTCGGGCCTCCCCGTTCTGCTCATGATGGGTGTCGGCGGCACCGTGAGGAGGCCCGCCAGGGTCTACTGCGTCGACGTGAGCAAGATGCCCTACACCACGCTCTACTACGGCACGTACGTCGGCAAGAGGGTCCGGGGCAAGGTCAGGGACCTGGACTCGCTGCTGGAGACTGCACGCGCCTGAAGACCGTTCAGAATGGAAGATGGTTCTGGCGCATTTTTGCAGGTTTCCGCCAGAACCAGAAAACCCTTTCCAAGTTAAGGAGATTCGACGTAACATCCTCTGCAGGGATTTAAAGTGTTTCATGCCGGCGCAGCCGTTAGTAGCGGAAAAGCCGTATTTTGCTACTAACGTGGCCGTTATGTGCGCCGACGCTAACAAGGTTCATCATGGGGCGGCGGCCCCCGCCTGAATCCTATCGTCCCTTCACCACGGTAATCCTGACCTCGTCCCCTATCTCCAGGCCGAGCCGGCGCATGGTTTCGGCGGGCACGGTCACCACCTGGGACGAGCCGTTCAGCCTTATGCGCCCTTTCCAGGTCTCCCCTTCGGCGCTCTCCGCCAGGACGGCGTCCACCATGGCGCGGCCCGCCAGCTCCTCCTCGATGTACTCCTCGCACTCCTCCACGGTCGAGAGGATGGGCCCGAAGGGCCTTTCCCTCAGCCCCCTTATGGCGTAGACGGGGGCGATCCCCGCGTCCGTCTTGCCCAGCCAGTCCGTCTCCACTATTGCGTATCCTTTGTATTCAGCCGCTATGCGCATGCTCTGTCCTCCTTGAGTTGATGCCGGGCCCCTCGCATCCGTCTTGCCCCTGTCTGGCCTTGGGCGGCCCGGGAGCCGCCGGTCCAGGCCGAGGCCGTGAGCCTCTTCGTTGAGGGGGCGGGCGATCCCCCGCGCTTTGCTCCTGTCTGGCGCATCCTCCACTCCGGCCGTGGCGCGGCGGCCCTCTTTGGTGTGTCCTGCGCCCGAGTCTGCGGCTCCGCCTCGGACGTCGTGTCGTCCGCCTCGCCATCCCCGCGGTCCTTCCTGATGGCCGCGGTCGCCTCCATGAGGTTCTTGGTTATATCCTCGGCTGCTTTGAGGTCGATGGACACCTTGGCGTGTGCGCCACATAGGTAGTGGATGAACAACGTGATGCTGTTGGACGTCGGCTCGTTTCCCCTCCAGCCGATGATGCCCACCACGTCACCGCGGTGCTTTGTCTTGCCGGTGAAAACGATGTCCATTCGGGCCACCCCCCACGCCTCGGCCAGCTCCTCGTACGCCTCCTCGGGGTAGCCGCCGGCCATTATGCAGTGGACCGTCGATATGCCGGACTCGATGCCGTCGTCCGAGCCGTCGACCAGGTACCACGAGTCGTTCCAGACCTTCGAGAACGGCCCCAGGACGTCCATGTTCCCCTCGACGAAGCGAGACACCTCGGCGAGGAAATGGACGCCGTGCTGGCTTTCCACGCCCCGCACGAAGGCGACGTGCTCCATGACGTAGCGGTACACCGCCCCCTCCGCCCTCGGGCCGTCGTCCCAGACGTCCCAGCAGGCCCCCTCGTCGTCGTAGATGTCGTCGTAGACGTCGACGCCGTCCTTGCCCATTATCCTCATCGCGTCGTAGACGGAGGTCATTCAGGCCACCTCCCTTCCAGACAGCTCGACGACCTTCCAGCCGTCCTTGGTCAGGGTCTCCTTGACGAGCCTGAGCTCGTAGTTCCCGCCGTCCCTGTAGGCCTTCGCCGCCTCGAGCGCCTCCTCCGCGGTGTCGTAGTAGGCCGTGTGGGTCCACCCGAAGTCGGGGATGACCGGCTCCAGGTCGGTTATCTGCAATCCGTAGACTGTCATTCCAATCATTTCTTCACTTCCCTGCGGGCTTTCCACGTCCCGCAAGACATTATATACATTACATATATTTATAATTTGTTTATTGCCGAAAACCGCCCCCGTCTTGGATGGGATGGACCGAAGCCGGGGCCGGATAATGTGGAAAGCGGCCCCGGGGAGGTGTGAAGAGACCTCCGCGGTGGTTATTGCCCGCCCCCGACTTGTTCTTTTCGCCGGACGGGGTGCTGGCGATGCCGGGTCCTCTTCAGATGGAGAGCGGTGAAGAATTGTGAAGAGTTGGAGCCGCCGGAGGGATTCGGACCCTCGGCCGACGGTTTACGAGACCGTCGCCCTACCGCTAGGCCACGGCGGCGTGGTCGGCCATCATGCCTCGGGCTTGGCCCTCATGATCTTCATCCAGCCCCCCGTCTCGTAGACGGCCAGGCCCCTGGTCTCCAGGCCCTTCTCGAACGTCGCCCAGTCCGTGATCTCGATCCTGGGGTTGGCCCCCTTGGTCAGGGCGATCAGGGAAGTCCCCTTAATCCTGCCGGGCTTCAGCCCTTTGTTGTTCGCAATCTGCTTTACCTTGTCGATGCCGATTCTGTCCATGTTTGACCTCCGGTTTCGCTGGCTATATAACTGCGGTCTGTGATTTATTTCTATTTGGTAGTCTGGCTTTTCCGGATGGGTCTTGGACGTACCTTGGGAGGCGGCCTGAACGCCTCGCCGAGGCCTTAGAACGATGGTCCGGAAGCCTCCAGGACGCCACATGCGGGTCCCAAAAGCCTGAACCGCAACGGGAGGGAATAGTTAAATCGTGGCCGTCGAATCGACTCTGCAGGCGGGGAGGCCGCCGTAATGCGGCGAGGGTCCTTTGCTGTTCTTCATTCCCTTGTCACCCTCCCCGTCTCACAACGTTTCTGAAAACTATTCGGGAATGTTATTTTATCCTTGCCAGTCGCTCTGGTGGTCATGATCGAGGACGAAATGAAATCCCGCCTGAGCTACAACATCACCAAGACCAACAAGGAGCGCCTCAAGATCCTCAGCGCCTTCGCCACCCTCAACAGGGAGGAGCCCAAGCTCCAGGACCTCCTCAACGACGCCATCGAGCAGTATTTCCTGAGGGCCTACGAGAAGTACTCCGCCACGGCCGCCGACTCGGACATACTCCTCAGGGCCATGCAGGCGCTCCTCCCGGCCGACATACAGGACGAATCGGCGTGAGTCCGAAAAAACCGATACGAAACGATATAAACCACCAGCCGCATCAGTGGACCGTCAACTCACTACGAGCTGCAAGCACCCAAGCGCCCGCCCCAGGTCCCTTCTATTAGGGGCGGGCGCCACCCCAAAAATTATTCGGGAACCTTACGATGCTTGGCCATGACCATGGAACGCGTCCGTAATTTTTTTACGGGGCTCAGCAGAGGACGCACACCGATTCCCAGGCGCACGGAGGAGGACGCCCGTTACGTCGTCGGCAACGAGTTCGAGGACCATGTCATATCCATGTTCGACCCCGAGGCCTTCAGGCTCGTCCACCGCACCCCCACCCACGAGGGGACGGGGGGCGACTTCGTGGGCCCGATGGCGCTGCCGGACCTCCGCTTCCTCCATGAGCCGACGGGAGAAGGCTTCTGGGTGGAGGCCAAGTTCCGCTCCGGCACCGGGCCGAAGGGCGAGGTGGAGTGGTGCACGCCGAAGCAGCTGTCGGAGTACAAGCGCACCAGGGCCTCCACCGGGGAGAAGGTTTACGTCGCCCTGGGCGTCGGCGGGACCCCCTCCGGCCCGAGGAGGGTGTTCCTGGTCGACCTCGACGGCGTGCGCTACACCACGCTGTTCTACTGGAGGTACGCCCGCAACGCCCTGCCCGGGACGGTGCGCTCCATGGAGGATGTCGAGAGGGCGGCCGGGGGAGGCGTGAGCCGATCGGGGCCGGCGGCAAGCCCATCGCTGGCCAGAAACGATGCGACGGTGAGTGGTCGAGGGACCACATCCCGCCGCTGGGCTGCCCGAGGGCGGCCCGCAGTCTCGACATCGACATCGGCTTATACTGATTTGCCCCTCGTCGGGTCGTCACCTCCGTGACGTGGCCCGGCAAAGTTTCCTAGGCTATCACCGGGCCATCATTCCAAATTGCTCGAATTTTGCTGCGATTCCGGTCGGAAGAAAGGGTGGGGGCGACTTAGGAGTGTCGCATCCCCTGAAAGAGTTTGAGTAAGGTGGTCGTGAAGGCGAGGGCTGGTCAGGATTTAAAGGCTCCCGCGGCCTCGCTCCAGGTCCTCGACAATCTCGGCCTCGGGGGCGTTCCTCCTGACGGAGTCGATGCCGTTGAGGGCCCCGGCCTTGGACTTGTACCCCTCCCCGACGGCTATGGTCTCGCCGTTGGTGGCGCAGAGCCTGAACCTGGTCTCGTCGGCTTTGTCGGTGTAGAGCTCCCACTTGGGGTACTTGAGCTTCTCGTAGCCCTCGGCGGTCTGGTCTTCGATCCCGGCGTCGGCGTTCCTCTTCACGGAGTCGATGCCGTTCCTGGCCCCCGCCAGCGAGGCGTACATCTGCGAGGTGCAGACGACCTCGCCGTTGCCGGCGACGAGGTTGAACATGTATTTCCCGTTCTTCGCTTTGGTGATGACGAACTTCCCCATGGACGTTTGACGCGCCACAGCAATAAAAAAGGCTCGGAGGGAGGCGGCCCGGAGCCACGCCTTCCCCTCCGCGTCGTAGAAGGACACGGGCCCGGTGCGGCCAGGCCATCGCTCCGCCTCGGCCACGTAGGGCAGCAGGATGGTCGGCCCCGGGGTCTCCTCCTCGTCGGGGAGCCTGGTGGCCACGGCCAGCCCCTGCTCGCCCGCCTCGACCTTGGAGACGTAGAGCATCCTCACGGTGTCCCACGCGCACCCCTTGAGCCTCTCCACCTCCAGGAGCCCCCTCCTCAGCACGTACCTCACGCAGCTGTCGGTGTGGGAGAACGTGGACCCCTCCCCGGCGGCGTAGCGCCTCGCCAGGACCTCGGCGGTCCCGCGGTCGAACCACCCGGCCCTGGGCGCCTTCACCTCGGCGCAGGCGGTCACAGCCTCACCCCCTTGGCCTCGGGGAAGCCCTTGACGATCCTCCTCAGCTCCTTCCTGTCCCTCGACGCTATGGCCTCGCAGACCCCTTTCGGGGCGGGCTTGGCGGGGAGCGGGAGGCCCGTGTCGGCGCAGAGCCTGTTCACGGACCCCCTCCACCTCGCCGGCCTCCCCGGATGGACGCCGCCGTGGACGTCCCAGCGGTCGACGCGGGCGTAGCCCCCCGCCTCGTTGACGACCTTCCCGAAGGTGCCGTCCTCGAAGTACCACTCGCCCCCGCGGGCGTTGTGGCTGGCCACCCAGGCGTCCGTGTTGGCCTCTCTGCGGTCGGCCCTCCTCTGGTCCTCGTCGTCGTAGACGCCGTCTATCCTGGGCGCCATGACGTACTCCCAGTCCACCCCGCCGTCGCTCCCGCTGAGCCTCATGGGGTAACTGGTGCCGAGATCCGTCCTGGCGCCCTTCCCGAGCCCTGCGGCGTTCCCCATGAGCCTGCGGTCGATGTCGACGCGGGGCTCGCCGGAGCCTCTCCCGGGGTCCCAGTCGCCGATCCTGGCGCCATCCACGACGTCGTCCCCCTCCATCAGCAGGGCGAAGATCCCGGGGCGCCCGTTCTTGTCCCTGCCGGCGGTTATCCTCACGTAGTCGTCGCCCTTGGGGCTCTTGAGGAGCCTCTTCAGCGCCTCGGCGTCCAGTTCAAAGCGTGCATGCGGGATGGGCTCGTAGTCGAAAGGCCCTATGTTCGGGATGTAGTCGTTGTCGAGTAGTGGGAAGCGGTACTCGTTGCGCCCCGTGGCGAGCACGAGCTGGCTCCTCTCCATGTCGATCTCCGCGTCGAGGACGTCCTCGTCGTCGAAGACCTTGGCGATGTGCTCGATCGCGATCATCTTCCCTTCGGCCTCGGCCCCCATCAGCGGCTCCCCGCTGTTCTCGGTGCATGCCGAGATATGTTCCTTGTCGACCCATCTGGACATCCTCCCGAGCCTGATCCCCTCGCCGTCGGTCATTTTCGCCCTGGCGGCGAGCCCGTTGATCCTCTTTCCGGTAATCTTGTTCCTGCTTATCGTCCTCATGCTCTTCCCTCCTCTATCCTCGGGGCGATGTAGACTGTGAAGGCCATGCTCCCCGAGGTGCACGTGGCCTTCAGCGGGCGGTCCTTCTCGTAGTAGATCAGGCAGGGCCCGTCGCTCAGGGAGAAGACCTTGGCGAGGCCTTGGAGGTAGTCCGAGGGGTAGTAGCAGTGCATCCCGGCGTCGGCGTAGCTGACGTCGCGGGCGTCCCCCACGTCCGCCTTGGAGGAGTACCCCCAGTCGCTTGCGGCCATCATGAGGTCGCCCTGGTCCTCGTAGAGGACGATGCCCGTGGCCGCCCTCTTGGACCCGTAGTTGACCAGCAAGGCCCTGTCCAGCTCCCTCCTGAACGCCTCCGCGTCGACCTCGAACCCCGCCCTCGGGGAGAGGTCGAGCCTGGAGGAGAAGCCCTTCTCAACCTTGACGGGCAGGACGGTGCCGTCGCTGCCCTCGATCACGAGCGTGTCGCCGTCCCTCCTGCCGGTGTAGACAGACCCGGCGCGGACCGCCTTCCTGATCTCGTCGGGGATCACTACGTCGCCGTCCTCCCAGTCCAGGCCGAAGAGGCCGCTGTCCGCGTACTTCACGGAGAGGAGGGCCACGTGGGCCCCGTCAGGGAACCCCTTCCCGCTCTTGCACGGGATGTCAGTCCCGATGGCCCAGGCGGCGTCGGCGAGGGCCTTCAGCTCCCTCCCGCTCATGGACCCCCTGGGCATGGGTGCCGCCGTGGACTTGCCTTTGGGCTTCGCCGTCTTCGTCTTCTTCTCCGGCTCGTCCAGATGGAAGGCCGCCCTGACGAACTTCTGGGAGATCCCGGTGGCGTAGGAGACCCCGCGGACGATGTCCTCCTCCCTGCCGGAACAGTCCCCGACGATGCTTGCGAGGGGCTTGTTGAACCCCTTTTCGTAAAGTTCGCCGAGCGTCATGTCGTTGGACACGGGTGGCTTGCCCACGTGCTTCAGCCACTCGTTGACTCTGACGTTCTGGCCGGGCTTGCCGTCCTTCCAGCGGAGGTCCCCGGACGCCTTGAGGGATTTCATCAGCCTTGCCTGCCATTCGAGCTCCACGAGCCTCCCGTCGAGGGTCGCAGCGGACGTGAAGACGTCTCCGCCCTTGATGCTGTCCCACCTGCTCACGGCTGAGAACAGTCTTCCCTCCATGGCGGCCCTCTCGATGATCCACGTGGATGCCAGGTAGTCGTCTTCGAAGGAGGCCCCGTCGATGCCGTCCAGCATCCTCGCCCATTTCGTCTCGGCGGCCTTCCTTTCGGCGGCCGTCAGAACCGGCACCTGTATCCGCCACACGTCGGGCAGTTTGTCGAACCAGGGCCTGTCCTTGCTCTTGTCGCGGATGATCAGGAACCCCTTGCCTTCGAGCCAGGGTTTGGCCTCGGCGGGCTTCTCCCGCGGCTTCTCCGCCTCGGCCGCCCACTTCTTCAGGTCGGAGATGGGCACCCTGTCCCAGGCGCATGCGAAGGCCGCCGCCTCCCTGTCTGACGTAATCAGGTCCATCCTGTGCGTGTTGAAGGCGGCCACCTCGTCCGGGTACGCCTTGATGAGATCGTCGCCCCTTTCCACCAGCTTGGCGTACCTCCAGCTGTCGTGAAGGTCCTCCGTGTCGTAGAGCGCCATGTACGCCTCCTCGAACCGCTTCTCAAACGCCACCGCGTCGAACCCCGGGACCGTCCTCGGCTTCTCCTCCGGCTTCGTGGCCGTCTTGGGCTTGGGCTCCGCCTTCCTCTTCGTGGCCGTCTTGGGCTTGGGCTCCGCCTTCCTCTTCGTGGCCGTCTTGGGCTT
>JAEEGL014422505.1_pt1 | contig 11818 bp, 11 predicted proteins | sample 9134231 | NCBI WGS metagenome assembly JAEEGL01 (sample SAMN16246548, study PRJNA631951) | gut metagenome | biome: gut microbiome; feature: rumen; material: fiber-attached | host: Bos | place: Iran: Karaj | collected 2018-10 | reverse complement strand
CATGTCCTTAAACACGACGGGGCGATAGTTTTCTGGATGAATACCTTTTTTCATTTTACTTGTTAATTATTACTTGTTACTTGATGTTTAATCACTAACTCGCCATACGTTTACACGCACTTTGAGGGTGCAAAGGTACGAATAAGTGAGCAAAAAACCAAATAAATTTGGATTTATTTTGATTTTTCGAACGAAAGTACCACTTTATTTGAGATTCAACGCCTTAGTCTATATTAAACAGTCTGTATTCTGGATTAGTTAAGCAGGAATAGATATTGATAATCAAAATTGCTTTGTCTCTTATCTCGTATTCTATGCCATATCTTTCAACAAATAGTATCCTAACATTTGGGAAATCAGTAATACGGCCTATCTCTGGCATTGATGATAGTGTCTTGATTTGCTTGCGGATCATCTTGAAGAGTTTTTTGCTATACCTGTCACTGCCATTTCTTTTGTCAAAGTAATTAAGAATGGACTCAAGATTATCAGCAAATTGCGGGCTATAAAGGATTTCTAAAGCCATTTCGCAAATCTTTGTTTAAAAGAGTCCTCTGTTAAACACCTCCCATTTTCCAGATCACTTTGGGCGATACGTATGTCATGCTTCATTTCTTGTGAAAGGGTAATTTGACCATTCCCGTTTGTTTGGAATGGAACGGTTTGGTCAATATCACGCTGCAAATAGTCAATTAGCGCAATCTTGTCAGATTGGCTAAGTCGAACGACTTTATTAAGCAAGCCGCTTTTCCTGACTTCTTCGCTTATAGCTGCAGCTGCCGGCTCATTGGCAAGAAATGTATTTTCGTCTTCCATGTTCAATTATCTTTCTTGTTGCAAAGATACGACTTTCCTTTCACTCCTCCAAATCTTTTATCGCTTTTTTGTTTTTATGCTGTTGCGTAATCGTCTCTACCAGTCTGACCAGTACGGGACACCGCCCGTCACCCACCAGTGTCAGCATGTAAGTACCCTTGCGGTGATAGTTGTGCCAGAGCTTGCGACGTTTCATGTTATGCCGCGTCTCTTCAACTTTTACGCCCGCCTTGATGGCTTCTTCTCTTGTTCTGGACATAATGATAGGGTGTATGCTCCTTGTTGCAAAGTTACGATATTTCTATGAGACTTCCAAGTTTTTTCTTTTTAAAAGTGAATACATAGTATTGGCGTTGTGAAAACATAGTATTCATGCGATGAAGACGTAGTTTTTACTCAGTGAATACGTAGTTTTCACGACGTGAAAGTGGCACTTTCGCGGAGATACACCTTAGGTGCAACTTTAGGTGCAGGTTTAGGTGCAGGAATTTTTGACGTAACTTGTTGATTGTCAGCTGCAAGTGTAGGAAATGCAGGAAATGCGAGTTTTTTGTGTTATACCTTATATATAATAAAAGGCTGCACGCCCGAGGGTGGGGTGCAGCCAGCATAGAATTAAGATGTTGATTACTATTTCAATAATGTTCCATCTTCTTTTGCCAGAATTATATCATCTCCTGTGTCACTTGGGATAAACTCATGAGTTGTATTATTGTAGAGGGTGTGTACAATATTAAATTCAGTCTTTGCGCTACTATTAATTTTTGCAGTACCACCAGTTCCGAGCGTAACAGTCCAATAGAAATCCGCAGGAGCAGTTGCGCTTACTTGGAAACTCTTGTTCTTTGCATTTGTATAATAGTAAACGTTATTGGCATCTTGTATTGAGAATCCACCTGTAATGGCAGTAAAGGTAAACAGGTTACTTGCGTCTACGTTATTCAACTTTCCGTCAGTTGCAGTGGTTTCAACGCAGTAGCTGTAACCATAACCTTTTGTTACACTAGCTTCATCTAAAGGCTTTGCTACATAGTAGGTGTCACCACTCTTATATGTGATGAAATATTTACCTGCTGAGAAAGATGTGCTTGGCGTGTCACCACCACCGTTCAGTGAATATAGGTAACTCTTGTTCTGTGCGGTTTCGTACGTACCATTATAATTGGTGAGATTACCATAAACAACAACTTCATCACCTACTTTCAGTACATCGCCTGACGTGTAATCTGCGTTGTCTAAATACTTAGATGCGTAGACATAGAATGTGTTGGCATCCTTACCGTCTTCAGAGATGTAGTAGTTTGCTGTCTTTGGATACTTACCTTCACCGTAGTTGCCGTCTGTAGGAATCTTGGCAACCTTACCCTTGATGTAATACTGCTTGTCAGATACGGCCTTGTCTGCTAACTTTGCAGCTTCTGCATTGGCTGCAGCAGCATTGAATGCAGTAGCAGGTGTTAATCCATCACCACTTGGTGTCGGTGTGTCACCACTTGGCGTAGGCGTGTCACTACCACCACCGCCGCCACTACCGCCGCCTTCAACTGTGATTTTTTCAATCTCCCAGGTTCCAGACTTTGTTGCTGTACTTGTGTACTTGAATGCAATATAGACTTTGTCCTTGCCGTCGAAGGCACTCATGTCTCCCGTTCCTTCTACGAAGTCCCAACTTGTAGGCCATGTGTCTATCTTGATCTCTGTCCAAGTAGCATCTGCTACACTTGTTGCGTAATTGGTACTTGCCAGAACTTTACATTCTTTCTCAGCACCATCAGAAAAGTAGTTAGCAGCATGCTTAATAGTCATTTTAGCACCAGATACGTTAGAGAAATTGTATGGCTCCGGACATATCAGCCAGCTTTCAGCTGCATTGTTGGCACCACCTGCATAGGCGGTAGCCTTCAGACCATATCTTGAATCGTACTGCCATACGTCTACACCATCTGGCGCAACGACGTTAGTAACACTCCAAGTCAACTTTCCAGCAGCCTTGAAGTCCTCATTAACTGCTAATCCGCTGTCGTCACCGCCAGAAGGATCATCTTCAGTATCGCCAGAAATATGAACAGGCTGGCCGAACGGTGCGGGCACGTCCTCACAGCTGGTGAATGTGAAGGCCATGATGGCCATCGCAATCAAATAAAAAAACTTTTTCATATCTTTATTCTTTTTTGGTTCGTAATTTGAAATGTAATCAGATATAGGTTATTGAGCATAGGTGATGTCAATGGTCTTTACGCGCAACTGAGTACCACCGCTTGTTCCTGTGTGTTCGTTGACGACAGTCAGTTTCTTGTCACTGGCGGAGCCAAAAAGTGTGGTGTTACCAACGTAGTCGGTGCCACCATATGAATCACAGTTTAGTACGACCTTGGCGATGGCCTTGCTGGCACCTGTAATAACGATGGTGTTCTTTGCATACATGCGGACACCCTTGGTATTTGCGTAAAATTTGGGGGTACTGCCACCTTCTCCTTTGCTGAATACGATAGTCGTCTCGTCATTAAGAGTGACAGCTGTTGGCTCTTTGGTATCTTCCCATCCCTGCTCATTTAGGTCTGCTGATACCGTATTGGTGGAAGCAGTTACGGTCGTGTTCGTTAATGTAACTACTGCACCGTCTACGCTCGTCGTAACATTGCCCTCGGAAGGAGTGGGCTCACCACCTCCACCACCTGAACCATCGGTCTTCTTACCATTAATCGTTACAATGTATGCTGCACCCTTGCCGTCGGTTTCGGGCTTGTATCCACTGTAGTTGTACATGGCTCCGTAGATGACGACCTCGTCGCCCTTGTTAATCTTGTAGCCTTCTGTCATTTTCTTGCCGTCAGAGCCTGCTACCTGGAATGCGGTGAAACGCTCGCCACCCATTTTTGTGTCAGCCATTTCAAACGAAGCGTTTCCAAAGCTACTTACTGTAACGTCTTCCATGACGTAGCCCTTGATGTAGTACTTCTCTTTAGAGAGCGTTGTACCGATCTCCTTTTCGCACTTGTTTACAGCGGCGATTACGTTGAACGGCTTGGCGGCAGTACCTTCACCCTCTGGCTCAGGCTGTGTGAATTCTACCTTGTGGTCCAGCGTTTCTGAACCGGTATAAGTCTGAATGTCGCGTAGCGTCCGTGGAAGAATCTGCCAGTCGTTGTTGTAGCGTGTGATAACACCAGTAATATTAAATTGACCAGTAGGCATTACCTGCTTGGCAAACTTGGCGAAAGTGCTGGTGCGAATGTACACGGGTGAAGCCTGACTTGCAACCTTCTGGTTGTCGCTACCTGAAGTGCTGGGGGCGAAAACTGTTGTGCCGTCAGCATTCTTCATCTTGATGCCTACCAGTGTTACGACCTTACCAAAGTCTTCGTCTATGTCAAGGGCAGACATGTCGTTGGTGGTGATAGGCTTGGCAGACAACCCTTCTATGTCGGGAATGAGCTTGAAGTGTTCAGCCCACGTGTTACGGTTGATGTTGCCAATCTTTTCTGTTGTTCCGTCCAAATACTTCGTTCCAATCTGGGGCTGTAAGCCGTAGCCTCCAATCCACAGGCCCTGAAGGTCGATGAGCATACACTGGCCTTCGGTAGCTTCAGAATATAGGCTGGATTTGTCAATCTTGAGGCAGAGACCACCTGTTCCGTCAACAACATAGAGGTTCTTATAGATGTTGCCGCCTTCATCACTGCTCGTAACAACAGCCTTGATTTGGCAGGCGTCTGTAATCTGTTTCATGCCTCCAGAGGTAATCTCGCTCTTGTATTTTATTGTCAGCAGGTCGCTGATTTTCACGACATTGCTCTCTTTGAGGCTCTTGTTTCCGTAGCTGTCCATTCCGGCATTCTCGGCAGGATCGTCCCACGAGTGGCACGAAACGGTGAGTAGTGCGGTCAGCGCTAATAGGATAATATTTCTTGTCTTCATAGTTGTCAGTGTTTTAGAATCTGTAACCAATGTTCAGCATACCGTTGATACCCCAGGCGTAGTACTTCTTCGGGTTCTTGTCGAAGCGATACAGGCGCTTGGTGTTCACACCACCGTCACTAGAGTTGATAGAGTAGTTGCTTCGGCTCTGCTCGTAACCGCCAGTCACTATGCTGGTGTTGTTCAGCAAGTTCGAAATCATCAGGTTGATAGTGAGCTGACCCTTCTTCAAACGATAAGAACGGCCGATGTTCAGGTCGAGCATGAAACCGCCCTTGCCCTTGGTCTGGTCGAGTGCGCTCTGGATGACGTTACCATTGTCGTCAATAGTGCGCTCTTCGGCAATACTTGTTTGTATGGCTGCCTTATTGCGGTTAATGAGTGTGCTCTCGTAGCGGTAAGCCGGTGAGTAGCCCAGATAGATGCGGTCGTAGTAGTTTCCGTTCAGGTCGATGAACCAGCCGCGTGAGTTGAAGCTCAGCGTGGCGCCAAAGACTGACAGCGGTGTACCGCTCTCGCGCATGTTCTTATTTAATACGGTCTCCTCAGCGTAGAAGTTGTCACCCTCGATGGGCTTCGACGAGCTCATGTAGCGTACTGTAGCATTGTTGGTGTTCTTGGCCTCGCTGATGCTGCCGAGCAGCTTCAGGCTGAACTGAGAGGTAAGTGTGAACTTCATGCCCAGCTCAACACCGTAGTAGGCCTTCTTGATGCCTGTCATAGAGACGTACGAGAACGAAGAGATATCGTCGTCGAAGAAGTTCTGCCATTCGGTAACGTCGCTGAGATAGCTGTAGTAGCCGTTGAGATTTGCCTTCATCCAGTTGGTAGCAAACTGGTAGCCCAGTTCTGCGCTGAAGATTTTCTCGTTCTTCAGGTTAGCCACAAACTCATTGGTCATCTCAGGAGATACGAAAGCAGTCTTAGGCTGTGGAGTCTTCAGCTCAAAGCCTGCACCCAGCGAAACAACGTGGCCACCACCGAAGTTGTAGGCCATACCAGCCTTGGCACCACCGTCGAGGAAACGGGCCTTGTCGCTCTTGCCATAAGAGCTGACACCCATGCTTTCGGCAATACCGTTGCGCATCTTGCCGTCACGGTGCATGCTGGTGCCTGCCACACGGCCGGCAATGAAAGCGGCCAGCATCTTCTTCTGATATCTCAGCGCAGTCCAAACCTGTGCTTTCTGAACGATCAGATTGTAGTCGTAGTCCATCTTGTCGCCTTCCTTAACCTCAGCGTTGGGGTTGTTCAGGTCGTACTGTACGCGAATATCGTCAGGAGAATAGGTTCCAATGGCATAGGAGTTGACGTTGTGGTAGGTGTTAGCACCCAGCAGGTCGTCCATGGTCTTGTAGTTTATGCTCTTCGTTGTACCCAGCGAGAAGCCAATGTTCAAGGCCAGAGACTTGCTCAACTGAGTCTTCAGCGTAGAAGCCAGCGTCAGGTTCAAGGTGTTGGTGTGCTTGGCGCTCAGATAGTACTGTGCGTCGCGTCCACTCTTGTTGCCCATGCGGTTGGTGTAGTACAAACGGTCCCAGTCCAGTTGGCGATATTCCTCGCTGCCCATCCAATAGTCGCGGGCCTTGTAATAGTCGTTGTAACCTTCCTCGGTGTTGAGGTTGTGGTCGAACCATACGTTGTAGAATGATGATGGCAGACGCTTCCAGTAGTCAGGAGTGGGGTTCTCACCACCATTGTATCCCAGGCTCGTACCTTTATATATAGAGTAGTTGCCAATGAGGGCGGTGGCCAGCTTCATGTTCTCGTTGATGGTCCAGTCCCAGTTGAGCAATACGGTGGGTGCAAAGTCATGGACGATACGAGAGCTGCGGACCTTACCTTCCTGGTAGCCCCAGTATGGGTTGTAGTATCTGTCGTTAGCCAGCCAGTATACCTCGTCGGTGGCGGCACCCTGAGAGGCGCGCTCCGTTGGGCTGCCCCAGGTGACAAGAGCGATAGAATGATTATCGTTCAGCTTCTTCTCTGCTCCGAAGAAGTAAGACAGAGAGTTGTAGAACGTACCCTTCGCATAGCCGCGATGAGCCCAACGATAGGTCAGACCTGCAGAGAATGCCCATCCGTCGGGACGTAAACCGGTGTTATACGTGTAGAGTCCGCGCAGTGTGTAGTTGCGGTTGGCACCTGCCAGCGATGCGTACTGTCCGGTAGCCATGTGGCTGGGGCGGAAGTCATAGTTGACCGAGCCGGCCATACCAGGCATTGAGAAGTTGTTGAACTCGAAGGGCAGTGAATTCTCCCTGCCGCTGTTGGTCTGACGGTTCAGACCACCCACCACCGAGTAACGGAACTGCCCGGATACCAAGTCGTTCATGGGCGCACCGTTGATATACACCTCGTTGTACTTTTGGGTGAAAGCACGATAGCGGTAGCGTCCTGCACTGAATTGGTAACCTGCCGAGTTGGCAAAAACATTCTGGTTCGATGAAATGAGCGTGACGCTTTGCGACATGTCATCATTCTCGCCCAGCTGTGCCTCAGTGAAGGTGAAAGCCTGATCGTTCAAGACACTCTGCTCCTCGCTCTCAGTAGCAACTGAACTGTCGGGAGCCTGGGCGAATGCCGTTGAAGCAATGCATAGGGCCATCACAATTAATTTCAGCTTTGTGTGCATAAGTGTTAAATTTAAAGTTATATTAAGTATGTGTTTTTTTTATAGTTTCGTTGCAAAGATAAGGAATAAAATGCAAAAAAAAGTATTTTTTGACGATTTTTTTTGAAAAAAGTATGTTTTTTAAAAAAATATCTGTATCTTCGCAACATAAATCTTATACACATATGAAAAAACTATTATCCTTAATGACCGTTTTGTTCCTGGTTGGAACGATGAACGCACTGGCACAAGAGAAGAAATATTCTGTTTATGCCATTGGTTTTTATAACCTTGAAAACCTGTTTGATACCCTTCACGATGCTGGTCATAACGATTACGAGTATCTGCCTGACGGTAGAAACAAGTGGACGGGTATGAAGTACCGTAATAAGCTGAAGAATATGTCGCGAGTATTGGCCGAGATGGGTACAGACGTGTTACCTACGGTTGGAGCAGCAGCTATCGGTGTCTCTGAGGTGGAGAACGAAGGCTGTCTGCGCGATCTCTGCAATATGGAGCCACTGAAAAAGCGCAACTTCCAGTATGTACTGATTGAAGGTCCAGACCATCGTGGCGTAGACTGCGGCTTGCTGTGGAATCCGGCACTCTTTAAGCTGGATAATGCTAAGCTCGTACCTTATATATATGATAAGCCCGAGGATGCCAAGCGAGCAACCCGTGGCTTCCTGGTATGTAGTGGAACACTGGCCAACGAGCATGTAACTATCATCGTCAACCACCTGCCCTCACGTGGTGCTGTGAGCTACTATCGTGAGCTGGGCGGCAGACAACTGCGTGCCGTGAAGGACTCGCTGCTGAAGGACGACCCCAACGTGAAGCTCCTTATCATGGGCGATATGAACGACGACCCTGCCGATCCCTCTATGTCGGTAGCCCTTGGTGCACAGCGTGAGCTGGAGGAAGTCGGTCCTGGCGGCCTGTTCAACCCGTTCTGGAACATTCACGCCAGCGGAACAGGTACGCTAATGTATGACGGCAAGTGGAACCTCTTCGACCAGATAATCCTTTCGCACTCACTGCTCAACCAGAAGGGCGTGAAGGATTATTCAACCCTTAAATACTGGAAAGCACAGATTTTCCGTCGCGACTATCTGTTCCAGCAGGAGGGTAAATACAAGGGTGGTACCCTGCGTACCCATGCCGGTGGTGTGTGGCTCAACGGCTACAGCGACCACCTGCCTTCACTGGTATATCTCGTGAAAGAACAAAAATAAGAAGAATGACAATTATTGGAATTGCCGGCGGAACAGGTTCTGGAAAGACAACCGTCGTGAAGAATATTGCCCAGGCACTGCCACCGCATTGTGCGGCGGTGGTGCCTTTGGACTCGTATTATAACGATACGACAGGAATGACCGACGAAGAGCGTCAGGCCATCAACTTCGACCATCCCGACGCCTTTGACTGGAAGTTGTTGACCGAGCACATCAGGCTGTTGAAGAGTGGACACGCCGTGGAGCAGCCTACCTATTCGTATCTGATTTCTAACCGTTTGAAGGAAACGGTACATGTAGAGCCCAAGCCCGTCATCATCTTAGAGGGTATTATGACGCTACACTACAAGAAGCTGCGCGACATGATGGACTTGAAAATATTCGTCGACACCGACTCGGACGTTCGACTCATCCGCAATATACGCCGCGATGTGGTAGAGCGTGGACGTACCGTCGACATGGTTCTCGAGCGTTATGAAAAGGTGCTCAAGCCCATGCACGAACAGTTTATCGAGCCGACAAAGAAATTTGCTGACTTAATCATCCCCTGGGGAGGGGACAACCACACCGGCATCCACATCCTCAAGACTTACATCGAGGGCATCGTTACTAACGTCTGACGTCTGTTTCTTAAGTGCCTTGCGCAAGCGCCAAATCTTCAGTGAGTTGATGATCTCTGTCACACCATATAGCAGAGAACACCAACCGAGAATGATGAGGGGTAACTCCGCTGTTTCCATTGGCTTAAGGATGACGAACAATCCTGTTATGAGTATCAGACAAGGACACACCCAGAACAGAAAGGGCATACGGCCCAGACGGCGTGCCTTCACCAGATTGACAATCTGCTGTATGCCGCCCAGTATCATAATGGCGCCCAAGACATACATCAGTCCGTTGACAAATTTCTCAGGAGCAATGATGAGCACCAGGCCCAGAATGATGCTGCCCAGTCCTACTATAGGGAAGGTGGGCTGGCTCTCAGAAATAACACGGCCCTGTGAATCGGTGATGGTGTAATCGGTGGCATTGCGGCGGGCATACCAATAGGCTATCAAAGCAATAATGCCTGACACCAGGAACAGTTCGCCGACGGCCATCGTCAGCCAAGTCACACCGTCTTGCGGAAATTTCAGGATGAGCACACCGACGACGATAGCACATAAGGCACGGAAAATAGAACTCTGGAATATCTTCATAATCTTAATAGTTTAGCGATTCTGCCGCAAAGGTACAAAATAAAGTGATAAAGTGAATAGTGAAAAGTAAAAAAAATGAGATGGAGACAACTCTTTTCTTAGTGCGCCATGGTGAAACTGTAGATAATGCACGGCAAATCATGCAGGGACAGACGCAGGGCGAGCTAAACGAACGAGGCAGAGAACAAGCTCGGCAAGTAGCTCGCCGACTGGCTGGTGAGAAGGTGGATGCCGTGGTGGCCAGTGACTTGCGCCGTGCTGTTCAAACGGCAGAAATCATAGCGGAGCCGATGGGATTGACTGTGACGACGACCCCGCTGCTGCGAGAACGTGACTGGGGCAGTTTTACAGGACGCTTTATTCCTGATTTGCGTGGTGAGACGTGGCCTGACGACATAGAAAGTGAGACAGAACTACTTTTGCGTGCACGCTCGTTCTTATTATATATAGAGGCCACCTACCCAGGGAAACGGGTGGTGGCCGTGGGGCATGGCATCGTCAATAAAGCGGTATTGGCGTGCTATGCGGGATGTACCATGCGAGAGGTACAGCGTATGATGAATGCCGAGGTGCGAGTGCTGACACTAACGGCCGAAACGACCACCGCTACTATGGCTGCCGCTGCTGTGGCTGCCACTGTTTCGGCTGCCACCGAAGCTTCCACTGCCGCTGGAGCTACCTCCGTTGCTACGGCTACCGCTGAATGAACCGTTGCTACGGCTGCCGCTGAATGAACCGTTGCTACGGCTACCGCTGAACGATCCGCTGTTACGGCTGCCGCTGAACGATCCGCTGTTACGGCTGCCACCGAATGAGCTCTGTTGGTGAACGGTGGTGCGAGTGCTGCTGCTACGCGGTCCACCGAAATTTCCCTGATGATGCGTGGTCTGTGGACGGTTCTCTACGCGATTGCCTGAACGATAGCCGAAGTGACCACTGTGATGACTGCTGGGACGGCCACTGTGACTGACACCATAATGATGGCCGCGGTGGAACCGGTCTGCCATGCCATGATGTGGTCTGCCTACCGGCTGAAAGTGGCTGCGACGTCCGTGGTAGTAGCCGTTACCCCCAATGACGTGCCATGCGTGGCCACCACGATAGGTGGCATAAAATACTGGACGTCCGAAGTAGAAGTAGTCGCGGTGCGGATAGCGGGCGTAGACTCCAAAGTGCCAGTAACCGTCGCTCCAGTACAGCGGGCGATAGAAATAGGAGGCTGCTATGAAAGCACTCCATTGTGTGTCCAACAGTACGTAACTCAGATCGCGGTTGCGACGCTCCCAGTAGTCGCCATAGACATCGTCATAACTCGTGACACCCATCAGGTAGTCGAGGTTGATCTCATAGGCGGCTTCATACTGCTCGTCCGAGAGGTTGAGCTCGTATGCCATCTTGTCGGTCAGAAACAGTGCCTCGTTGCGTGCCTGTTCATAACTCATTGCCTTGCCCGATGCTGCTATCGTCAGCATACTGATAAGGGCTATCATTGCTTTTTTCATCGTCGTAAGTATTTGTTTCACGTTGCAAAATTAGAAAGAAAAAAACGACAGCACAAAGGATTTTCCCTAAACAAAGAGAGGAATTTCCCTATTTCGTATATGTGCATTTTGTTAAGGAGAAAGCGCTCTTTTCTTGTTTTTTGTTAATATGTTTGGCGTTTTGCTTACTAATTTGTACCTTTGCGGACGATTTAAAAGTTAATCCATAGTCGTACCCTCGGGCAGGGTTGGAGTGAGGCCTGAAAACGACTGTTCTCGAGTAGGACGGGCAAGGTTCAAATGGATAAGTATAACATTCAAACAACAATTGCATTATGGCAGAAATGAATTTTGGTGGCGTTATCGAGACTGTTGTCACCAGCAAAGAGTTCTCTTTGGAGAAAGCACGTGAAGTATTGAAAGATGAAGTAATCGCTGTTATCGGTTACGGCGTTCAGGGCCCTGGTCAGGCTTGCAACCTGCGTGACAATGGCTTCAACGTCATCGTCGGACAGCGTCAGGGAAAGACCTACGACAAGGCAGTGGCCGACGGTT
>JAEEGL014033394.1_pt1 | contig 11818 bp, 4 predicted proteins | sample 9134231 | NCBI WGS metagenome assembly JAEEGL01 (sample SAMN16246548, study PRJNA631951) | gut metagenome | biome: gut microbiome; feature: rumen; material: fiber-attached | host: Bos | place: Iran: Karaj | collected 2018-10 | reverse complement strand
ACTCAATGCTTATCCACTTTGACAGGGGATCTGCCGGTCCTGTGATCGCTTGTGTTGTGCGACCATTTTTCTCTTGGTCCATTTAATTGAGATTTTAGTTATCAGTTGACACTGAGTCCCTCACTATAAGGAGGCGAGTACTTTTATAGTAATGTTTTTTTGTTTGTCAAATATAAAATGAAAAATACTGGAATTTTTTTTATATATCATTAATACCTTTATAATTTGTGGTTTATATGATATTTGTAATTTTGAAGTATATTGGCATTATTATAACTTTAGTATTATTATTGCGGTTTTGGATTTGGATCTTAAATCAACTTTTTTCTCAATTAAAATTTGAGGTTAAGTGGAAATCTTTGTTGTGGTGAGCATTACTTGTTTGAGCTTTGGCTCTATATGATTGGTTGTTTGATGCTATTTGAGTAGATAAATGACTTTTTTATCTTCGTGATGTTTTTAATTTTAATTCGGTGTCATTATTTGTTGTTTATTGATTAATTGTTCTTGTTTTTATAACTTTGCTGTTTCGTAATATAAAGAATAAGAAGCTGCTTTTGGAAATTTTAGTGGCTATTCTTTCGTTAATTATTCTTTCATTTTTTTGATGGAAGTTGTGATTGACTGTGCTTGTTTTGTACTATATTCTTGCTGCATTTACTGAGGAGATGTTTAAGTTTACGGTTTCAAATAATCAGTTGCAAAGGTCAGAGGAAAGTAAAATATCTTTGTTGTTATTTTTATCTGTAATTATTTGACTTTCATTTAGTATTTTTGAAAATATTTATTCGTTTGGTTTGCAATTTTTGAATTGATGATTAACAGTTTGATTTATTTTAGGTAGGGGAGTTATTGCTGCTTTGATTCATTGTGTTTCTACTTGAGCTATAGCTGTTATTCTTATGAAGATGAAAAAATGATGATTAGTTTTGAGGTATTTTGTGGCTCTTTTATTAGGATCTTTGATTCATATTTCATATAATTTAGCTGTTGTTAATGATTATAGTTGGGTTATCTTTTTGTTAGTCGTTTTTGCTTTAATTTTCTTAAGCTATTTGTTCTTTAATATGGATGAAATATATAGTAAATAATTTCTTTTTAGTATTAATTTTTTTTTATGGATTTATTTAAGGATTTAGCACGTAAAAATTTTTCACAAAAGTTCCAATGAAATCGTATGTTATGAACAATAGCTTTGTGAGTTGTTAAATCTATGTATAATATTGAAGCTCCTGATGAAAATGTTGTTAGAGAGGATGAAATAATTTCATGATATTTGAAATATAATGTTCTTTTTTTGAGAACAAGTGATCAGTCTTTGAAAATATCTATTTTCAGAGATAAAAAGAAAGTGATTACTGAAATTAATAATCACTTTCATAATTTATGATATAATCAAGAAGTTTCTGAAATCCGTTTCACATCCTAGTTAATAAAGCTTGCTATATTAACCATTTGTGAATAGTTATAATGCACCATAAATCATTTATCTCGAAGTCTTGCTCTTACTTGATCATCTTTTTGTAATGTGTTGCTGTAATCTGCAAATTGGCAAGGACATTGATTACAAATTGGATTTATAAGTGGGCAATCTCCATCCGGACAAAGTGTTTCAGGAGGTCCAGGAGGAAGTTCTGGACAGCATTTGTATGTTCAATTAGGATCTCATGCAAGGTCAGGACATGGATCTTTATCATCATCACATCCATCACAGTCCTTATCTATTGATTTATTACATACGGTATTACAATTTCAATTAAGACATTCGACTTTTTTCTTTTCACATGTTTCTGTACATTCAATATCTCAATTGTTTGCTTTTGGATCACATTCCTCATAAGGTTCGGTCACTATTCAGTCTCAACATTTTCCTTCACATGCTCAATCAAAATCATCAGGACAGTTTTCACAGTCTTCTCATTCTTCTGGTGTTCAATTTCAGCAGGTAGGATTATCTGGATCAAATGCTTTACACTTTATTGTACATCATTTTTCGACTTTACCGTTATCTTCTCACATATCACATGTTTCATCAAGATCAGTTTCTATTTCGTTGTTTCAACAATAGTGTAATGGATCTACGTTTATACAATCTGCTGAACAGATTCAATCAACTCAGTTACCAGTTCAGTTGTCACAATCTTCGCTTCCTTCAACTTTTCCATTTCAGCAAGATCAAGAACATTTCTTTGTGTCATTAGGACAGTTTAAACAATTTTCTCATCCGTCTATTTTTCAGTTTGGACATGTATCTCAATAATCTACACAGATATCTTTTAGATCAATAGAACATGATAAACAGTCTTCTCCTATATCAATTACTTCATTTCAGCATGATTTAACATTAGTACATCTGTTTGAACAAATTCAGTCTCTACCATTATTTTCTCAATTATCACATTGTTCTCATTGTTCTATTTCGCTGTTACCACAATATGTGATACATTTAACTCATAGATCTTCAGGACAATTGTTACAGTTCTCATCAGTTTCTATTTTTCAGTTACCACAATTTGGTCTTGTAACATTTTTACAGTTAAGACTACATTGTCCGTTAATTCAGTTTTGCTCTCCGTTATCACATTCTTCTCATTCATCTTTGTTCGTGTATCCATTTCAGCAGAGTTTGTTTGGATCTATATTTCTACAGTCTTTATCGCAGAGATTATCTTTACCATTATTTTCTGATCAATGATCACATTCTTCACCGGGTTCTACAACTCCATTTCAACATGATCATCGGCATGCTCAAACGTCTTCAGGGCAATTCCTACAATTTTCATCGTCATTTACTATTCAATCTCAACAATTAGGATATTCTGGTTTATATTTTGTACATTTTTTTGTACATTTTTTATCATTTCAATTATCTGTTCAATTATCACATTCTTCTCATTCTTCTGGGGTTCAATTTCAACAGATTGTAATTTTCTTTGTCTGACATTGAGTAGTACAAATTCAGTCTCTACCATTTCTTGTTCAATTATCACATTGTTCTCGTTTGCTATCTAGTATTTTGTTACCACATTTTGTATGGCATTTATATCCAACATCGAGAGGGCAGGTTGCACATGTTTCTCAAATATCAATTTTTCCATTACCACATGAAGTTGGTCGAAGAACTTCTGTACAAATGTATGAACAATTACTTTTTCAGTTCTCTGGTCAATTGTCACACTTTTCTCAAAGGTTGGTGTCTGTGTTTCAATCTCAACAATATGGTTTTGTTTTATCGGTAACTAGTTCACATTTTATAGAACATTGTTTGTCTTTACCATTTTTATCTCCGTGATCACATTGTTCTCATTGTTCTAGAATTCCATTTCAGCAGGAAGCTGTACATTCTCAAACATCATCAGGACAGTTCAAACATGTTTCTGCTTCTTCAATTATTCAGTTTCAACATTTTGCAGTACATGGTCAAACATCTATACGACATGTTTGGCATGTTTCTCATTCATCTATTATCTTGTTTCAACATTTATCAAGTTTTTTACAGTATTTATTACAGTTTTTGTTAATACCATTCCATCTTCAATCATCACATTCCTCGTTTTCTTCTTTAATACCATTTCAACAAACGTTTTTAGCTATACACTTTTCTCATAGATCTTCTGGACATATTTGGCATGTTTCTTTCTTTTGTATTTCACCGTCAGCACATGTTTTTACTTTTTTACAATCAGCTCAACAGATACTATTCTTTAATCAATTTCTGTATCAATAGTCACATTCTTCTCAGAATTCTTTTTTACCGTTTCAACATTCAGGAACTGTAACTTTTTTACATTTTTCTGTACAGATATCTCAAACTCCGTTACCTGTTCATTCATCACATTCTTCTCTTCCTTCTCTAGTTCCGTTTCAACAAATTGCTTTAGTTTTTGTACAGTCAAATCAACATATTCAGTCAAAGCCGTTGTTTTCTCAGTTATCACATTCTTCTCGAGGAGTGTTTCTTTTTCAATCTCAACAAGCGTGTAAGCATTTTGGTCCTAAATCAACAGGGCAGGTTGCACATGTTTCTCAGATGTCGATGATACCGTTTCAACAATTTGGTTTTAATGGATCTTTATCAGTACACATGATTGTACAATTACTTCCTATTGTTCAGTTTTTGTCTCAATCATCACATTTTTCAGTTCATTCTGTTTTTTCGTTTCAACATTTTTGGTTTGGATTAACTGATTTACAATCAACTCAACATAATCAATCATATCAGTTGTTGTTTTCTCAGTTATCACATTCTTCACCTGGTTCTACTGTGCCGTTACCACAAGATCATGTACATTTTCAAACATCTCATGGACAGTTTTTACAGTTTTCAGCAGCTTCGATTATTTTGTTTCAACAGTAAGCATTACATTTTCAAACATCTTTAGTACATGTTGAACAGTGTTCTTCTCCATCTGCTATTTCATTTCAACATCATGCTTTTTCTCAATCATCTACACATTTATCTTTTAAATCTTCAGGACAATTTTGACATGTTTCTTTCTTTTCGATGATTCCATCACCACATGTTTTTGCTTTTTCACAATTTTCTCAACATATACTATTAGCTGTTCAGTTTCTGTTTCAGTAGTCGCATGCTTCTCATAATTCTTTTTTACCGTTTCAACATACTGGTTTTGTTATTGTTGTACATCTTTCAGAACAAGTATCTCAAACTCCATTACCTGTTCATGCATCACATTGTTCTCTTCATTCTTTAATTCCGTTTCAACAGATAGCTTTAGTTTTAATACAGTCGAATGAACATTTTCAGTCTAAACCGTTATTTTCTCAGTTATCGCATTGTTCTCGTGGTTTATCTATTTTTCAATCTCAACAAACGTGTAAACATCTTGTTCATAAATCAATAGGGCAGGTGATACATGTTTCTCATGCATCAACTGTTCCGTTTCAACAATTAGGCTTTGTTTCTTCTTTCTCAGTACACATGATTGTACAATTGCTTTCTATTGTTCAGTTTTTATCTCAGTCATCACATTTTTCATTTCATTCTCTTTTTCCGTTTCAACAGTAATGTTCTGGATCTACGATTTTACAATCTTCTCAACAAAGTCAGTCAAATCAATTGTTGTTAGATCAGTTATCACATTCTTCACCTGGTTCTATTGCACCGTTACCACAAGATCATGTACATTTTCAAAGATCTTTTACACAGTTCTTACAGTCTTCAGCAGTTTCGACAGTTTTATTTCAACAATATGCATTACATGTTCATACGTCTTTAGTACATATTTTACAATTTTCATCGTTGTCAGCTCTTTCATTTCAACATCTTGAATTATTTCAATCATCTATACAGATGTCTAATAAATCATCAGGACAGTTTTCACAGTCTTCTCATTTATCATATTCATGATTAGGACAACTATCTTTTAATTTACAGTCATAAGTACAATTATATTTTTTGTTTCAGTTCTTCTTTTTTCAGAGATCACATTCTTCATCTCATTCTTTTACTCAGTTTCAGCATTCAGGTACTGGTGAGATGTTTGTAGTACATTTTATTGAACAGTTATTTTCGCTGTTTGCTGTTCAGTTTTTACCTCAATCATCACAGTCTTCTCATGCATCTACTTTTCAATCTCAACATTTTGTTTTAGTTTTTTTACATTCGAAAGAACATTTTCAATCATATCAGTTGTTACTTCAATTATCACATTCTTCTCAAATTTCTTTTTTTCAGTTTCAACAAATTACACTACATTTTTCTCATAAATCAACAGGGCAGGTTGTACATGTTTCTCAAAAATCAATTTTTCAGTTACCACAGTTTGGTTTTACTGGGTTGTACTTTGTACACATTAGTGTACACATGCTTGTTATTTTTCAGTTATCAGCTCATTTGTCACATTCTTCGTATTCATCTTTTGTACCATCTCAACATTCATGTTCTGAATCTACTATTCTACAGTATTCTGAACATTTACCATCAAGTCAGTTCTTTTTACCGTGGTCACATTCTTCTCATGCTTCTAGTTTTCCATTTCAGCAAGATCATCTACAATTTTTAACATCTTTTGTACAATTTGAACAATTTTCTGCTTCTTCAATGGTTGTGTTTCAACAGAATGATGTACAATTTTTAACATCTGTAGAACAATTCTTACAATCTTCTCATTCTTCTATGATTCCATTTCAACATTCTCAAGGTTGTTTTCATTCTGTAATACAGATTTCTCATAAGTCTTCTGGACAGGTTTCACATTTTTCGTTTTTATCTTTTTTATTATTAGGACATGTTTTTATTTCTTTACATTCACTTGTACAATTATAATTCTTTTTTCAGTTTTTCCTTTGTCAAAGATCACATTCTTCATCTCATTCTTTTACTCAGTTTCAACATACAGGATTCTTTGATATAATTTTAGTACATTTTTCACTACAATTGTTTGGACTTTCTATTGTTCAGTTTTTATCTCAATCGTCACATTTCTCATTTCATTCTCTTTTTCAATTTCAACAGATAGCTGTAGTTCTTGTACATTCAAAAGAACATTTTCAATTATATCAATTGTATAATCCGTTGTCACATTCTTCTCAAATTTCTCTTATTCAGTTTCAACAAATTGCGCTACATTTTGTTCCTAGATCAACAGGACATGTTAAACAAGTTTCCCCTGGATCTATAACTCAGTTACCACAGTTTGGATTTAATGGAATAAAGTATGTACACATATAAGTACATTCACTTCCTTGTTTTCAATTACCTGTTCATGAATCACATTCTTCATATTCGTCTTGTTTTCAGTCTCAACATTCATGATTTGGATCAACTATTCTACAGTATTCTGAACATTTACCATCTCATCAATTTCATGCTCAACTATCACATTCTTCTCCAGGTTCAACGATTCAGTTACCACATGAACTTGTACAGCTTCCAACATCTTTATCACAGCTGTTACAATCTTCGGCCTCTTCTATAATTTTATTTCAACAAAAACCAGTACATTTTCAAACATCTTGTGGACAGTTTGTACAATTTTCTCATGGTTCTATGACTTTATTTCAACATTCTCATGGATGAGTTCAGTCATTTATACATATGTCTTTTAAGTCTGAAGAACAGTTGTTACATTTTTCTTTTTCGTTTATGTTATCGTTAGGACAAGAACTTTTTTCTTTACAATCAGTTGTACAGTTATAGTTCTTCTTTCAGTTTCTGTTTTTTCATAAATCACATTCTTCATCTCATTCTATTGTACTGTTTCAACATGTAACTTTTGTTCAAATATTTGTTGTACATTTCTTTGAACAATTATTTTTACTATTCTTTGTTCAATTCGATCCTCAGTCATCACAATCTTCTCATTTTTCTTTAATGTTGTTTCAGCATTTTGAAGTTGTTGCTTTACATTCAAAAGAACATTTTCAATCATATCAGTTATTACTTCAATTATCACATTCTTCTCATACTTCTTTTTTTCAGTTTCAACATATAGCAGAGCATCTTTCTCAAAGATCTACTGGGCATGTAGCACAAGTTTCTCCAGCTTCTATTTTTCAGTTACCACAATTTGGTTTTCATTCTTCATAGCTTGTACACATAAGAGTACATTTACTAGAAGGGGTTCAATTATTTGTTCATTTATCACATTCTTCATATTCGTCTTGTTTTCAGTCTCAACATTTGTGGTTTGTATCAACTATTTTACAATATTGTGAGCATTTACCATCGTATCAATTGAGTTTTCAACTGTCACATTCTTCTCCTGGTTCACGTGTTCAATTACCACATGAGCTTGTACAACTTCCAATATCAGTTGAACAATTGCTACAATCTTCTCATGCATCTACGATTTTATTTCAACAATGCTTTCCAACATCTTTACATTCGAAAGAACATTTTCAGTCTTTTCCATTATCTTTTCAGTTATCGCATTCTTCTCATACTTCTGTAACTCAGTTTCAGCATCTTGCTGAACATTTTGTTCCTAGATCAACAGGACATGTTAAACAAGTTTCTCCTGGATCTATAACTCAGTTACCACAGTTTGGTTTTAGTGGATTGTATGTTGTACACATTAGAGTACACCGACTACTGATTTTTCAGTTGTTTTTTCACTTATCACATTGTTCATATTCGTCTTTTATACCATCTCAACATTGATGGTTTGTGTCAACTATTCTACATTGTTGAGAACATTTTCAGTCATATCAATTGAATCTTCAATTATCACATTCTTCTCAATGTTCTATTTTTCAGTTACCACATGAGCTTGTACAAATTCAAATATCTTTTTCACAATTTGAACAATTTTCAGCTTCTTCTACAATTCCATTTCAACAGAATGCTGTACAATTTCCAACATCATTAGGACAGTTTATACAATTCTCTCCTGGATCTATTTTTTCGTCTCAACATGTTACAATTCAATCATCTATACAGATATCTCATAAATCTACAGGACAGCTTATACAATCTTCTCATTCATCATATATACCGTTTCAACAATCTGGTTTTGAGTAATCAAAGTTTTTACATGCAATAGTACATTCTCAGTCTTTTCAGTTTTTATCTCAGTGGTCACATTGTTCTCATGAATCTATTAGTCCATTTCAACATGTGCTTGGACAAACTTTCATATCATTAGGACAGTTTTTACAATTTTCTGCTTCTTCTTGTTTTCAGTTTCAGCAAAATGCTGTACATGTTCATACATCTTCTTTACATGTTTTACATGTTTCTCATAGGTCAATAATTTTGTTTCAACATTCTCAATTTCATTCACAAAGATCTCAAATTCCGTTTACATTAAGATCTGTTTGTTCTGGATTAGCACGAAAAGGACAGTTATCTAAACTACATATTCAGAAATGTTTTTCATATAGTGTTTTGTTTACGTTCTCTCATACAACTAATCTACAATCTTCTCTTTCTTTTGTAACAAGTCCTAATAGATTTGGAATACCGTCTCAATCAATATCTCCATCATATACATCAGGTATTCAATCTTTATCTAAATCACATTTTAATCAAGAAAATAAGGAATCAATATTATCTAGTTTTAGTGCTGTTTGATCTTTCAATCAAAAAGTTATTACTCAATTATTTTCTAATAATAAACTTCAATGTCTTAGTTTTACGTTAACTTTAACAACTCCTTGTTTATCTGCTAATTCTAGAAAAGAAGCGTTTTCTTTTGGTTTATCGAGAGTAATTTCTTGTTGGGTATTAATAACAGTACTTAATATATCTCAATCTTTTATTGATAGTCATTTATTGTTGAAAATAAGTTTTACTGATTTTTTTGTGAATGATGGAAGAACATTATATGTTTGAGTTCACATAATGCTAGGGTCTTGGATATTTATAGTTGAAGTTGCATATAGATGTTCTCAGTTACTTAAATCTACTCTTTGTATAACTATTTTTTTTCATTCTGATTGATAAACATGTTTATTTGTTATTTTTTTATCCATAAGAGATGTTCAATCTCATAGTTCCCATGCTATGTTTTCAATTGAATTTAATGGTATATTTACAAGGCTAATTGATGAAGTTATACTATTATTTACTGATTTTAATTGAGGAGCGAATACTGTATATAAGGTATAAAATTTTCAGTTGCTTTCATATACATCTGTTGATGCTGAGGCAGCTAATGTATCGTTAGCATATCCTTTAAGAACAATATTATTCCTTACTCATGGAACAAGTTGTGTTGTAAATTTTATTCCTCATTTTAGTTGCTTTTTTTCTCCAGTTGCTTTATTTTCCCATTCTAAATAATCGTATTTTCATTGTGTTATAGCTTCGAATGTTGCGGTATCTTTATTTATTGATGCCTTTCATATATATAAGGTATATGAAGTATCTGTTGTTTGTCCGACAAAAATTTGTGTTGTTAATATGTGCTTTCTATTCGATTTTGTTGTTAGTTTTGCTGTTATAGTATAAACTCATTGTCAATTGAAATTATGAGAAACTGTTTTTCATTTTCATTTTCATAAATCTCAAAAGTCCCATTCTACAGCCATTGGATCTTCAGGTCATGCAATACCGAATTGAACACTTACAGGATAACCTTGGCTAATGCTATCTACTTTTATGAAATAAGCAGTGTCTTCCATCTGTTCTCAGAATGGAGTTTTATCTGCTGGTTTGTATGTTTTTAATAATCAATAATTTATTGTTCAGTTATCATCTACGAATCATACAGGATTAGTTTCACCGTCTCAATCTATATCATCATCACATACATCTCATATAGCATCTCCATCAAAATCATTTTGTGTTGGGTTATAGTCATAAGGACAATTATCGCTGTGATTAGGAATTTGATCACAATCGTAATCGCTATCAAATTCACATTTGATATGACGATCGTATGTAATCCACATTTTCTCTAGTGCGTCTGCTGGAGATATTGAACTATTTAATGCAAATACATCATCTGTTGTAATAATTCATGCTCTTATAAGTACATTTGTTTCTGCAATAGGCCAGTTACCAGCTGAAAGTTCAGGAAATGTTTGGAATCAACATGCTCAGGGATTGAAAGTACAATATGCAAGATATGTTGTATATTCTAGTCTTGTTGTTATTTGTTCTGTTTCTTGTCCTTTAGTTTTAATTAATGCAATTTGTGCTGTGTTTAGATATTTATATCAAGGTTCATTTGTTTTTAATTTATTATACCATTTCTTTATTTCTCACCATTGTGCAGAATAATTGAACATATTTCTATCCATGAGAAAGTTACTCAATGTTTGGAAGAATTCTGCTTTAGTTACATTCCGTTGTCAACAGAATTTTCATCAACATATTGAAGTTCCTCTAGGATATCAATTCATTATGTCGTCGCTTCATATGTTTGCAACACAATAATAATAGTTAGTTCAGTTGTGTGTTCAGCTTAAGTATTCTATATCTTCAAAATATTTTCATGGTAGTTGTTGGAATTGTTGCCAACTTTCTTCGTTATATTTAGAAACCATTGTTGCATCAGGCATAATACAATCCTGACATTCAATGGCGTTTAGAAGTCTAGTAAAATCGTAACGGGTAAGCGTTTTTCATAGTAGAATATTTCATACAGGGATTTCTAGTTGTTGTATTTTTTTATAGAAACTAGAGTTTTGAAAGTCATTGCTAGTTTGGGCTGTTGTTATTGTTCAGAGGAGAAGTAATAATAACAGAGGAATTGCAAATAAAATTTTGTTTCGTTTTTTCATATTTTAGAAGGCCTGTAAATAAACTTTTTTCAAAGTATTTTTTAGTTTTTTTTCTTATATAGAAATGAATCACTTTTTGAACCTTTTTTGTAAACTTGACCTTGCTTTTTTAGAAAAAACTTATTGAGTATTTTTTTCTCGTTTTTGACTAAAATATTGTTTCCATTCATCTCGAGGAGAATCTTCTTTTTGTACCTCGGTTATCTCTTGTTTTTTCTCTGTTTCTCTTCATTGAAAATCTATTACAGTTTCTCCATCTTTTAAGATGTTATTTTCGTGCGCAAGAAAATTTTTTGCATGATCTGAATCAAGATATTTTAATTGATAGTTGTTTATGTAATCAATTTCCTCTTGTACTTTGATGTTTTGCTTTTTGATTGTTTCAGTATTTTCTATAATTGTAACATAATTCATATATATTTGAATTGCCATTAGCATAAATACTAATGAAGCAATAAAAAATCACCGTTTGAGAAGTGAGTTATGCTCTTTGATAAATTGTTTTATTTCATCTTTTATATTATTCATTTGGGATTAATAAATTGCTTGATAAAAATCTCAAACTTATTATAACTTTCTTACTATGAATTTTTGCTATAAAAAAGCAAGTGAGTTTTTTATTCTT
>JAEEGL012661717.1_pt1 | contig 11818 bp, 10 predicted proteins | sample 9134231 | NCBI WGS metagenome assembly JAEEGL01 (sample SAMN16246548, study PRJNA631951) | gut metagenome | biome: gut microbiome; feature: rumen; material: fiber-attached | host: Bos | place: Iran: Karaj | collected 2018-10 | reverse complement strand
CTTGTCCTTCAGGTTGCGCAGAAGATCCAGGATCTGCGCCTGGATGGTGACATCCAGGGCGGTGGTCGGCTCGTCCGCGATGATCAGTCTCGGGTTGCAGGCGAGCGCCATGGCGATCATGACACGCTGGCGCATTCCGCCGGACAGCTCGTGAGGGTACATGCCGTAAACACCTTCGCTGTTGGCAATGCCTACCATCTCCAGCATATCGATCGTGCGCTTTTTGATGTCCTCTTTGCTCTTTCCCTCGCCGTCATGGAGAGCTATAACTTCATCAATCTGGTCACCGATGCGGAAAACCGGATTCAGGCTGGTCATGGGCTCCTGGAAGATCATGGAAATATAATTGCCGCGCAGCGTCTGCATACGCTCGTTCGGCGTCTTTGTGATATCGATTGCCTTATCGCCGAGATTCAGCCTGATCTCTCCTTCGACGATCTGGCCCTGGGGTCTCTGCACGAGCTGCATGATGGAAAGGCTCGTTACAGACTTGCCGCACCCGGACTCTCCGACCACGCCGACTGTTTTCCCCTTCGGGACGTCGAAGGTGACGCCGTCCACACTCTTGACAGTACCCGCATCTGTAAAGAAATAGGTGTGCAGGTTGTCGATTTCCAGGGCGTTGTCCATATCGTGCATGGAGGTCAGGTACTCCGACTCCGGCACGTTCTTTCTTTTTCTCTTTTTCTCAAGCTCGTTTGTGATTCTGCGGTTTTCCCTCGAAATCCGCCTGGATTCCTTAGCAGAAAGATATCCTTCTTTATTCTTAGCCATGTGGCTGCTCCTTATATGTTAGTAATCTATGATCGCTTATCTCTTCATTCTGGGGTCAAACGCATCGCGCAGGCCGTCGCCGACGAGGTTGAATGCCAGAACGGTAAGCAGCAGGCAGACACCGGCAGGAATCCAGATGAACCAGTAATTTGTAAGTACGAACGTGTCGTTGACATCGTTGATGATATTGCCCCAGGAGGCGAACGGGAACTTGACGCCCAGACCCAGGAACGAGAGCGTTGCCTCCGTCAGGATGGTCGAGCCGAGGCTCATTGTGCTGATAACAATCAACTGCGGGATGACATTGGGGATCAGGTGGCGGAAAATCCTCCGGGAAGCCCGGATTCCGCACGCCTCTGTCGCCGTCATGAACTCCTGCTCTCTTAAGGAGAGGATCTGGCCTCTGACCATACGGGCGATGCTAGGCCAGCCCAGGAATCCGAGGATCAGCATCAGGTAAATCATTCGGATCTGGGGATCAACTCTCATGGCGTCCATCGCCGCGCCGAGGATGATGATAATAGCGGTCGAAGGAATGCAGTAGAAAATATCGACGATACGCATGATCAGGTTGTCGACCCAGCCGCCGAAATAGCCGGCGATGCCGCCGAAGATGATACCGAGGCCTGTCTCAATGATAACGACGATAAATCCGATATACAGGGAAACCCTGCCGCCGTACATAAGGCGGGTCAGCATGTCCATTCCGTTGCGGTCCGTTCCCAGGATATGCTCGCGGGAGGGCGACGCGTAGGTGTCGAATACCTTGGTCTGTGCGGTCTGCAGGACTGACCAGTTGTTGTTGGCAGGATTAAAGGTAATGAAATAGTCCGCCTCGAGTCCGTCGGCGTCCACATAGTGGAACTCCTCCTCGCCGGCCTCGATCGACTCGATGAGCTCTTCCTTGAAGCCTCTGGTGAGGAATACGTCGGACATGATGGGCTGGACAATGTATCTGCTCGCGTAGGCGATCTCCTCACCGTTCAGGGTAACCGTGCCGTCACCGAAGACCTCGTAGGTCTGTCCGTCCATTTCAAAGGAGGCTTCCCCGCTGTTGGCAGCCTTTAAAATCTCGTACTGCAGCGGGAAGGGAAGCTTTTCATTGCCCGTGCTGGAGCTGATGATGTCATAGGTCGCGCACGCGACAGGATCTTCCCTGCCCGATTCATATATGACGAAGAATTCGTCGCTGACCTTCTCGTATGTGTATTCCGTACCCTTTACCTTAAAGGTGTCGGTATTTTTGATCTGCGCAAGGAGGAACTGCGCCTGTGCCAGGGAGGAGAAACTCCCGTCCTGCACATACCTCAGCTCCGTATTCTGCGTAACGCCGGCGTACTGTTTTTTCTGCTCGTCATACCGGTAAAAGAGCTGGTCCTCCTTGTAGGGAGTTACTGCTCCGCCGATAAAGGAGAAGATAAACATAAACGCCAGGATAATCATTCCGGTAACCGCGACGCGGTTTCGGATAAAGCGCTTGACGACGAGGGCGCCGGGAGAAAGTGTTTTGACCCGGCGGTCATCGTTGAGTGAATACTCAGCATTCTGCGCATTGTTTTCTGTTTGTTTGTTTGTAATATTCTCGGAATTGTCCCTGTTATCCGTGTTTCCCATTTTCTTATCACCTCATATTCCGCTCGTCTGTCAGGATATCCGTACCCGCGGGTCAACGACCGCGTACAGAATATCCGATATAAGGTTTCCCAAAAGTGTCAGGATCGACAGAAATACAAGATAGAACATGGAGAACGGAATATCTCCGGAAACCATGGACTGATAGGATGTAAATCCGATGCCGGGGATCGAGAACAGTGTCTCTGTTATCAGCGCTCCGGAAAACAGTCCCGGCAGAGATCCGCCGATGATTGTAACCAGCGGGATCAGGGTGTTGCGGAAGGCATGGTGGAAAATAACTCTGTTCTCAGACAGGCCCTTCGCGCGGGCAGTCCTGATGTAATCCGCATTCAGGACCTCCAGCATATTGGTGCGTGTGTAACGCATCAGTGAACCGACGCTGATGACAACCAGCGTCACAATCGGCAGGACCAGATGATCCGCCTTATCGAGAAACTGCCCCATCGGACTGAGGCGCTCGTAGTTTCTGCCTACAAGTCCTCCCAGGTCAAACCATCCGAGCTTGACCGAGAAAAGCAGCTTTAAAAGAGATGCAAAGAAGAATGTGGGCAGTGAAATACCCGCAAGAGCGATAACCGTTATCGCGTAATCCGTGCGGCTGTACTGCTTTGTCGCAGCCAGTACGCCGAGCGGGATTGCGATCAGCAGCTCAAAAACAAAGGCGATGCCGCCCATGACAAAGGAAAGCCATACAGAGTCATGGAACTTCTCCGTCACAGGAACCGTCCAGCGCCAGCTGTCTCCGAAATTGCCGCGGAGCGCTTTCCCGCACCACGCGATGAATCCCGGGATAATTCCCTTGTCCATTCCATAAGTGGCCGACAGCTGCTCCATCCACTCCTCAAAGCTCTTCGAACCGGGCTGCTGGGACTTTGCCCTCGCGACCTGCTCGAGATAAGAGGTGGGAAGCGAACGCATGAGGACATAAATAATAAACGCAACAAACACAAGGATTACTACTGACAGCAGCAACCTTTTTATGATGTACTTTCTCAATTTCAGACTCCTTACGGATTTTTATGGGATTTGGGAGAAAAGCCGCGCCTGTGTGCCACAGGCGCGGCTGTAAATCTAACGGGTTCCCGGGATCTTCCCCCGGGAATCTGTGTTCAGGTAAATCAGTTCAGTTCGATCTTCTCGATTTCCGCATACCACTTGTAGAAGGTTGTGATATCCGGTGTCACGGTATCCATGTTGACGCGCTCTGTGCTGAAGATGATCGCGTTCTGGCGCTGATATACGGGAACCTCGCACGCCCAGTCGATGATGGTGTCAAGGCATGCCTTGTACATCGCTTTGCGGTAGGTCTGGTCGGTTGAAGCTCTGGCATCCAGAATCATCTCATCGAGATCAGGATCCTCGATCTGGTACATGTAGTTGGAGCCGCCTGCCTCAGAACCGCCGTTGGCAATGTCGGAATAATAGATCTGATACATATCCGGATCTACAGTTGCGCCCCATGCTGCGCACCAGATTTCGCCCTGGCCCGCTTCGAGTGCCGTCCACAGATCGGAGGAGTTCGTAAGGTCGGTAACAATCAGGTTGATGCCGATATCGGCAAGAGCTTCCTTAGCCAGTGTAAGGATCATGAAGGAAGGATGGTCGCCAGCGCCGTCGCCGGGGATCATAGCTTCGTACTCAAGGCTTGCGCCCTCGGGAGCTGCGGTTGCCTTGCCGTCCTCGATGGTATAGCCTGCTGCCTCAAGGAATCCGAGCGCCGCTTCCTTAGCTGCCTCATACTTGTCATCGGCAGACATATCGGAAGTATAAATGGGATCGCCGTTGACATCAACGGAGAATGCAATCTGGTAACCGTCGTCCGTAGCCTGCGGAGCAGCCCAGGATGTGTTGGAAATAGGATAGTTGATAACGCTTGCTCTCTCGCCGTAGTAGGAGTCGATAGCGACATCGCGGTATACGGAGAAGATGGTTGCAAGTGCACGGCGCAGGTTCTTGGAAGCATCGCTGCCGGGCTCGCCTGCAACGGATACGTTATGGGAGTTGATTCCGATATAACCATAGCCGAGGTTGTCAACAGTATCAGTGGAGATGACATCGCCTGTCAGCTCGCCGCCGTTGGTCTGCTCGATAGCGGAAACGGTGTCAGTGCTGAAGGAAGGATCTGTGATATCGATTGTTCCGGTAACAACGCCGTTGAGCTTATCGGTATCCTGGACCTCACGGAAGTTGAGGTACTTTGTCTTGGGCTCGCCGAAGACATAGTTCTCGTTGGCTTCGAAGTTGACTACGCCGTTCTCGAACTTGACGAACTTATACGGACCAGCGCCCAGGGGCTCGGTTGTCTTCGCGCGTACAAGGGAAAGATCGCCCTTGGGGAAGCCGAAGGAATTGTTGTCATAATCGTACAGTTCCGGATCGCCATAGTAATGCATCGGAGAGATTGCGATTGCCAGCTGATAAATCATTGTAGCGTCGACCTTTGTCGCAACAACGCGCAGCTCTGTATCGCTGATCTTCTGGATACCGCTGATGTTGGGAGCGGATTCACCGGTCTCGACACCGACTGTGTAAGCGGCATAATCATTCATGAGGTCTGCAAGGCCCTGGCCCGCGTTCTCTGTATCGGAAAGAGTGGCAAGATCGCCTTCATAGCTCTCTACCATCAGATCCCAGAAATCCTTTGCCGTAGCTTCGTCCTCAAGTGTGAAGCCCCAGTTGGCAGCGCATGCAGCAACGCTGTCGTCTTCCGCATTATAACCGGCGCCCTTGCAGTAGTCGACAATGCTCTGTGCGAAAGCTTCGCCTGCCTGGTCGACATCTTCCCAGAACGCTGTCTGCTGCTCTTCTGTCCAGTAAGTGAAGTCAGTATTATCCTTGCCTGCAGCTGTCAGAAGGTTGAACAGTGTATCCATACCGGAACGGTACTCTGCAAGACCTTCGATCGGCTGTGAGAAAAGTGTTGCGGATCCGTCATAGGTCGGATCGCAGACAACATACATGGAGAAGATAACGTCATCAACTGTCAGAGGCTCGCCGTCTGAGAATACGATGTCGTCACGGAGTTTGAAATCATAATAAACCGTGCCGTCTTCGTTCTCGGTAACCTCGAGATCAGCGGGTCCGTAGTAGGTATAGTCCGTTCCGTTGTACGGAATGGTCTCGCCTTCGATACCCTTGTAGATGATAGCGCCCATGCGGTCGCTGTTAAGAAGTCCGAGCTGTGTGAATGTCTGGACATCCTGGTCATATGCAGTCTCAGCAAAGAACGGAGAGAACTTGCTGGAGAACGGGGAATAGCCGACGACCAGAGGTGTATCCTCGGACGCGATCTTTTCCTTCACTTCTTCTTCTGCAGGAGCCTCTTCCTCAGCAGGAGCTTCCTCCTCAGCCGGAGCCTCTTCCTCAGCCGGGGCCTCTTCTTCGACAGCTTCCTCTTCAGCAGCCGGAGCCTCTTCCTCAGCCGGAGCTTCCTCTTCTGCAGCAGGAGCCGGAGCGGGCTCTTCCGCCTTCTTGCCGCCGCAAGCGGTGACAAGGCCGGCAGTCATGGTTGCTGCAAGAAGGATCGCAAGGATCTTACTTCTCTTCTTCATGAAATACCTCCATCATAGAAAAATAATATAAGCAGGTTCCGGATCTCCCCGCTATTGTACACAGGGATACAGTCCGTGAACCGGCTTTTCACGAATAAATATTATAATACAAGTAGCAGGCTGTTACTTAGAGCAGTTTTCACAAAAATTGCGGACAGGATTTGTGTATTATTACCCGTCTTTCCCTTCCCGGTTTTATTGCACGGAAGCGAAATTCTCTTCCTGCCAGGTAATACCCGCGCTGACTGCCCTGAACCGGACGGAGAGGCAGATCACGCCCGCCTGCAGAATCAGCCAGAGCAGCAGAAGAAGGCTGAGGCGCCCTTTGGAAATGAGAAGAAAAATGAGGTTCGCCCCGGTGACGACACCGGAGAATGCGGTCAGGAGGCCTGCGTGAAGCGGGAGCTTCTCACAGGTCTGCATATAAATGTAGGCGCGAAGCCTTCCGTCCTCGCCGTGCATCCGGATCCGGACGCTGCGGTACAGCAGGCTGAAGGCAAAGAAAAGCTCTGCAGCAAAAGGGAGCAGGATATACAGCCTGCTGCCCATAACCGAAGGAGGAAAGCACCCCGAAATAACACAGAGCGCGAGCGCAGCGCCGGCGATGAGGATCTGTCCTGTCACCGAGCTTTGCAGCTCCTGCGCACTGCAGCAGGCGCGGTACACCGCGCCCTCATACCGGTAGCCTCCGTCCTCCGTTCTATGAAAATCACGCAGATACGCGCGGCCCTTTCCCGGCTTTGGCGCGCCCTGCTTTCTGCCCTCCTGCAAACCTGACATACCCCTTTGCGACGCTCAGTCCTGAAGCGCGAGGAGCTTTGCTCTCTCACTCTTAATCTTTTCAAGGAACGGGACATAGTCTGTCTGAGTCTTTGTCCGCAGAAGCTCCGTCATTTCACTTACAGGCCCGTACAGAGGCGTCAGCGCGAGGTTCCCGAGGACTCCCTTGAGCGCGTGAGCGGCTTCAAAGGCAGCGTCCAGGTCGCCCGCCGAGATCGCGGCATCCAGCTTCTCGAATCCGCCGTCCTTAAGGCCCATCCCCACAAGACGCAGGTAAAACATCTCATTGTTCATGCATCTTGCAAGACCCTCCTGCGTATTGACTCCAAGCTCCTTTAATGCATCAATTGTCAGCATCCTGTCCTCCGTTCCGGAGCGCAGCCTGCGCTCCCTTCAAAATTTCCGAAAACTCCTGCGGTGTAACGGGCTTTGAGAAGTAATAGCCCTGGATAATATCGACTCCCGCATCCTTTAAAAATGCCATCTGTTCCTCATTCTCAACGCCCTCCGCGACGACAGGGACCCCCATGAACCGGGCGATTTCCATGATCAGATAAATCAGCTGCCTGTCCACGCCGCTGCTGGCGATATTGCGGACAAACTTCATGTCCAGCTTCAGCGCGTCCACCGGTATGGATCTCAGCATGTTCAGGGATGAATAGCCGGATCCGAAATCATCCATCTCGATCATAAAGCCGTCCGTGCGAAGCATTTCAACTGCGCGGAGCACCTGTCCGGAATTATCCGTATAGGCGGATTCCGTGATCTCCAGAAGAAGATCCCCCGGAGACAGCCTGTACTCCTTAAGGATGCCCAGCATCGTATCCTCCAGGAGCGGGTCGAACAGATCTACCCTCGATACGTTGACGGATACCGGGACCGAAATCCCCAGACTGTCCTTCCAGCTGCGGATCTGCTCCGCCGCCTGCGTCCACACATACCGGTCGAGCCGGCGCACAAGTCCGTTCTCCTCAAAGAGGGGAATAAATGTGCCCGGGCTGATCACGCCGAGCTGCGGATGCTCCCACCGGATCAGCGCTTCCGCGCTGCCAAGCACCGGGACTCTGCCCTGGATCGCATATTTCGGCTGGTACCTGACCTTGAACTGGCGCGAGGCGATCGCGTCATCCACATCCGCAATCAGTCTCTCAAACAGCAGTTCCTGCTCATGCATGTCCCTGCTGTAGAACGCCGTGTTTTCCAGATAATTGTTGCGCAGAGTGTGGCAGGCCTGCGCTGCGCGGTCAAACCTGTGCTCAAGCCCGTCCTGCGAGCTGTCGCCCGGGTATACTCCCATCCGGATTCTGAGCCTCGCTTCACTCCCGAGCCCGGAGAAAGCACTCTCTATTGCCTTAAGGAGCGGCGCATGCGAGTCGCGGTGGTCCGCGAAGACATAAAAGGTATCGCCCTCAGGCCTGCACGCAATTCCCCTGACAGTCTGGAGGTACTCCGAAATTGCCCCTGCCGCCGTGCGCAGCACCCTGTCTCCGAAATCCCTGCCGTACATCTCGTTGACGAGGTGGAAGTGATTGATATTCAGCACCAGCGCGTCTCTTACCCTGTCGGGCTCAAGATCCGTCTGCTGCTTTGCGTAGGTAAAAAAGTATGCCCTTGTATAAAGCTGCGTCACCTCGTCGTACTGCGTCGTCTGAATGATATAGGTGTCCTCGGAGAGCGCGATGCTGCGCCTGATCCTGGCCATGATGATATCCGGCATGTCGAACGGCTTGGTGATGAAATCGACGGCGCCGAGCTGAAAGCTTCTGAGCTCCGCGCTCTTCTCCCCTGTGAGGACAATGACGGGAATCCTGGAAAGATCTTCGCTGTTTCCCAGAATTTCCAGAAGCTCGTAGCCGTTCATTCCCGGCATCATCAGATCCAGGAGAATGAGCGAGAGTCTGCCTTTGAGCCGCGTGATGATCTCCTGCGCCTCAAAGCCGTTGCACGCGTACAGGACATCATACTGCTCCCCTACGATGTTGCCGAGGATCTCCCGGTTGATATATTCATCCTCGACGATCAGTACGGTTCTGCGGATATTGTTGTAATACTCCGATTGCTTTCTCATCTTTACGGATCAGGCTGCCTTCCTGTGTGAATTGCATAGTATACCAACAGTTTATCATACCGCGGAAGAAAAAGCTGATGAAAACAATCATCCCCGGTCAGGTGACCGGGGATGAATAATCAGCTCATGGCTGTCAGCATCTGCAGCGCAGGAACCTGCATCATCTCTCTGTATAAGGCAGGATCGCCATGTGGCGCGCTCTCTTGATCGCCGTTGTCAGCGCTCTCTGGTGAGTAGCGCATGTGCCGGTGATACGACGGGGAAGGATCTTTCCTCCCTCAGAGATATACTTGCGCAGCTTTGCCGCGTCCTTATAGTCGATTGCGCTGTCTTTTCCGCAGAAGACGCAAACCTTCTTCTTTCTGTGGAAATTGGGCTTTCTCTTGAAAGGCGCATCGCTCTTTTCATTTCTGTTAAAAGGCATTGTTTCCTCCTGACTGCGGTACGCTCACCGTGCCGCACACATATCAAAGCAAAAGACACTGCTCATCAGGTAAACGGAAGCTCCTCGTCGATACCGTCGGGAATATTCATAAACCCGTCGATTACTCCTGAAGGCTGCTCAGCCGGCGCGCTCTGTCTTGAAGGTGCGGAATAACCGCCTCTGTCAAAACCTCCCGCATCCGGGTAATCTGCCGCGCCGCCCTGGGCGTTCCTGCTCTCGGCAAATTCCTGGTTGTCGACAGCGACCTCGGTCGTGTAGACCTTCACGCCGTCTCTGTTCGTATAGCTGCCTGTCCTGATCTGGCCTTCCACGCAGATTTTGGTTCCCTTGTGCAGGTATTTCTCCGCGAATTCGGCACTCCTGCCGAACGCGACGCAGGAAATAAAATCTGCTGTCTGCTGGTCCTGACCGCCCGTATTACCGCGGCTGCGTCTCCTGTCCACTGCAAGGGTATACCTTGCAATCGCCATCGAATTGTCGCCCTGCGAATATCTCACTTCAGGGTCTCTCGTTAAACGGCCCATAAGAACAACTCTGTTCATTAGAAGTCCTCTTCTTTCTTATGCCTCGTCCTGTTTAACGCACAGATATCTGATGACATTGTCCATAATGCGCATACGGCTCTCGATCTCTGCGATGGCAGAACCTTCAGCATCGAAACGGATGAAATAATAGAAGCCTTCGTTCATCTTCTGAATTTCATAAGCCAGTTTCTTCTTGCCCCAGTCTTCGACGTTCGCGATCACGCCGCCGAATCTCTCGACAAGTGCCTTGCAGTTGTCAACAACTGCGGTTCTCGCATCATCATCAATCTGCGCATTCACAACAACGGCTAATTCGTATTTGCTCATGTGCTTACCTCCTTCTGGTCTCCGGCTCCCGCGCCTGAAGCGGGAACAAGGATTGTGATGAAACCGGGACGAATCCCACGGAGTTCTATAATATCACGCCTTCTGCTCCCGTTCAAGCGGAAATTTATTACATTTGCATCTGACCGAGGGCAGCCTTCATCATGATCGCGCACTCGATCCTCTTCCTGAAAATCTCACACCCGTACTCGTAGACACCGTGGATATCGCCCGTGGAGTGATAGGCATTGGCGGCGCACCCGCCGGAGCAGTACAGCTTTGCCCAGCAGTCCCTGCACTCCTGCCTCGCGTACGCGTTGCAGGTGCGGAACGACTCCCTGACTGCCTCGTTCGTGACGCCGTTCCAGATATCACCGAGGCGGTAGTCCGGATCACCGACGAACTGATGGCACGGATAAAGGCCTCCCCATGCCGTGACTGCCATGTATTCCGTGCCGGACCCGCACCCCGAGATCCTCTTATAGATGCACGGGCCGTGTTCGAGGTTGATCATATAATGGTAGAACGTGATCGGCTTCCCCTCTTTCTCCCTGCGGATCATATCCTTTGCAAGGATCTCGTACTGCTCGAGGATAACGGGAAGATCCTCTTTAGTCAGCGCGGAGGGAGAATCGGGCGAGGCGACCACAGGCTCCATGGAAAGCTCCGTAAAACCGAGGTCATCCGCCATATGGAAAATATCGTTCGTAAAATCGGGATTGAAATGCGTGAAGGTCCCGCGCATGTAGTACCCTCTGCCGCCGCGCTCCTTCACGAACTTCCGGAATCTGGGAACAATGGTGTCATAGCTGCCGCGTCCTTTGATGTCCACGCGGAAGCGGTCGTTGACTTCCTTTCTCCCGTCGAGGGAGAGTACGACATTATGGCATTCCCTGTTCGCCCACTCAATCACCTCGTCGGTGATTCCGACTCCGTTGGTCGTCAGCGTAAAACGGAAGTTTTTCTTCTTCTCCTTCTCGATGCTGCGGGCATATTCCACCAGCTGTCTGCAGACCTCGAAATTCATCAGCGGCTCGCCGCCGAAAAAGTCGTCCTTAAGTGTCCTGCCAACGCCCGAGTTCTCCACAAGAAAGTCAAGCGCGCGCTTTCCGGTCTCAAAATCCATCAGCCCGGCCTTGCCGTGAAACTTGCCCTGCGCGGCAAAACAGTACTCACAGCTGAGATTGCAGGTATGGGAAACCAGAAGACACAGTGCCTTGATGACATTGGACTTGTTCTTGAGGTCAAAGGCCATTCCCTCGTAGACATCTTTGCTGAAGAGCTTACCGGCCTGTATGAGCTCGTCGATATCCGAGAAAATATCCTCCACATCCTGCGCGGCAAGTCCGCCCCTACCGTATCGCTCCAGCAGCGTGCGGGAAACCTCGTCCCTGTTCTTCCCCTCATCCAGCATGGCGATCGCGTCGTAGGACGCGTCGTCGGTCACATGGACGCTCCCGCTGAAAATATCGAGCACAATATTGTACCCGTTCAGTTTATATTGATGAATCATAATCAAAATACCTCCGGCGCAGCCCCTGCGGGCGGATGCCGGATCCAAATAAAACAAGTGAAAACAGCCGGAAGCAAAAGCAGCCGGACAAAACAGTCAAGAACAGCAAAAAAACATTGAAAAGCCGGGGCAGATAATCTGCTCCGGCCCAATGGCTGAATTCTGACCGCTGACGCGGATGATTGCGAATGTCTGCTGCTTACT
>JAEEGL012522438.1_pt1 | contig 11818 bp, 9 predicted proteins | sample 9134231 | NCBI WGS metagenome assembly JAEEGL01 (sample SAMN16246548, study PRJNA631951) | gut metagenome | biome: gut microbiome; feature: rumen; material: fiber-attached | host: Bos | place: Iran: Karaj | collected 2018-10 | reverse complement strand
GGAACTTCAGATGATATGGTTCAAAAAATCGTCAGAAATATAGGTCTTCCAGAAATAGAAGAGACGATTTATATCGAAGATGTCTCAACACCAGAAGAAATAGCTGCAGCAAGGTCTGCTAGAATGTCTGGAGGAAAGCATGTTATCCCAGTTCCAACATTTGAGTTAAAAAAGAATTTTTCTGGATATTTATTAGATCCACTTCAAATTTTTAGATGGCATGGCAGAAATTCAGAACCAGTTCTTACAGAAAAATCGCTTATTAGACCAACTTTTAGTTACCTTGGTAAGTACACTATTTCAGATAATGTTTTTAAAGCGATTGCTCAATATATGGCCAAAAACTTTAATGCAATATATAAAATTCAAAGAATAAACGTAGATACATCAAGCATGGGAGTTACAATTTATATCGATGTAATCGTTGAGTATGGAGTTGTTGTAAGACCGGCTCTAGCAAGCTATAAAGTAAGGCTAAAAAAAGAAATTGATAGAATCACAGCGATGAATGTTTTAGACATTATTATTTCGGCAAAAGGAATTCATATGGACAAAAAATGAGGTGAAAACAAATGACAAAATCGAAGGCTTATTATCAAGCGTATTTAGTAATACAATGTCTTTCTCAAGAAGAATATAGCCTAATTCCAAAAGATTTAATTGAAGAGATTGAGTCAAAAATGGAAAAAGACCCTACAATTACTGTAGACAAAACGGTTCCTCTAGAAAAGCAAAAAATTGATGACAAGGCTTATGATATTTTGGATAGGGTAATTCGAGCTATTGAGAAGAAATATGGCGCTGATGCCATAGATAATCCTTCAAAATATGCCAATGTAGAGGACAATCAAAAAAATGAGTCTCAAAAGCCACCAAAAACAGAAGATGATATGGCTGTCATCAAATTTGACGATGAACCAGATGTAAAACCTGCACCAAAAAAGACTGAAACCGTTGAAATTGGCGAAGATGGCCGTACTCCTAAAAAGCAAAGGGAAGATAATTTAGAGGTAAGAAAGCTAAAGGAAGAAAATATCAAGCTAAAGGGCATTATTTCAGCTCTTGAGAAGGAAAACGAGAAAATTGACGAGGCAAGAGAGCTATTTTTAAATTATAAAGAATTATTTGATAAAAAAGAAGAGAGAATTAGGGTTTTAGAAAGCGAAAATGAGGGCTTAAAACAGGCCAACGAACAGCTTCATAGAAGCCTAAAAAGTGTACCAAAATTGATAGGAAAAATATTCATAAAAGACTACTCAAAAATGCTAAATAGCGGTAAATAATCAACGTTTACATTTTTTTAACAAATTACTTAACATTTGTTAAAAAATGTTGTATATTATTATGGCTGAGCGCAGAACGCTTGCTAATTATAAACCATGATTTTTAGCTAAAAATGAGAACAAAGAAATAGTTAATTTTTTGTATCTACTCTCACAAATATTTAATCTATTAACTTTGTTACATTTTAGGTGAAAAAGATAGTCGTTTTGTATTACCACAACAAGGCTATTATATGGTTTATATTTAATCTCTGAACGTTATTACCGCGTTCATAAAAAAGAGAGGCAATTAAGAGAGCGTTAGCTCTACTAGTTGCACTCTCTTTTTTGACTTAATTATGGCGACCAGTGGTCGCCGCTACAAAGAAAAATCATAAGGAGGCATCATTCATTGAAAAAGATCCTAATAGTTGATGATGACAAAAACATATGTGAATTATTGGATATTTATCTTAAAAGTGAAGGCTATGACACAGTTTTTGCTTATGATGGAAGTTCGGCTGTTACAACTGCAAAAAAAGAAGTTCCAGACTTAATCATACTAGATGTTATGATGCCAATCATTAATGGCTGGGAGGCATGTAAACTAATTAGACAATTTTCAAATGTACCAATTATCATGCTTACCGCGCTAGATACTTTAGAAAACAAGGTACAAGGCCTAAACATTGGAGCAGATGACTACATCGTTAAGCCATTTGAACCTATGGAAGTCTTGGCTAGAATAAATGCACACTTAAGAAGAGAAGATGGTAAAAATCCGCAAAAAGAAGAAAAAGAGCAAAAAGAAATTGAATTAGATAACTTAAAGGTTAATATGGACACATACGAAGTTTTCCTAGATGGCAACCTAGTTACTGACTTAAAGCCTAAAGAAATTCAACTTTTGTTTTTCTTTATGCAAAACAAAAATCAGGTATTTACTAGAGAGCAATTACTAGACAAAGTATGGGGTTACGAATACTTCGGAGGCACTCGTACAGTTGATGTTCATATAAAAAGCGTAAGAGAAAAATTAGCATCAGAAAAGAACAAATGGGAAATTAAAACCGTGTGGAACGTTGGATATAAATTTGAAGTTAAGTAAGAAGGAATAAAGATGTTCAAAAGTATTTATATGAAACTCTTTGTTACATACCTTTCCGTGTTTCTAGCAATCATCATCTTAATATCGTTCTTTATGGTTAGTATTTTCTATCGAGAATTTACTATTCAAGCAGAACAAAACTTAGAGAATGCCGGCAATCGTGTTAATGCACTGATGGAAAGATATTACAACAACGAAATAACAAGAGTTGAGCTTAATTCGTGGATTAATGCCATGAGTTATATTTCAAATATCAAAATATACATTCTGAATCCAGACACCAGTTCATTATCTGTTGCTGATGACAAAGACATTAGTCTAAATGTTCAAATCATTTCAGATATGACCGACATCATGAATGGCGCTACCATTAAAAGAATGAATCCAATTAAACTAAGCTCAGAAGATGAGGTTGTTTACGTTGGTATGCCACTTGAATACAATGGGCAAGTATCAGGAGTTATCCTTTTATTTACTCCAATGACGGAGCTAAATAAGATATCTCGAGAAGTATTAAATACTATGCTTGGCATCGTAGGAGTCACAATTTTAATTAGTGCTTTTGCAATTTTAAGAAGTTCAATTCGTATTTCAGAACCAATTGTTAAGATTAGTAATTACGCTATAGAAATCGGTCGTGGAAGAGATGTTCCCGACATTGAAATTAATTCCAAAGATGAAATTGGACGACTTGCACGTTCGTTTAACACCATGAAAAAAGAAATATCAATTGCTGAGCAAATGAGAAGAGACATTGTAGCAAATGTCTCTCATGAGCTTAGAACACCACTTACATCAATTATTGGATTTTTAAAAGGAATTTTAGATGGCGTTATAAAGCCACAAGATGAAAAGAAATATTTAAAAATTGCATATGATGAAGCTAATAGACTTAAATCGCTTACTCATGAAATCGTTGAGGTTGCTAAGTTAGAGTCAGGCTCAACCAAAATTAACAAAGAAAAATTCAATCTAAATAGCTTATCAAATGACGTTAAGCTTGAGTTTGAACCTTTAATGAAAGAAAAGGGACTAAAATTTGAGCTTGAAGAAAAAGCTAAAAATATTGAGATTGAAGCCGACAAAGACAAGATAAGACAAGTCTTAATTAACATTATCAATAATTCTTATAAATTTACAAACAAAGGATTTATTAGGCTTTCAATTAATAAAAAAGACAAATATGCTATAATCATTGTTGAAGATTCAGGCATAGGTATTAAAAAAGATAAAATTTCATATTTGTTTAACAAGTTCTACACAGCAAACGAGTATGGTAATGCTACTTCAGGAGCTGGTTTAGGACTTAACATTGTTAAAAATATCGTTGACCTTCATAAAGGTACAATTAACGTAGAAAGTAAAGTAAATAAAGGAACAAAGATTACAGTTAGAATTCCTGTAAATGCTTAAAAATTTATAAAAGAAAGGAGCGTGAGCACGTGCAAAGTACATTATTTAAAATTACGACGGTTATGATAATAATTCTATTTTTGATTTTAGTATCAATGTTCATTGGTTACTTTTTAAGAGATGAAGAAACAAAACCAGTTGTTACGCCACGTGCTTCAGGTGAACAAGTTTCAACTAAGGCTCCTAAAGAAACAAAAAATAATTCTGGAGAGATAAATATTGATGAAAAATTGAGTAGTGGAGAAGCTACATTGATAGTTACACCTTCAGTTGCACCAACAATTAATCCTACTGCCAAGCCTACAGCTAAGCCTGATGATAAAACTAATCCAAAACCAACAGTTAAAATTGATGAGACAATAATTCCAGAAAACGTTACAGAACCTCAAAGCGGAAATACAGAGATAGATAATAAAGAGAAAGAGCCAATAGCACCAGAGACAGTTATTACCTCAACTGCAGAAACATCAAACCAAGAAAAGCAACAAGTCTTAAATGAACTTGACGAAGCTTTACAAGGCTTGCTTGATGTTGTTAGTAAAGTGCCTACAGTTGATGAATCAAAGCTTGATGCCTCGCTAGGAAGTGAGGTGCAGCCATGATGAAAAGACTATGTTTAGCACTAATGCTAATTATGATTCTTACAAGTTCAATTGCTTTTGCAGATGGTGATGGCGATGGAACAACAGATATTCCTTCACTTACAATCGAGCAATTAATGATTTTATCTAAGTCTAAACAGGCTAAGGTAGATATCATCAAGAAGAATAACGTTGAAATTGAAAAATATAAAGCTAGTTTAAGTGATGAAATTACAACAGCTGCAGAAAAGATAAACACTTTAAAAATTGAAGTTACAGAAGATGCTTCTAAGATATCTGACGAGAAGCTTGCTGAACTAAAAGATTTACTTGAGTTTTTACAAAGCTCTAGTAAAACACTTAACGAAGATGCAACGACTGTATCTCGTGAGATTGATCAAATACTAGACCTAATTTTAACAAAGGGTATGAAGCTTGAACAATATGATCAAATCATAGAAAAACAAAATACGCTAATAGTTAAAATGAAAAACATATTAGCACAAGTAGAAAAAATATAATCATAACGGCGCCCGTTGGGCGCCATATTATAATCAAAAGGAGTTTTGAAATGGGTTTTTTTGACAAATTAAAAAGTGGACTTTCAAAAACGAAAGAAGCTTTTTCAAATAGAGTTAATGAAGTAATGGCTAACTTTAGAAAGGTTGATGAGGAGCTTCTAGAAGAATTAGAAGAGGCACTTATTCTTTCAGATGTTGGTACAACTACTTCAACTCAAATAATAGACAATCTTCGCCAAAGAGCAAAGCTAGAAAAAATCGAAGATGCAGATGCACTTAAAATTGCTCTTCAAGAAGAAATAGTTAAGGAACTAACAAAAAATGACACCTCTATTCATTTAGATACAAAGCCATCAGTTATTATGATGGTTGGAGTAAATGGTGCCGGCAAAACTACTTCTATAGGCAAAATTGCTCACTCTCTTAAAGAGCAAGGCAAAAAAGTTATGGTTGTTGCAGCAGACACTTTTAGAGCTGCAGCTATTGAACAATTAGAAGTTTGGGCACAAAGAGCAGAGGTAGAATTTTTTAGAAAACCAGAAGGTTCAGACCCAGCTTCAGTAGTTTTTGACGGAATCGAAAAAGCTAAAGCTGATGGATTTGATATTGTTATTATTGACACAGCAGGAAGACTTCATACCAAAAAGAATTTAATGGATGAACTTGCTAAAATCCAAAGAACAATTGATAAAACCTTACCAGATGCTTCAAAAGAAATGTTATTAGTTTTAGATGGAACAACAGGTCAAAATATGATTTCACAAGCCAAAGAGTTTTCAGAAGTTGCAGATGTTACTGGTTTAGTGCTTACAAAGATTGATGGAACAGCAAAGGGAGGAGCAGTAATCGGTATCTGCTCTGAAATGAACATTCCAATTAAGTTTATTGGAGTAGGCGAAAAAATAGACGACTTACAAAACTTTGATGCAAAAGATTTTGCAAAAGCAATGTTTGAATAATCGTAGCGGCGACCACTGGCCGCCAACTGAAAAGACAAAAAAGAGGCCCGAGGCAATTCATTGCCTCGGGCTTGATTTTGTTTTTAGTCGTACCTACGAAATACGGACATTTTGATTTCTGTAATTGGCTTTCCGTCTTTGTCGTAAGTCTCGCTTAGCACAGCTCTTTCTACATCGAATGGGATTTTCATGCCAAACGTGTTTTTAAGAATGTCCAAAAGCAGCCGTGGTCCCTCGCCGTCATATCCAGCAGTGACACCACCAATATATAAAGTGGTCCCATGGCCAGACACCTCTAATGGATAGTGCTTGTTGCTGTATGGATCGGGATTAGGTCCGGTTACTTTATTGTAGTTAATAAAAGCAGTGGTCATTTCATCAGGCTTAATTGTGCCTTGCTTGATTAGAGAATCAATGCATTTTTTTAGGGTTTCGCTAGAATCGACATCGAGCCTGATTTCCATAGGATAAAAGGTATCCGTATATTTGATAATTACCGCCATAGTAATTACCTCCCGTTTTTAAAATATTTTTTTGGGTTGAAATTTGGTATAAAGACACGCTGTCTTCGTTGTAACGTGTGAATTTGAATCGACCTTCAGAGATTCACGGTGCCCATGTTTTAGCAGTAACGAGTCTTACCACCTCCGTATAATTTATTCTGGACGGCTGAATATTAACATAAAATTTAGAATACGTAAACAGTTTTTTATAAAAAAACTAAAAAAAATACGTAGTTTACATAAAATTGTGTTGAAAAACTACTTAAATTATGGTAAACTAGTATAGATGACGGCCCAATAGGCTGTTTTTGTAGCGGCGACCATCGGTCGCCAAAAAATCAAAACAAAAGAGGAGCAAACCACTATGAAAATTGGTTTTATAAGCTTGGGCTGTAGCAAGAACCTTGTAGACACCGAAATGATGATTGGTTTATTCAAAAAGAACCAATTTGAGGTCGTTGCAGACCCAAAAGATGCCGAAATAATCTTAATAAACACTTGTGGATTCATAGATAGTGCCAAAAAAGAGGCAATTGACACCATTTTAGAGATGGCTGAATACAAAAAAGGCAATTGCAAGCTTTTAGTCGCTACTGGCTGTCTAGTTCAAAGGTACAAAGAGGAGCTTAAAAAAGAGCTTCCAGAAGTGGATTTATTCATTTCACTTGATGAATATGACGATTTATATGAAATGATTACTAAAGCCTTGAAAGTAGAACCAAAAGCCAAAAATACAGAACTTAGCTACTTTGAAAGAGCTATTTCAACTAATGGTTATTATGCTTACCTAAAGATAGCCGAGGGATGTAGTAATAATTGCACATATTGTGCAATCCCAAAGATTAGAGGCCCATACGTTAGTAGACCGTTTGAAGACATCATTAAAGAAGCTAAGACACTAAGTGACAAGGGGCTTCAAGAGATTATCGTAATAGCTCAAGACACTACAAAATACGGTGTTGACTTATATGGAAAACCAAGACTTGCAGAGCTTCTAAGAGAGCTTTGCAAAATGAATTTTACTTGGGTTAGATTTTTATATGCTTACCCAGAAAGTGTAACGGATGAGCTTATTGAAACCGTAAAAGACGAACCAAAGGTTGTTAAATACTTTGATATTCCTATTCAACACATTTCAAATAACGTGCTAAGAAGGATGGCTAGACGTACAAATGGTGACCAAATTAGAGAAAAGATAGCCAAAATTAGAAGCGAAATCCCAGGCGTTGTCATTAGAACAACACTAATTGCTGGTTTTCCAGGTGAAACAGAGGAAGAATTTAACGAACTAAAAGAATTCGTTAAAGAAGCAAGATTTGATAGACTAGGCTGCTTTGCTTATTCAAAAGAGGATGGAACTCCTGCAGTTAAACTAGATGGACACTTACCTGCTAAAGTGAAAAAGCAAAGAGCAGATGAAATAATGAAAATTCAAAAAGAAGTTTCAAAGGAGAATAATAAAAAGCTTATTGGTACCGAGTTAAGAGTACTAGTTGAAAACATTACAGACGACGGAGCTTTCTACGTAGGACGTTCTTACAGAGAAGTTCCAGAAGATACAGACGGAGTAATATATATTGAAAACACCAAAGACCTAATAATAGGCAACTTTGTTGATGTAATAATAAAGGAAGCTTTAGATTATGATTTAATAGCAACTGTAGCGTAAGCAAAGGCAAAATAAAATTAGCAGTAATAGCACCTTTATGGGTGCTATTTTTTTAATAAAAACGTAACATCCCGTTAATTGTATTTTAAGCCATAAATTATTAAAATTATGGTAGAGATTTTATGCGCATTTAATGGGAAATCTATCCATTGGAGGAGATATATAGATGAAATTAAAAAGAATTATAGTTTTGATGTTTATTTTAATAATCTCGCTATTAGCTAGTTATAGCTTTGCGGAGACTCACGCTCAAAACATGTACGCAAAAGAGAATGGAATAATCTATTATTTAGTTAATTACGGTTCTAGAATTTATTTTACTGGTGGAACTCCAACAAAGGTTGTGTCTAGCGATTTAAATAAAGCCTATGTTGATGATGATATGGTTGTAGACGTTACGGGATGTGGTAGATTTACTTTAACTGTTACTACAAGTTCAAATCAACAGTTAGTATATAATATGTTTTCTTGGAATATCAGACTTAGAACTGATACAGGAGGAAAAAATGGAGTATATGTACTATACTCAGATAGTGCCGGAAAGAATTCAGAAGGAAAGGTAAGAGGCGACGTGTATTTTGACGCCGAACTTGCAGGAGGTACATTCAACAGAATTAAAGACTACATTATGGCTAATGATGGTATTTCAAATCTTGCAGGTACTTCGGATGCTAGAGGTTTATATATGCTCAATAAATACGATGCATCTGTAAGAACAGATTATGATCATTACCAAATTTATAGTCCATATCCAAATGAAACAGAATATCAATTGTCATTAGCTTCTTCAACATCTACAAGCTCCCTAAAATCATTAAGCGGTTATTACGTAGAATATCGTGGCCAAGTTGAGGGGACAACATCTCATGTAATACTAAATGGTATGAATATGGATTCTAGAAAAGATAGAAAATCTACTGGTGCACCTCACAAAACTGGATCTTCATCAGGTTCGGGAACAGAAAAAGGATATTATCCAGTTAAATATGGAAGTGTAATTGAATTCACTAATGGCGGTTCTACTACCATTAAATCTTCAGACCCTTCAATTGCAAGACCACTCGGAAATAATTACGTTAAAGTTGTAGGAACAGGATATGTTGATTTAACAGTTAATAATAAAAAATATAGCATGTTTGCATATAACGCTATTCTAAAATATGCAGCTGATACATATCAACGTCAAAGTGCATACGACAGTGTTAAAACTTTTACTGATAATTCTTCTACCGTTGGTATGTTCTATGCAAAAACTTATTTTTCGGTTAATAGAGAAAGCAACTACATTATAGTTGATGATTATTTATTTGGAAGTAGTAAGAAAAATACACAAAACCCATATGGAATGGGACATTTTACTAACCATAATCATGATAGGGACCGTTTAGGATTAATACTTCTAAGCTATTATGATGCAGCAAACGATAAGTCAACTAACAAGAGATGGGAATTCTCTTTTACAGAAAACAATACTATTAATCAGATTAATGTGAGCACAGGAAATTTAACTATTACTTCAGGAACAATTAATATTCCTGAGATTAAAGATAAGATTAGTGTTAGCTTAACGGTGCAAGGTACTAGTGTTAAGGCTACTGTTACAGTTACTGAAGGTGTATTTGACCACTACAAATATAAGTGGGACTCAAATAGTTATAAAGATACCTCATTAAGTAACTTCACTTCACCAACAACTAATGGCACACATACACTTACTGTAATTGGTGTTACAAAAAATTACGTAGAGTCAAGTCCAGCTATAGCTACAGTCATAATTGGAAGTGCCCCAACACCAACACCATACAGCCCAACGCCAACACCATATAGTCCAACACCTACGCCATATAGCCCAACACCAACACCATATAGCCCAACACCAACTCCATATAGCCCAACACCAACTCCAGCTAGCCCAACACCTACACCATTAAATAGAAATGAGACAATCTCAATTATAGTTACTCAAAACACCACTTCATTTATAGCTGCAGCAAGTGTTTCAGGTGGAAATTTCTCACACTTTGAGTATAGTTGGAATGGAGAAGACAATAAAACAACTACAGATAATGTATTTCCATTTAAAACATCAGTTGGTCAGCATACATTAAGAGTAGTTGGTGTTACAGAATCAGGTAAAAAATCTGATCCAGTTATAAAAGTAATTACTGTGGATAATCCTGTTAATCCAGTCGAGCCTCCGGTTGAACCTGTCGAACCACCAGAAGAGCCTGTTAAAACAGAAACAATAGAGGTTTATTTACAAGATAAAACTACATATATTGAAGCATCATATCAAATAACAAATGGTGTTTTCTCACATTATGAGTATAGTTGGGATGATGGAACAACTTTAAACTATGTTTCTAATAAATTCTATTATCCAACAACTTCAGGAGACCATGTACTAAAAGTTGTTGCTGTTACAGAAAATGATGTTAAATCATCGCCTAAGTCAATGACTGTTAAGGTTGATGAGATGTCTAATGGAGAAGAATCTGTTGAGACAAAAATGACAATGGAATCATGGATGAAAGTTAATTCTGACTTAAAGTCTATGGCTATTACTCTTACACACGGCAGCAAAAAAGATAAAGAAAACCAAAACGTTTATGCTATAAATGATGAAATCATTTATACAATAGATTATAAAAATGGTAGTGCAGATATTGATAGTACAATTAAAATAGTATTAAAACTTCCACTAGAGTTTACTGCAGTTTCTACAAATGGTGGTTCTGTAGATAAAACTAATAGAACAATTACTTGGACAATCAAGAAAGGTCTAGATAGAGGAGCTAGTGGTAGTAAAGTTGCAAAGATTAAATATAAGTCACTAAGGAGTTCAGGCTCAAGTAGTGAAGTTATTTATCCAGAAGCAAGATTATATTATGGTGCAGCAAATTCTTTAAAAGATAGTTCTGCAGTAGTTAATCTAATATTCAAGAGTGAATCAAAAATAGTTTATGATGACCATAGGCCAATATTACTAGGAGACGGCGATGGCTTGCTTCGCCCTGATGATGGAATGAGCAGAGCAGAAGCCGCAATAGTAGTAACTAGAATTTATGGAATTAATGTTTCAGGAACTCTAGTTGTTGGAAATGAATTTACAGATTTAGATGATACCTATACAGAAGCTCAAAAAGCAATTGTTGCATGTTCAAGGCTTGGAATTATTACTGGATTCCCAGATGGTTCTTATAAGCCAAACGATAACATTACAAATGCTGAATTTATGAAGATTTTAGCAAGTTTTGTAGAGTTTAATGCAGATCAAAATGACGTTTCTGGATTGTATGTAAAACCAATACAAGAATTAGTAAAGATTTATAAAAATCCTTCAAAAGCATTAACTGAAGAACATTGGGCAATCCCATATGTAACTTTACTTGAAAGACTTAAGATGCTTCCATTATCAGATAAAGACTTAGACCTAAGATTAGATGAACCTATCACAAGAGCAGAAGTATGTAGACTTGCGTGTCTATACCTTCTAAGAGGCCCACAAGAAAAAGGTGCCTCACAGTTTATTGATGTTACATCTAAGCACAAATTATACGGATACATTATAGAAGCAACACTTCCAGAGCATCAATGCTATTACACAAGCGATGGAACAGAGATAAAATCTAAATAAGAATTATTCAAAAAGACGTCCTTTTTGAAGTGAACCCCATTTAGTGGACACTTAATAAAAAGACAGTCTTTTATAGGGACTACAAGATTACTTGTAGTCTCTATTTTTTATTCTTATTGTATTATAAAATAATAACCAATCTTTTACCATATCTATATATTCTTT
>JAEEGL012031071.1_pt1 | contig 11818 bp, 11 predicted proteins | sample 9134231 | NCBI WGS metagenome assembly JAEEGL01 (sample SAMN16246548, study PRJNA631951) | gut metagenome | biome: gut microbiome; feature: rumen; material: fiber-attached | host: Bos | place: Iran: Karaj | collected 2018-10 | reverse complement strand
GGTCTGATGGCTGCCGGTTCACTCCGGCCCCAGCGCTTTCAGACGGTTGTCGCGGCCTTTGGCGGCGTCGTAGAGGGTGGCGAGGAGCGGCGTCATGGCGCCGGTGCTGGTGAGAAGCTGCTGACCGTTCAGGAGATTGCCGTCGCTGTCAAGGACGCCCTCGGTCAGGGTGATGACGAGACGGCTCCGGGCGTTGCGATCGCGGACGGCCTCGTAACGCTGCCGGAGGATATGGGAACAGCCCGCCGCCTGCGCCCGCCGGATGATTTCTTCCACCGTGCCGCCCCCCTCGCCGACATAGAGGCCCGGCACCTGCCGCCGCATGAAGTCGGTGGTGGCCAGCTGGCAATAAAAGGCGTCCTCCGCCAGTACCTCCGGGAAGGCGTATTCCGCGGCCAGATAGACCTGCGGCGCTTCCTCGTCCTCGTCTTCCGTCGGCAGGTCCCCGCCGTCGTCGTAGTAAAGGCGCAGGGCCGCGTCCAGATAGGCCGTCATTTCGTGAGCAAAACGGTCATGGCCCCGGGACTGGTGGTAGATGATTTCCTCGCCGAACTGGATATAGCCGGCGTTCAGGAGCTGCAGCACGCCCCGCATGGGATCGCCGGCCATGACGATCCGCTCCAGCGGCATCGCCCTGTACGTTTCGGCAAAGGCGGCGTTGCCTACCGCCGGCGAGCCGAAAGTCACCACCGCCAGCTGCTCCGCCGGCACGCCCATCGCCATGAGCCGGGCCGCCAAAAGCACCGCTACCGCGCCGCCAAGGCTGTGCCCGGTCAGGCAGAGCCGCGCCCCGGGGTCCGCTTTCAGCATGTCCGCCAGTTGCTCCCCCAGCGGGCGGCTGCCGTCTTCCGCCGTGAAAAAGGCCCGCTGGCAGAAGGCGTTGAAGCCCTGATGAACGAGCGGTTCCTTCGACGTCATGCGGGAGCGGGCGGCATTGGCGGAAAACTGGTCCGGCGTCTCCCCCGCGAAAGGGACCTTGCGGAACGCGATGTCCGTCCGGACGTCCTCTTTGTCCTCGGTGCCCCGGATGGAGAGCAGCCAGCGCGGTGAATAGCCCGGGCGATCCTCCCGCATGAGGTAGCAGCGGCTCCTGCCCGACGTCTCGTCCAGCGGCTCCATGACGAAGCCCTCCGCCGCCAGTTCCTGCCGCGCCAGTTCGCCGATCCGGTCGTCGTAGCTCGCCAGCGATACCCAGGCGCAAAGATACGCCCGCTCCGACGGCACCATCTCCAGCGGCACCATGCCCGACGGCATTAACCCCGCGGCCCGGGAGACGCCGGGCCACAGGAAAACCAGCAGGAGAAGCGGGAAAAGCAACCATTGGGAAACGCCCCTGTCTGACGAAAGGGCCCTGTGCACTGGAAAAACCTCCCCGGATTTTTGTCGCGTCAAGTTCTCTGCCGGTCCTTCATGGCCCGGTCGATTTCCCGCTTCGCCGCCTTGTCGGCAAGGTCGCGGCGCTTGTCGTAGGTGTGCTTGCCGCTGGCCAGCGCCAGCTCGGCCTTGGCCCGACCCCGCTTGAAATAGATTTTCAGCGGCACCAGGGTGAAGCCCTTTTCCCGCGTCCGGCCAAAGAGCTTCATGATCTCCGCCTTGTGCATCAGGAGTTTCTTGGGCCGCAGCGGGTCGCGGTTGAAGATGTTCCCCTGCTCGTAGGGGCTGATGTGCATATTCTGCAGGTAGAGCTGGCCGTTCTTGATTTCCCCGTAACTGTCCTTGAGGTTCGCCCGGCCCGCCCGCAGCGACTTCACCTCGGTGCCGAAGAGTTCGATGCCCGCCTCGTACGTCTCGTGGATGAAGTAATCATGGCGCGCCTTGCGGTTCTCGCAGACCGTTTTAACCGCCTCGTTCTTCTTGCCCAACGCGGCGCCTCCTTTCCCGCCGGAGCCGGCAGCCCCGGCCCGTCATTTCTTTTTCCGGCCGGCGGTCTTCGCCGGCGTTTTTTTCGCCTTCGCGGCTTTCGCCGACGCGCTGGCGGCCCTTGTCGTCCCGCCTTTTTTCGCCGTTTTCCCTGCTTTCCCCTTTTTCGGGGCGGCGGCCGGTTCCGCCTTCGACGCGCCGGCCGCCTTCTTCTTCCCAGCGCGGGCGCCGCGGCCTTTCGCCGGCTCGCCGCCGGGCTCATAGACGCCGTTGTCTTTGAGGATGAAATCGATGTTGCGCTCCTCGACGCTGGCCCGGACCAGCACCACTTCCACCTCGTCGCCGAGGCGATAGGCCTGCCGCGTGCGCTGGCCGATCAGGGCGTACTGCTCCTCGGCGTAATCGTAATAGTCGTTCACCATGCGCGAGACGTGGACCAGTCCCTCGACGCCGTTCTCCAGCTCCACGAACAGGCCGAAGGCGGTAACGCCGCTGATGACGCCGGGAAAGGTCTCGCCCACGAACCGCGTCATGTACTCGATTTCCTTCATCTCCGTCGTCTCGCGCTCCGCTTCCACGGCGACGCGCTCCCGCACCGAAGCGTGGGCGGCGACGTCCGGCAGCATGGCCCGGAGCTTCTCCTGCCGCCTGGCGGGAATCGTCCCGGTAGCGAAGGTCTCCCGCAGCAGCCGGTGGACGATGAGGTCCGGATAACGGCGAATGGGCGAAGTGAAGTGCGTATAGTAGCGGGCCGCCAGCCCGAAATGGCCGAGGCTGTCACAGGCGTAGCGGGCCTGCTGCATCGAACGCAGCGATACGGTGCTCACGATGCGCTCCTCCGGCCGCCCCGCCACCCGGTCCAGTACCTGCTGCACGTCCTTGGGGCGGACGGCCCCGGCGCTGTTGGGGCGGACGTAGAGCCCGAAGGCCGCCAGCAGATTGTTCAGGCGCTCGATTTTCTCCGCCGGCGGCTGCTCGTGGACGCGATACACGAAGGGCAGCTCCTTCTTCTCCATGTGCTCGGCCACGGTCTCGTTGGCCGCCAGCATGCACTCCTCGATGACGGACTCGGCCAGCGACCCGGTGCGTTTGATGAGCTCCACCGGATGCCCGGCGTCGTCGAGCTTTACCTTGATCTCCGGCAGGTCGAAGTCGATCGAGCCCCGGCGGCGGCGCAGTTTCTTCCGCGCCAGCCGGAGCGCCGCCAGCGTTTCCAGAAGCGGCAGGAAATCCCGGAGTTCCTCCGTCCGCGCCGGGTCCTTGTCCACCAGCACCTGATTGACGGCGTTGTAGGTCAGCCGGCGGGCCACCCGGATCACCGCCGGTACGATCTCGTAGCTCTGTACCGCCCCCATGGGCGAGAGTACCATCTCGCAGGCCATGGCCAGCCGGTCCTGCCCCTGGTTCAGGCTGCAGATGCCGTTGGACAGTTCAAAGGGCAGCATCGGGATGACCCGGTCCACGAGATAGACGCTGGTGCCCCGCTCCCGCGCCTCGATGTCCAGGGGCTTGCCTTCCCGCACGTACCAGCTCACGTCGGCGATATAGACGCCGAGGAACCAGCCGCCGTCGGGGCGGGGCTCGGCGTACACGGCGTCGTCGAAGTCCTTCGAGTCGTCGCCGTCAATCGTCACCATCGGGAAGTCCCGGCGGTCCCGCCGCCCGGCATACTCCGACCGCTGCACCGTCTGGGGAACGGCCCGGGCCGCCGCCTGCACCTCGTCGGGGAAGTCCGGCGGCAGGTCGTACTGGCGCATCACCGACAGCACGTCGACGCCGGGATCGCCGACGCGGCCGAGAACCTCGGCAATCCTGCCCTCGGCGCTGTGACGGCCCTCCGGCCAGCGGGTGATTTCCGCCACCACCTTCATGCCGTTCTTCGCCTTGCCGAAGGCTTTCTTCGGGATGAAGATATCCTGCCCCAGCTTCTGGTCGTCCGGCGTCACGAAGGCGAAGGAATCCGTGGCGGCGAAGGTGCCCACCACTTTCGTGTTGGCGCGTTCCACCACGCGGATGATCTCACCTTCCCGGGCGCGGCCCGGCGCGGCGGACGGCGTAACCCGCGCCACCACCCGGTCGTTGTGCATGGCGCTGGCCAGCATCGCCCCCGGCACGAAGACGTCGCTCTCCTCGCTCCCCTTGTTGTCGGGAACGATGAAGCCGTAACCCTTGCCCGACATGCTGAGCTTGCCGACGATGAGGTTCATATGCTCCGGCAGGCCGTAGAGGCCGCTGCGGTTCCTGATGACGGCGGCGGTTTTCTCCAGCGCCTCCAGCGCCGGCCAGAAGGATTTCAGCCGCGCCCCCTTCAGATGAAGTTCCGCCGCCAGAGACTCCGCCGGCAGGGGCCGCTGCGCCTTGTCCCGCATATAGGCAAGGATCCTGTCCTTTATATCCATCTTCTCCATGAAGAATCATTCCTCCTTTCCGGTCGCTTCCAATTCCTCCACCACCGCCATCGTCGCCGTGCCTTCGGCGGTGACGGTGCCGTCGGCCAGTCGTATCTCGGCCCGCATCGTCACGAACTTCCCCCGGCGCTTCTCCAGCCAGCCGGCGGCGGTCAGCGGTTCGCCGATGGGCGTGGTCTGGCGGTAGCGCACCTCGATACGGGCCGTCACCGCCTTCTCGCCCCGCTCCGCCATGAAGTTCGCCATGACCTCGTCGAGCAGCGTCGTCACGATGCCGCCGTGGGCGGCGCCGGGATAGCCCTGGTACTCCCGGGACAGCGTCGTCCGCGTCACCAGCCGTTCGCCCTCCCGCTGAAAAGTCAGGCGCAGTCCCTTCGGATTCGCCTGCCCGCAGGCAAAACAGTAATCATCGCCCAGTCTCCGGAATCGGTTGTTCATCGTCGCTCTCTTTCCCCCGTCCTTATTCTTCCGTCGCCAGCCCGCCGTCCAGGAACTCCGCCGTCTTGCGGAAGACGATTTCGCGCTCGCTGTCGATGGTCACCCGATGGCCCGAATGCCTGAGCCATACGAGGCGCTTGTCGGCCGATCCGGCGTGCTCGATGATGTAGCGGGCGCTCTCCGGCTCCACCGTGTGGTCGCGCTGGCTCTGGACCACGCAGAGAGCGGCGCGCACCGCGGGCAGCGCCGCCTTGCCGCGCTCGATGACGTCGAGGAGCTCATGAATGGCGAGAAGCGGCGTCGCCCGGTAGGAAACGCGGTACGCCGGCGGCACCGGCATCGTTTTCGGCACTTTCGGCAGGAACTTCCCCCGGGCCTCCTCCCGCGGCGGCAGAAGGTCGAGGTTCCGCGCCTCCCGGATGAAGATGGGCGCCGACAGCGATACGACCTTCGCCAACGGCTTCACCGACGCCAGCCAGAGGGCCAGAAGGCCGCCCATGGAGAGGCCGGCGACGCTGATCTCGCTCACGGTCCCGCGGAGCAGTTCGTAGCCGTCCAGCGCCGAACGCAGCCAGTCGTCGGCCGTGAAGCGTTCCATGTCCTTCAGCGAGGTGCCGTGCCCCGCCAGCCGCGGCGCCAGCACCGTATAACCCCGCTTTTGCAGGAATTCGCCGTAGAGCCGCATTTCCGACGGCGAGCCGGTGAAGCCGTGCAAGAGAAGAACGCCCCGCGTCCCTCCGGGCAGGAGGAAGGGCTCCGCGCCCGCCATGATCATACGCGCCGCCTCCTTTCGCGCCGTGCCGAACCATCCGTCAAACATGAAGAAAAGCGTTCCCGGCCGCCGGGACCGGAAACGCTTCGCGCCCGCGGCGGCCTCACATCGTCATCCTGGCGATGATTAGGGTGACCGCCGCAAATATTACCGCCAATACCACCGTGACCCGCGCCAGCAGCGCGTCCATGCCTCTCGCCTTGCCGCTGAAGACAGCGTCCGCGCCGCCGTCCAGCCCGCCCATACCGCCAGACTTGGCCTCCTGGCCCAGCACCGCGGCGATGAGAGCGATCGCAACCACGGCATCCACTACCATCAAGACTGTAAGCAACCTCCGAGCCTCCCTCTGTCGCTACCTGTTCTTCCGCTTATCACGTTATTGTATCACACCGGGGCACCCTTTGGCAAGGCTCCGGGCTTCAGCGGGCGGCAGGCGCCTCGCCGCGGATGGCCGCTTCCAGATCGCCTGAGGTCTCCTGCAGGTGCTGCATGATGACGTCGATGACCGTCGCCACCATCTCGGGGTCGAAATGCTGCTCGTCGGCGGCCAGGCAGGCATCCACGACGATATCCCCGTCCTCGTTGTCGTAGTACTTGAACACCTTGTAATGGCGGTTCATCTGGTTCAGATACTCCTTCAGCACCGCCCGGTTGGCGTCGTTCATGGCCTTGCCCGCAGCCCAGACGCGAACCATCGTGTAGATGCTGTCGTCGATGATGACCACCATCGGCCGGAACAGGCCGTCCCGGATTTCGAGCTGCGAGCGGAAGAGCGCCGTATGGAAATCGTCCTCCATCGCCTCCACGAGGAACACGTCGTCCTGCGGCATCTTATCCACCAGGTCCTGGAAGAGCTGCGCCTTCCTGTTCATGCTCTGCGGAACACCTTTCTTTTCGTTCTCCATCGTCATTCTCCTTTGCTGTTGTATTTGCCATGAAAACTCAGCGAATCAGGCCCGAAAGGGTGAAGGTGAGCTTCGTTTCCGTTTCTCCCGCGGCCGGCGCTACTCAATCCGGTAGACGCGAATGGCGTTCGTGTTGCCGGTCACGGATTTGATGCCCGAGGTGATGATCGTGAGGTCGCCTTCCCCGACGATGCCCTTTTCCCGCGCCGCCGCCGTCGCCAGGGCGGTCATCTCCTCGACGCTGTCCCAATGGCGCGCCGCGACCGCCGCCTCCACGCCCCAGCGGAGCGCCAGCTGACGGGCCACCCGGGCGTCGGCGGTCAGGGCAAAAATGGCCGCCCGGGGCCGGTATTTCGAGATCATCTGCGCCGTGTAGCCGCTTTCGGTGGGCGTGATGATGGCCGCGGCGTCCAGCTCCTGCGCCAGCTGCGCCGTGGCGTGGGCGACGGCCTCCGTCGTGGTGGGGCAGCAATGTTCTTCCCCGTGCCGGAGCGCCCGGCCGCGCAGCGAGCTCTCGATGCGGCAGGCGATGCGGGCCATCGTCTCCACCGCCTCCACCGGATATTCCCCGCTGGCCGTCTCCCCCGAGAGCATGATGGCGTCGGTGCCGTCGAGGATGGCGTTGGCCACGTCCGAGGCCTCAGCCCGCGTGGGCCGCGGATTCTGCGTCATGGACTCCAGCATCTGGGTGGCCACGATGACGGGTTTGCCGGCGGCGTTGCATCTGGCGATGATTTCCTTCTGTACCAGCGGCACCTCTTCCGCCGGGATCTCGACGCCGAGATCGCCCCGGGCCACCATGATGCCGTCCGCCGCTTCGAGGATGGCGTCGATGTTCTTCACGCCCTCGAGGTTCTCGATCTTCGGAATGATCTCCATGTGGCCGCCGTGGTCGGCGATGAGCCTGCGGATGGCCTGCACGTCCTCGGCCCGCTGGATGAAGGAAGCCGCCACGAAATCCATGTCGTTCTCAAGGCCGAACAGGATATCCTTCTCGTCCTGCTCCGAGATGGGCGGCAGGCTCAGGGCGATGCCCGGCGCCGCCACCCGCTTCCGGGTGCTCATGGGGCCGCTGTTCTGCACCTCGGTAACGATGTCGCGTCCCTCGATGCCCGTGACCTTCAGCGCCACCAGCCCGTCGGAGAGCAGCAGCGTATCCCCGGGGCCGACTTCCTGCCAGAGCGCCTTGTGGTTCACGGCGACACGGGTGGCGTCTCCCGGGGCGTCGTCATACGTCAGGGTAAAGGTCTGTCCCTTCTCGAGCTGCACCTTGCCCCCGGCGAATTCGCCCAGCCGCATTTCCGGCCCCTTGGTATCGAGGAGCAGGGCCACGTGCCGCCCGGCCTTCGCCGCCGCCTCACGCACCGCCCTGATGCGCCCGGCGTGCTCGGCGTGGGTCCCGTGGGAGAAGTTGAACCGGGCGCAGTCCATGCCGCCCGCGACGAGCTTTTCCAGCACGCCTTCCCGTGCCGTCGCCGGCCCCTGCGTGCAAATGATCTTCGTCTTTTTCCGCATATCCAACCGCCCTTCCCGGCATCTTTCCCGCCGCTTCCTGTTTTTCACGTGTTTTCTATTTTACACCAAAGTCTTGCCGGAAACAAGCGGTGGCGCATCGTTGAAAACGAAATTCCCCGGCCCTGCGTTCCTGTCCTATCCGTTTTCACAAGAACGGGGCCGCAAACGGATTCATTTTTTCACGGCCCGACGAAAACAGGCGCCGGCCGTTCCTGTACGGGATGCGGCCGGCGCCGGGCCGGGATTACCAGTGGTACTTTTCCTTCCGGTTGATCTTGAAGGCGCGGTAAAGCTGCTCCACCAGGAGCAGGCGCACCATCTGATGGGTGAACGTCAGGCGGGAGAAAGAAATCCGCTCGTCGGCCGCCGCCCGCACGTCGTCCGACAGGCCGAAGGGGCCGCCGATCACGAAGGCGAGGTCGCTCACGCCCGCCCCCGCCAGCGCCTCCAGCCGGGCCGCCAGTTCCTCCGAGGAGCGGCTCTCCCCCCGGACGTCGAGCACGAACCGATAGCTCCCCTTCGGTACCCGCGCCAAAAGACGCTCCCCCTCGCGGGCGAGCGTCTTTTCCTTGTCGGCGGCAGAGGGCTCTTTCGCCATGCGTTCCTCCGGCACCTCCACGATATCGAGCCGGGCGAAGGGCGCCAGGCGTTTCCGGTACTCGGCGATGCCCTCCGCCAGATACGTCTCCTTGATTTTCCCCGCGGCGACAATGGTGATCCGCATCGTCAGTTCTCAGGGATGGCTTCCAGCACGCAGTCCACGGTGATGGTGTCGTTGCCCCGCTGGTACTTCACGGACACGGTATCGCCGACGTGGTGGCTGGCGATGGCGGCCCGGAGCTCGCCCACCGTATTCGTCTTCTCGCCGCCGACTTCGAGAATGATGTCGCCGCGCATGAGGCCCGCCTTGCCCGCGGGGCCGTTCAGCGTCACGTTCTGCACGTAGACGCCGGCGTCCACGTTGAGCTGGTAGCCGGCCCGGGCCGCCGTCTCCTTGTCAAAGACGCCGACGCCGAGATACGGGCGAATGACCCGGCCGCTCTGCATGAGCTGGTCCACGATTTCGCGCACGGTGTTGATGGGGATGGCGAAGCCCATGCCCTCGACGCCGTTGGCGGCGATCTTGATGCTGTTGATGCCGATGACGAGGCCGTCGGCGTTCACCAGCGCGCCGCCGGAGTTGCCCGGGCTGATGGCCGCGTCGGTCTGGATCAGCTTCAGACGGCGGTCGGCGATGTCCAGCGTGCGGTTCAGGGCGCTGATGACGCCGGCGGTGACGCTGCCCTGGAATTCGAGGCCCATCGGGTTGCCGATGGCGATGGCGGGCTCGCCCACCACCACGTCATCGGAGTTGCCGAAGGCCGCCGTGGGCAGGTTTTCGCCGTCAATCTTCACCACCGCGATGTCGGTGATCTCGTCCGCCCCCACCAGTTTCCCCTTCAGGGTGCGGCCGTCGGACAGGGACACCAGGATTTCCCGGGCGCCGGCGACGACGTGGTTGTTGGTGACGACATAGCCGTCGTTGCGGAAGATGACGCCGGAGCCGAAGCCCTCCTGCGGAATCAGATTGTCAAACCAGTCGCGGGCCACCGCCTTGTTGGTGATGCCGACGACAGCCGGGCCCACGGCCTCCGCCACCCGGACCACCGGCGTATTGCGGGCGTCAGACAACTTCGGCGCCGCCGCCGGGCGCGACGTCTCCGGGATATTGGCCGGCTCGGACTCCCGGGCAGTGCCGGCGGTGCAGCCGGCGAAAAGCACCGCCCCGGTCACGCAGAGGGCCAGAAACGTGCCCATCGTCTTTTTCCAATGCCGCTGAAAGAACTCCATGATCATTTCCTCCTGTCCGTCGATAGCGTATCGGGTATGCCGGCCTACAGGCCGACGATCTCGTCCTGGCGGGCGAGGGCAATCTCCATGTCCGAAAGCGGGATTCCCTGGTCGTGCAGGATGCCGCGTACGGTGTCGCCCGCCAGCTCCGGGCGGTTGTTCTCGGCGCTCAAATGCGCCAGGAAGACCTTGGCCGGGCGCTTCCTCATCCGGGCCAGCGCCCAGGCGGCTTCGCTGTTGGCCAGATGGCCGCGGTTCCCCAGAATCCGCTGCTGCAACGGCCAGGGATAGCTCCCCTGCCGGAGGAGCGCCGGGTCGTGGTTTGCTTCCAATACCAACGCGTCCGCGCCTTCCAGCGCCGACTGCACCGCCCCGGTGACGAAGCCGAGATCGGTGGCCACCGTGCACTGCCGGCTGCCGCGAATCGTATAGCCAACCGGATCGGCGGCATCGTGGGACAGCGCGAAGGCGGTCACCTGCACCCCGCCGAACTCCAGCCCGTCATGGAGAGGGCGCAGACAGTCCGACGGCATTCCGGCGCGACGGGAGAGCGCCCGCAGCGTTCCCGGCCGGGAATAGACCGGCAGCGGGCAGGCCCGGAGCAGGGCCGCCAGTCCCTGGACATGATCGCTGTGCTCATGGGTGATGAGGACCGCGTCCAGCGAATCCAGCGGCGCCGCCAGAGACTCCAGGTTCTTCTTCAACCGCCGCACTCCAATGCCCGCGTCCACCAGGAACCGCTGCCCGTCCATCTCAATGAACGCCGCGTTGCCCTTGCTGCCGCTGGCCAATATCGAGACCCGCACCCCTCGCGTCACCTCTCCGAATGAAATTGATTGGCCTTCCTAGGGGGAATCATAGAGAAACCATCTGTAAAAAATCTGCAAGCGGAAGATTTTCCTCCCGCTCCACAGTCGAAAACGGAGAACCGTCCCCATCGAACCAGGCGACGGTCCTGATCCGCGACAGGCGCCGGGACAAGCAGGCGGCCCGTGTGAACGGGCCGGGCATCAGGGCCGGCCAGACGCCGCCGGCTCCGCGGGCCCGCTTCCCCCGGGTACCGGGCCGGGGAAAGCGGGAGGAAAGTATTTTGACCGCGTTTTTCAGAAAATCGCGGTTGCTTCTTGCGCCGGACAAGCGAAGTAGTATATAATTATAAATCAGTATAGATTGACAGGGGGGCGTTTCTTGCCAGCGATTACCTATGAATTGATTCGGCGGGACGAGGCGACAGGCGCGCGTGCCGGCGTCCTGCATACCCCGCACGGGAGCTTCCCGACGCCGATCTTCATGCCGGTAGGGACCCAGGCCTCGGTCAAGGCGGTATCGCCGGACGAGCTGAAGGATCTGGGGGCCGGCATCATCCTCGGCAATACCTACCATCTTTTCCTGCGGCCGGGGCCGGAGCTCATCCGGGAGGCCGGCGGCCTGCACGCTTTCATGCGCTGGGACCGCGGCATCCTGACCGACAGCGGCGGCTTCCAGGTGTTCAGCCTGGGCCCGCTCAGGAAAATCACCGAGGAAGGCGTGACGTTCCGCTCCCACATCGACGGCTCGAAGAAGTTCCTGTCGCCGGAGATTTCCATCGCCGTGCAGACGGCACTGGGATCGGATATCGTGATGGCCTTCGACGAGTGCGTGCCTTACCCGGCGGATCACACTTACGCCGCCGATTCCCTGGCCCGGACGCTGCGCTGGGCGAAGCGTTGTCAGGCGGCGATGACGCGGGAGGACCAGGGGCTGTTCGGCATCGTGCAGGGCGGCATGTACCACGACCTCCGGGCCGAGAGCGCGGCGGCGCTCATCGGGATGGACCTGCCGGGCTACGCCGTCGGCGGGCTCAGCGTCGGCGAGCCGCCGGAGCTCATGTACGAAGTGTTGGAACGGACGACGGCGCTGCTGCCGGCGGACAAGCCCCGCTACCTGATGGGGGTGGGGACGCCGGACTGCCTGGTGGAAGGCGTCGCCCGGGGCATCGATATGTTCGACTGCGTATTCCCGACCCGCGTGGCCCGCAACGGCATGGCCATGACCTGGACGGGACGGCTGGTGATGAAGAACAGCGACTACACCCACGACCACCGGCCGCT
>JAEEGL011373243.1_pt1 | contig 11818 bp, 9 predicted proteins | sample 9134231 | NCBI WGS metagenome assembly JAEEGL01 (sample SAMN16246548, study PRJNA631951) | gut metagenome | biome: gut microbiome; feature: rumen; material: fiber-attached | host: Bos | place: Iran: Karaj | collected 2018-10 | reverse complement strand
TCGGACTCTGTGAATATACAAGTCCTTCATAATCCTTGTCATATCCCGGATCCGTCGACTTGATCGTCGATACGCTCAGGCTGACGCCATTCGCAGAAGCCCACTTCAAAGCTTCTGATGAGGTCATACCTTCCAGTTTTGCCCAGTAAGGAGGCATCGGTTCCGGTTCATAGAGGAACTTATGCGCATACTCGGTAGAGATCAGAGAAGGTCTTTCATATTCATTTTCAAGATTGAACGTAAAATTCTTCTTCTGAGAGATCGATTTATAGTTGCCCATGACATTGTTGACATGTTCCATGGCTTCATTATAAGAACCTTCATAGATCAGATAGACCCACAGAGGCAGGCGCATCGAATAAGAATAATACATGATACCGCCGTAGCCGGTGATCCTCGTATTCTGGAAATCGACCAGATTGAAAGTGTCCAGTCCGGTATAATTCTTCGTATTCAGCAGCAGATTGAAAATACTTGTCAGCTGAGACAGCGTCATATCCGTAGACATCCAGTCGGAAGCCTGTTCCATTGCCTTTAAAGGCAGTGTGACGCTTCCGGAATTGATGAATGCCTTGGCGATCTCAATAATGACTTCCTTCTGATGCTGCTGACGATCAAAGTCACCGTTAGGCATGTGATGCCTTTCTCGGCAGAACTGCAAAGCCATCTGGCCGTCCGCGAAGACATGCTCACCGGCCGGGACGAAGATACCGTCCAGTGTGAAGTCTACCGGGTTGTTAATATAGATACCGCCGATGACATCGACGATCTGGACCAGTCCAAGATAATCAAGCTCCATGTAGTAGTCGATATCCATGCCGATGAAGTTCTCGACTGTTTCGATGAAGCAGGCTCTGGAAGTGGATCTTCCGGAGTTGATCTTATCAAGCTCTCCGCCGTAGCAGGCGATCGGAACAAATGAGTCTCTGGCGATGGAAGTCATCGCAACTTCATAAGTCTGCGGGTTGATCGTTGCCAGGATGATGGAGTCTGCCAGACCGACAGGCGATCCGATATCCGTTCTGGAATAACCGATCAGCAGAACATTGAAAGGATCGGTAGAGATATTCTTTGTGCTCTTCTTGTTTTCGACCTTCAGTTCCTCTTCAAAACTGTAGAAATCGTAGAGGTCCGGCAGGTATTTCGCAAACGGTGATTCTTCCGTTGTTGAAGCAGGGATTTCATCGCCGGAACCTTCGCCTTCTTCAGTGTAATCCTCTTCTTCGTAATATTCATCAACTGTTTCTTCAGCTTCCGTTTCCTCTGTCTGAGCATCTGCGGAAGCCGGAGTATTTTCAACACCTTTATAGATCGATCTGTAAGCCGAAGTGATGACGATCGCATCGACATCCTCATCGAGCAGTGCCTGCATCAGCTCGGCATTCGTCTTGAATTCGACAGGAGCATAGTCGATCTTTTCCTTATCCAGCAGTTTCGTTGCGATGTAGGTCAGACCGTTCGTCGTCTCCGCCAGCATGCCGACTCTCATCCCCGAGAGGTCCTGCAGTGTATCAAAATGATGATGTTCCTTATTCAGACCGTAATAAACAAAGACACCGGAATAAGTCTCGTATTTGTCGCCCTTTCCGTCATCCAGGACGTTGTTGACGATATTGTTTGCCTTCACCAGCGCATAAGATCCGACACTTCCGCCGATCAGCAGCAATACAGCCATGACAGATGAAATGATCTTCAAAGCCAGATCTTTATGATTGAAGCCGAAGAAGAAGATGATATCGATGATGCACATCGCACACAAGACGATCGCAACAAGGCTTCCGAATAAAGCCGGCTGGATCGAATAATATCTCCATGACCAAAGGATCGCCAGAAGGACAGCCACATGTGCCAGTACCAGTACGCTGGCAGCTATGATCGTTACGACTTTTTCACGGGACAGTTTCGCTCTGGGAGCTTTAACCTTTTTCGGTTCCCTTTTCAACGGTGTTCTATTCTTCTTAAACATATTATTCCACCGCACTTTCTGTCACTGTATCATCCGATACACTGCTGCCTGATCTTCCACTGATCGGAGAATCACTGGCTTCGACGATCGCCATAGAGTTTCCGAAATCGACTACTGCCAAATAAATAGAGTTGGCAAACTGATTCAGATTCATCGGCGTTCCTGCTTTATAGTTCCAGCGAAGATGAACGTTGTATGCCTCATAAGGAACATCCTCTCTGTAGTCATACCATTCTTCATCTTTATCCTGTCTATATTCGATATGCTGAGAGATCACGTAAGGTGAACTCATCTTTTCACTGCTGAGCACTTCAACACTTTCGACTTCAAGGATATTCTCCTTGCCGTATTGTGTCGCATATGTACTCAGATATTTGTAGAAACCGTCTCTTGCCTGCAGATAAAGATTATCTCTGTAATGATCTCCGTTTTCAAATTCACCGTCATAGAGATAAGTAAAACCGCCGATATCATACTGACCGGCCTTGTTTGTCCAGGTATAGAAATCAGTGACATAATTCTTGCCGATGAGTCCGGCAATTGTAGCCTTGTCCGCAGGTTCTTCTCCTTCGATCGCTTCTTTCAGTTCCTTGAAATATTCTTTCTGAACATCAGTCGGATTATCTCTTAAGACATAGCCCGTGGATTCGATCACATTTTCCGGCTTTGTTTCAACTGCCGCAGTGTTATTTGCCAGATTTCTGATATTCTTCACTTCTCTGAAAGCGATCGAACCGAATATTCCTATTGCCACCAAGAAAGGAAGCATGCAGAGGAACATCAAAAGATATCTCTTCTTTTTATTCGCAGAAGTTTTCTGTTTTTCTTTCTGTTTCTTTCTTTTCAGTAATATTTCTTTTCTTTTTTCCATAATCAAACCACTCGGGGGAAACCCCTATTTAATAATTATAGTTAAACAAAGTACTTATTTCAAACTTTCACACCAAATCACATAAACTCAATAAAGATAGTAAGAAACACCGTTTCCGTTGCCGCCGATCACTTCATAAGCCGAAAACTGAGGAAGAGCCTCAATGATCTCTTTGAGATATTCCTCCTTGTTGTCTACGCAGGTCAGGTGGATCACGACCTGATCGGAACCAATATAGTTTTTCAGATCCTCTGTTTTGATCTTTCTCTGATCCAGAAGTGTAAAACTCTTGTATTTCATGAATTCATTGAAATTCAGCTGAACTTCCCAGGCAAGTCTGTACTCATTGTGGATACAGATACATTCTGCATCTTTGTGCTCTTCCGCTTTGTTCAGATACTCCAGGTCATCGCGATAGAGATAAGGCCATTCCGCCTTGTAATAAGACAGCGCGGTTAAAAGCAGGATAAACACCAGAGCTGCAACAGAGAAGGTTTTCTGATCCTTTACCGCTTCTGACAGTTTTGTAAAAAACAATGTCAGGATGCCGCAGTACAGAATCGCAAAGATCGGTGTGAAATATCTCTCATTGGTCCAGGATGCCGTGATCGCGATCAGAACAAAATACAGAAATGCCGGAAGCAGGATAAACAGATACAGATTCTTTTCATTCTTTTTCTTCTGAAGGATACACATCACGACTGTTGCAGGGATCAGAAGATAAAGGAATCTGCCGAAAAGCATATTATTGATCGTATTGAAACATACCGCGATCCTTGAAACATAATCAGAGATGCTGCTTAGACCCGCCCTGGCATCCTGTGAGTGACCGGATAAAAACAGGTGGCTGACGATCGACGGGAATGTATAGATCGATGCTGCCGCAGCAATCCCCATCGATATGCAATAAAAGATGACATCTTTCCATCTCTTATGGAATAAGAGCCAGACACAGTAAACGACCGAAATAAGAATGTCATATAAAAGACAGTAGTAATGGCTCATCGCTCCGACATAGACAACGATGATCATCAGCAGATAAAACCATATGCCTCTGTCCTTTTTGATCTGCAAGATGATGAAATAAGTCGTCAGAGCCACCAATAGCATTGACATGATGTACATGCGGAACAAAGCGGTATCTGATAAGATCCCGTAATTCAGCACGAAGCCCAGGGAGATCAGATCCCGTATCGTCCTGTTTTCAGTCAGCGCTTCGATCATCCTTCTGATCACAAACAGTGTCATCAGCGCAAAAACGATATTGAGCGCTCCTGCATACCATTTTGAGAAAGTACCGACTTTGAAAGCTCCGGCGATATGTACCAGAGCGTAATAGAAAGGCGGATGGGAATCGTTTGCCTGATTGGACCAGGCCATCCGCAGATTGCTGCGGTTACCCGGCGCACAGGAAAGATACTCCAGGAAAGGACCGGATGCCGGTTCATATCTCTCGCCTTCCACCAGCGCAACAAAATAGCCCTTGGTCGAATTTGCCAGACCGTAGGAAAGCGTCTCATCGATATGATAATTGACCTTATGATGTATGACGAGAATCTGAAGAATCAGAAAAGCAACATATAACATCACCGCAAAACAGATTCTCAGTTTTGATTTCTTTCCATTCATAATCCACCCTTATAAAAAACACTGACACAATCATTATATCAGTGTTTATTTCCCATTCATCGGATCAGTCGGATCCTGTTCACTGTTTTCTGCTTCAGATTCCGATTTAGTCCTTTCTGCGTCTTCTTCGACTCCTTCCGTTGCGTCTTTGTTGAAGACGATCTTCAGTGTCAGCAATAACATCTTGATGTCGTCGATCAGACTGAAGTTTTCGATATAGTAGAGATCCAGCAGAAGTTTGTCTCTCAGGGAAGTGTTGTATTTGCCGTAGATCTGCGCATAACCGGTCAGCCCTGCCTGAACGACCAGACGGAAACGGAATTCCGGCATCGTCTTGCAGATCTCATCATAGATCTCCGGCCGTTCCGGTCTGGGTCCGACAAAGGACATGTCGCCCAGAAGGATATTGAACAGCTGAGGCAATTCATCGAATCTTGTTGCTCTGATAAACTTACCGACCGGAGTGATCCTGTCGTCATTCTTTTTCGCCAGAACGGCACCTGTCTTTTTCTCTGCATTCATGACCATCGAGCGGAACTTGATCATTTTGAATTCCTTTTCATCTTTAGTCAGTCTGACCTGTTTATAGAAGATGTCACCGCCGTCCTGCAGTTTGACTGCAATCGCCGTTCCCAGCATCAGCGGACTGGTCAGAATGATCAGGATCAGGGATCCGATGATATCGATGGTCCGCTTTGCGATCTTTTCGAGTTCATCCGGACCGTATTTATTGATCTTCAGGATCGGAGAGTCAACGATATGCAGGATATCGCTGCTTGCCAGAAACATATCTGTGATGCTTGGCACATCATATACCAGCATATGTTTTTCATAACAGGTCTTGAAGATCTTCTTCTTATTCTCGTGATGGACATCCAGCGTAACGACTCCGTCAGCTCCGCTTATCAGTTCATCAAACTTGTCATAATCCACATCCTGCAGATCGATTGAACGGATGACGCTCATCGAAAGATCTCTGATGTTGTTGAGCTTTCCGATCAGGCCGTAATGCTCCTCGCCATAGATCGCAACGACTTTAACTGGCGGAAAATTGACTCTGATGTATCTGTTTTCCATATACAGCAGCAATGCTGTCAGAATCATTTCGATCACCTGCATCAGCAGGATCGGTCCTGCCGGTATCAGCCTCAGCGTAATCAGACAGAGGATGAAATACAGGATGAAGTTGCATACAAACAATGCCAGCGAATAAGACAGAAACAGATCGGTCGTCGTCTTATCGCCCATTTCAAATGCATCAAACATCCTTCCAAACAATACAAACAGGATCAGATACAGAACAAAAAACACCAGATAGCCGTTGGAATAGTAAAAGAAATAATTCGTATAGCCCATCATCAGAGTTGCCAGAAAAATGATCTCCAACACAAAAAGATTGGCGATACCCAACGCTATCTTGGCATTGTCCTTTGTATGAAACTGATTCAACATAAAACTATTTTAATCCACTCTCCAGCAAATATCTTCCCAGCGCGTCTTTCCAGTCGGGAAGTCTCTCAAATCCGTTCTCAGTCAGTTTTGATTTATCCAGACGCGAATTGAACGGTCTCTTGGCCTTGCTTAAACCATACTCCAGAGTCGTTACCGGAATAACTTTTGTACTTAATCCCGCCTGTCTGTAGATCTCTTCGCAGAAATCATACCAGGAGATATATCCTCCCTCATTGGTCGCGTGATAATAACCGTACTTTTCTGTTTCGATCATATCGACCAGGAGTCTGGAAAGATCGTAGGTATAAGTCGGCGTTCCGATCTGATCGTTAACGACACGAACTTCATCGTGTGTTCTTCCGACATTGACCATCGTCTTGATGAAATTCTTTCCGTTCAAGCCGAAGACCCAGGCAATCCGTACAATAAAGAACTTTTCCAGTTTGCAGACTGCCTTTTCACCCTGCAGTTTCGTCTCGCCGTAGTAACATAACGGCGCATAGGACTTGTCATCCGGTTTCCAGGGTTCTTCCCCTTCTCCGTCAAAGACATAATCGGTGCTCAGATAAAGGAACTTGCAGTCCAGCTGTTCAGCAGCTTTCACCAGATTTCTGGTGCCGGTCACATTGATCGCATAGACTTTCTCTCTGTTCTCTTCATCTTCAGCCGCATCAACAGCTGTCCAGGCTGCACAATGAATGATGGCTTCAGGGCTGATCTTTCTGACTGAATCGATCACATCTTCCTTCGTGATGTCCAAAAGATAGTCCATGTCACCCAGAATATCCGTGGTGATCGCTTCATGGCCTCTTTTTCTCAATTCATTGACGACATCATGGCCAAGCTGTCCGTTGGCGCCTGTAACTAAAACTTTCATTTTATCTCTTGGAATACATCTGTTCGTAATACTTCAGATAATCACCGCTGGTGACATCATCCATCCATTCCTGATGATCCATATACCACTGGGTGGTTTCTTTGATTCCGCTCTCAAAGTTATATTTCGGTTTCCAGCCCAGTTCTGTTTCGATCTTGGTCGGATCGATCGCATATCTTAAATCGTGGCCTTTTCTATCTGTGACATAGGTGATCAGCGATTCCGGCTTGTCCAGTTCTTTCAGGATCGTCTTGACAACTTCGATGTTGTGTCTTTCGTTATGACCGCCGATATTGTAGACTTCGCCGTTTTTACCGTATCTCATGACCAGATCGATACCGGCACAATGGTCATAAACATGCAGCCAGTCTCTGACATTGAGACCTTCGCCGTACACCGGCAGAGACTTGTCATGACGGGCATTGTTGATCATCAAGGGAATCAGCTTCTCCGGGAACTGGTAAGGACCGTAGTTGTTGGAACATCTGGTGATCGTCATATTCAGACCGAAGGTCCTGTGATATGCCATGACCAGCAAGTCGGCAGATGCTTTTGACGCGCTGTACGGAGAACTGGTATGCAAAGGCGTCGTTTCCGTGAAGAAGGAATCTGTTGCCTCTAACGGCAGATCGCCATACACTTCATCCGTAGAAACCTGATGATATCTCTTCACACCGTATTTCAATGAAGCATCCATCAGCACTTCCGTGCCGATGATGTTGGTCTTCAGGAAGACTTCCGGATCTTCGATACTTCTGTCGACATGGGATTCTGCCGCAAAATTGACGACGATATCGAATTTCTCTTCTTCAAAGAGCTGATTGATGCTCTCCCTGTCTCTGATATCCATCTTCACGAATTTGAAATGCGGATTGTCCTTGCATCCATCCAGATTCTTCAGATTGCCTGCATATGTCAGCAGATCCAAGGCAACGATCTCATCTTCCGGATACTTCTCCAGTTCATAATAGACGAAATTGGAACCGATAAAACCTGCTGCACCAGTAACTAAAATCTTCATTTTACTTCTTTCCCTTCTTGACTTCTTTCTTAACTTCTTCTCTGATCACATATTGAGGAATATGGTTGCTGATCAGATAACCTCTTCCGACATATTCTCCGATCAGACCCATGAAAATCATGATAAATCCACCGATAAACAGCAATGCCGCAAACATTGAAGTCCATCCGGCCTCGACCCAGGGATGGATCAGTTTGTCGATCACAACGATCACGCCGATGATGAATCCGGCAAACGCAAAAATCAGTCCGCAGAGTGATGCGATCCTTAATGGCTTGATCGAAAACGAAGTGACGCCGTTCAGCCATAAAGCGACAGACTTTTTAAAGTTATATCCCGACTCCCCGGCATAGCGGTATCCGTGTTCAATCGGAACGGAAGCTGTCTTGGTCGTGACAGCCCAGACCATTCCGTCGATATAGGGTTTCGGATTGGTGTAAGTCAGGATCGCGTCGATCACATATTTCCTGCAGACGTTATAGCTTGACATGATGGAACCCTTCGGGATATCCATCATCTTTGTCAGAAACCAGTAATTGAATCTGGAACCCATTCTTTTATACAAGGAATGATGATAATGCCTGAATTCGGCACAGACATAGTCGTAGCCTTCTTCCAGCTTATCGATCAGATCAAACAGATACTTCGGATCATGTTCACCGTCGTCATCCATTCTGACGATATAGTCACCGCTTGCTTTCGAGAAAGCTGCCATCAGTGCAGATGATTCTCCGAAATTCTTGGAAAGATCATAAGCAATAATGTGTTCATCTTTTCTGGCAAGATCGGAGATCACTTTGAAAGTATCGTCAGGAGAACAGTCATTCACAAGGATGATCTCATAGTTATAATCCCTGTGCTTTTTCATCTCTTCCGTGATCCCATCGACAAGTTTGCCGATCGTATCTTCCGCTCTGTAACAAGGTATCGTTACGGATATCTTCTTTTTCATTCAGACACCTCTTTCAGATATTCATCATAATCCCTGATATATTCGCTTCCGTCATAATGTGTGCTGGCAAGTACCAACAGTACGGAATCCTCAGAAAAATCATACATGTCCTTCCAGACCATGCGCGGAATATAGACACCCATCATCGGTCTGTCAAGAGAAACGATGACCTCTTCCTTACCGTCGGTGATACGCACCTTACTGGTACCGGCCACATTGACCAGGACAAATTCCGATTCCCTGTTAGCGTGCTGGCCTCTGACGACCGTCGCATCCGATCCGTAAATGTAAAAAACCCTTTTGATTTCAAAAGGAATGGATTGGCTTCCCTCAATAACGACCAGCTTTCCTCTTTCATCTCCGAAATCATCGAACATGATGACCGGACATCTATCTTTTAACGACATATCAGTAACCTAAACCAACAAACCTATTATACATTGCCTTTCCGTCTTATTTTGCCTTAATCTCTTCCAGCAGTTCTTCCACACTGCTGTCCGTCACATCGACAGAGGTGTAGATGACTGTGTTGTAAGTGTGATCGGGATGGATGTTCAGCACACCCAGAAACTTCAGCTTTTCTTCCGTTGATGTCAGAACGACCATCTCTCCGTCCTTGTTCGACACACCTTCACCGCTGTTTGGCGTATGGGAATGTCCGTCAATGACGACATCGATGCCCGTTGTGTTTGCGATCAGATCATAGGAACTGAAACCCTTCTTCACGCTGTTCATACCCAGATGCGACAGTACGATGACATAATCGACTTTCTTTCTCACTTTATCGACAGTCTTCTGGACCTGTTCATAAAGATCCTGGCCCTCATTGTCTTCATAGAAATGATAGATCAGCTCCCCATCCTGGGTTATGGCGTGAGAGGAAGGCTTTCCCGGCGTCAGCGTCTCCGGTGTCGTAACACCGATGAAAGCGATCTTGGTGGGACCATATCTCTTGATCACATAGGGCTTGACATCTTTCAAAGGATCTTTGCCGCTGCCGGTATATTTCAGATTGCAGCTGAGATAAGTGAAATCGGAAACCTTTATATTTTCAGCCAGTGCATTCAGACCGATGGAAAACTCCTGATTGCCCAGTACGACATAGTCATAGCCGACAGCATTCATGATGGTGACAATATCTTTTCCCTGACTTCTCCAGGATACATCTCCGTCGAAAAAATCGCCTGCATCGACCAGTCCGACATATTTATATTCCGACTGCATCAGGTCCTTATATCCTTTTACCTCTGCATAAGAAACGTTGCCGTTCAGTTCGCTGGCAACATCATTCGTATAGAGGATGACGATATCTTCTGTCTGTTCACCGCCGCAGGCTGAAAGACTCAAACCAAGCAGTAATAACAGAAATACTACAAAAACTCTTTTTACATTCATTATGTCCATTATAGCATCCATATGTTTTTTACTAAACCCTTGCTTTCCCTTACCCTCGTTCAACAATCCGGATAAAAACGTTATAATAGAAACGATGAAAAAGAAAAACAGAAGGATCGAATGGGTCGATATTGCCAAATTTATCTGTGCATTGTTCGTCCTGCTGACACATCTGGAAACAAATACCCAGCTTCTAGGGAAGATCTATGAACCGTTTTATCTGAATGGCTTTCTTTTTTTATCAGGCTATACCTTCACTTACCGTGATGATTTCACGAAATTCATCAGGCGCAAAGCAAAACAGCTTCTCATACCCTGGCTGTTTTTCGGTCTTCTGGTCGTTGTGACCGGAAACATCTATTCACCGACTCCTGATTCTCATCACGGATTAATCAAAGATCTGATGTGGTTCATCATCCAGATCAGGGAACGGAATGATGCGATGTGGTTTCTTTCCGCTTTGTTTGTAGCTTATATTCCCTTCTACTTTGTCATCAGGCTTTATCTAAAGAAGAAAGAAGAAAAGGATATCAGCACATATCTACTTATTCTTTCGTTTGTCTTGTATTTTCTGTCAATGATATATCTCTTGAGATTCCCACGTCTGTTGTTTCCGTGGGGAGGTGTTAATTTGCCGTGGCATATTGAATATATTCCGAATGCATTGTTTTTCATGCTGAACGGATACTTCTTCAGAAACAGGTTCGAGAAGTACTTTGACCGTTTCAATAAAGTCGTAACGCCGTTGCTGCTTTTTGTTCTCTATATCTATTTTCTCTTCGGCGGTATCAAGCAATACTTCCTCTGGCATTTTGAAGACAAAATGATCTATACGATCATCTGTCAGGTCATCGCCGTCACATGGCTTGTCTCTTTCAGTAAACACATCAGACCAAACAGGGCGATCCTTTATATCGGACAGAATTCTCTGATCTATTTCGGCATCGCTCATTATTTCAATACAGTCCTGCAGCTGATCATAAAAACAGCTGTACCTTCTTTTTATACAGCTGTTCTATCTAATGAATACTATTCAGCAGTCTTCTCACTGATCTTTGCCTTAATCTCGGCACTGATCCTAATCTTACCGGCTTACATTATCAACACCTATTTCCCGTTCCTGGTCGGAAGAGATAAGATCAATAAACAAAGTTAGCGTTGCAATGCTCCAGATCCGGAGCATTTTTATCCTTTTCAGACAATACCGGCTCAATGCCGTTCAATAATGAACCCCAGTCGACACCGATGGTCGGATCATCATATCTGATCGAACCTTCGGATTCTTTGTTGTAAAGCTCATCACATTTATACTGGAATTCCACATCATCAGTCACCGTCAGGAAACCGTGGGCCATGCCTTTGGGCATGAAGAGCATCCTTTTGTTTTCACCAGACAGTTCACAGCTCACCCATTTCCCATATGTCGGGGAACCCTTTCTGATATCGACAACGACATCGATGACTGTCCCTTTGGTACACCTGACCAGCTTGGCCTGGGAATGCGGATCTCTCTGATAATGAAGGCCTCTCAAGGTTCCTTTCTGGGAACTGTAAGACATATTGTCCTGGACAAAGACGGTGTCAATGCCCATATCCTTGAATTTAGCTTCATTATAAGTCTCCATGAACCAGCCTCTGTTGTCACCGTAGCAGTC
>JAEEGL011220904.1_pt1 | contig 11818 bp, 11 predicted proteins | sample 9134231 | NCBI WGS metagenome assembly JAEEGL01 (sample SAMN16246548, study PRJNA631951) | gut metagenome | biome: gut microbiome; feature: rumen; material: fiber-attached | host: Bos | place: Iran: Karaj | collected 2018-10 | reverse complement strand
TTGACATGAACATCACTAGCGACGGCAGAAGCACCGGAGATGCACAGCAAAGCCCCGTCACATACAGGAACAGACATTCAAGAATACTAAGTGCGGACTGCCTGATCCTTTCTTTTCCGTTAATAAACCAGAGGCGTACAAGCGTATACAAAACAAGAAAGACGCTGCACATGTACGTAAAATAGAAACCGCACAAACCGAGATACAAGGCCGAAAAGAACAGCAGCGACCGTCCTTTTTCTTTGTTATATACCCTCTCGCATCCCGTAAGGATCAGGGGAAAAACATACAGCATCGCACCGTATTGGCTGTACATTCCCGAGGCAAAGACAGCATATCCGCAAAACGAATACGATACGGTCGAAACAACGACTGCTTTATCACTTATCCTGAACCTGCGGCAGTAAAGCATGAAAGAAAGGCCGCCGAGGAACATCCGAAGATGGTATAAGGCGGCAAACCAAAAAGGACCCGTCTGCTTTGTGGCAAAGACAGCCAGGAAATTAAGCGGATCACCAAACCCGTAGTAGTTCAGTGTTCCGATCATATCCTCGCCCATTCCGATCGAGAGATCGAAAAAGCCCAGGGAGCCGCCGTGTACTACCGTGGAGAATACATTCCTGACATACTGCCCTATGTACAAAAATGCGGGATAATACTGTCCTATCCCGTCAATGCCGTAGATGGGAAGCATCCCGTTATGCCAAAAACAGAAATAGCATATAACCGTTATCAGGATAAACAGTAATGAATACTGGAAATAAGGATTTTTCTTCATCTGCGATCCCATGATACCTACAATGCGACTATAATAACACCGGCGATAACAAGTGCCATCCCCGCTATCTTCTGTACCGAAACGCGTTCTTTAAGTATAAGGCGTCCCAGTACGGTTACGAACACATATCCGCTCGAATCGAGGATCGCCCCGAGCGAGAGCGGCAGTTCTTTGTAGCAGTACACCGTAAGAAGCGTTGCGGCAAAAAAGATAGCATACGCGCTTATGACCCTTACGTTAAGGTACTCATATATCCACGAACTGTACTGTTTTTTAGCCGCCGTCTTTAAAAGTATCTGCGAAAACGCGGAAATGAAAACAGCACTTAGAAATAATCCTATGTACAGATTCAACATCCTCTCAGATACTCCTTTACCGAGTCATATTCTTCCTTTGGAAGGAACGGGAACATATCATCATTTGCCGCCGAAACCATCGAGCCGTCCGGCATGACTTTCGATGAGAGTTTCGGTTCAAAGTTCTGTTTGTCATCTACTACCGCCTCTATAAAGACAGGTCCGTTTGTATCGAGTGCCTTTTGAAGAGCACCGGGAAGATCCGCCTCACTTTCGATCTTTACATACGGCAGTCCGAAAGCATATGCGACTTTTTCAAAATCGGGGAACGATAATCCGTTACCGTCGCAAACTCCGATAAGAGGCCTTGATGAGAACAGGTTCTGCTGTGTCTGTCTGATCGAGTGATAACCGTTATTGTTGAGTATGACGATCTTAATGTTCAGCCTGTTATATACAACGGTCTGAAGCTCCTGAATGTTCATCATGAAGCTTCCGTCACCGTCAAGACAAATGACACGATCCGAAAGAGCGGGATCGGCTTCGGCAATACGTCTCCTGGCTACTGCCGCCCCCAAAGCGGCAGGGAATCCGTATCCCATTGCAGCACAACCGGAATTGGTAAACAGGCGTTGGTCTTTTTTGACGACGGCGGTCTGAAATCCCATCACGCATGCTCCTCCGTTTCCGGTAACGGTCACATCCCCTTCGGCAAGATCATCAAACAAAGCCTCGAGAAATACATAAGGATTAAGCTTGTCTCCGCCCCGGTAACTGTCAAGGACAGCAGGATATCTGTCATTGACATCCTTTGCCCGACGAAGCCACTCGCTGTGAATACTTCCGTCATAATCCGGGTCACTATGTACATATCCGATAATATCCCGCATCACATCCGCAACATCCGCATGGATCGGCACATCGACCTTTACCGTCGGCTTGCGAAGTTCGTTATCGTCGATATCAACGACGATCTTCTCTGCATCCGCGGCAAAAGCCAGCTTGTTGTAACTGATGATCCTGATGTTCATACGACATCCCAGCACGAGAAGAAGATCTGCCGACTGTACGACAAAATTGCCTCCGCGAAGTCCGACCGTTCCGGGTTTCCCGCAAAAGAGCGGATGATCCGTCGGCATTACATCATGGGCATTCCATGCGGTTACAACAGGTATCTGCAGACACTCGGCACATTCAAGAAACTCTTTCCTTGCACCCGCAACATTAATGCCGGTCCCGGCAAGTATCACGGGACGTTTGGCTTTTTTGATCTTCTCAACGATAAGCTTTGTCTGCGAGCTGTCGTATACGGGCTTTTCCGACGCATCAATCTCATATCCCTTAAGATCGTCTTCTTCCACCGTCGCAGCCTGTATATCAAGAGGAACATCGATCCACACGGGACCGGGGCGTCCGTTTTGGCACAGATACCACGCTTTTTCAAGATGGAACCTTATCGAATCCTTATCGGTTACCATTACGGCGTACTTGGTCATATTGCGTACGCTCTCAACTATCTGAAACTCCTGGTCACCGAGCTGGCGTAGCGGTACATCGGTTGACCATGTCGTAGTCTCGCATTTGACCTGTCCCGATATGACAAACATCGGTATGGAATCCTGCCATGCGCCTATTACTCCGGTTATCGCATTCGTTCCTCCCGGCCCGCTCGTCACACATACAGGTGCCACTTTACCGGTCAGTCTCGCATATCCTTCAGCGGCGATGGCGCATGCCTGCTCGTGATGGTTGTACGTGCAGCATATACCTTCTTTATGTCCTATCGCATCGTCAAGATGCATGGCTCCGCCGCCCGTTAGCATAAAGACGTCCGTGACACCATGCTCTTTCAGGAATTGTGCAATGTATTCCGAAACCTTTATCTTCATAATATGATCCCCGCTATCTCTTCGGGTGTGTTTGCTATACCTACGTTATCAAAAGCGGATACGGCTTTTGCATCGGCAAATCCGAACCCGTACGTTACTCCTATGAACGGAACTCCTATCTCCTTCGCACCGATGGCATCATTATCGCTGTCGCCGACCATCACGACCCTTTTATAATCGGTAATCCCGAGGTGACGAATCGCATTTTCTATGATGTCTTTCTTGGAAAGTTTTCCTTCCATGTCCGATCCGAAGATCGCATCAACCGCTTCGTCAAATCCGAAATGCTCGAGCAGCCTTTTGGCATAATCATGTCTCTTATATGTCGCCACGGCCGTTTTGATCCCGGCTTTTCTCAAAGTCGCTATAGTCCCGATCATCCCGTCATACGGTCTTGCCAGGAGAAGATCGTCTTCCTTGTACCTGTTACGGAAAATATCTGCTTTTTCGTCTGCCTCATCCTTTGACAGGCCGTACACCCTCGCGAATGAACGCTGTATGGGCGGGCCGATAAATGTTCTCAAAACCTCGTCACTTATCGCGGGAAGCGCGCAACTTTCGATCACGTAACCGACCGATCTGAATATGCCCTCAGATGTATCAAGAAGTGTCCCGTCAAGATCGAATATGACGGCATCATAGTTTCTCATAAATACTCTCCGTCACGTAAACAGGCTCATAAGGAAGGGCAAGCTTACGTATCCCCTTTACCGTATCCTCGTTGATGTTGTCAGCCTCCTGCCTGCTGTACGAGTACTCCATGTTGGGATTGACATAGTTGGATACCGAAGTCTCCCTGTATCCGTCAAAACCTGCCAGCCCGACAGAGGCCACGTTTGCCTTCTTCAAAAGACGCAGCAGCATGATGAGCGGATTATCCGGCATAAGGGCTTTCTCATCAAGAAGTTCGCTGTAATTAAGCGTATAGTCAAACTCACCGAGAGTCCTCGTGATGTTCGAAGTTGCGATGAGTCGCGATTTTTCCTTCTGTTCGTTAAGGGCGCTGCACAGCTGTACATACCGCTTCGCATTGCTCATGAACACATAATCGATCTCGTAATCTTTCGGGATGTAATTGATGGAGATGGTGATGCACTTTTTCGATGAGATATATTTCTCCACCCTGTCTCTTTGTTCATATATATTCTTTCCGGGCCCCATAAGCAGTACATCTTTGCCTGCAAGATCCGAAAGGAGCGTGCTCACGGATCCCGAATCCGCGCAGTGCTGTTTCTGATATTCAAAATATAGTTCTTTGATATAATCCCTGTCATACAAAAGCTTCTTTTCGCCTTCCAGGGAATCGAGCACTTCACTTATGGACTTGACGGAAAGTTTACCGATATCCATCAGGTAATTCACGTAGTTCGGATGGCAGTCATGGGAAGCAGCCAGGAAGAACTTGAACGAGTAGCCCCAGCCGACCTTTCTGCTCATCTCAAGTATCGTGACTTCTATCGCCTCAAGTATCTGGCTGTTATGATACTTCGTTTGGTGATAGGAATTCATATGCATGACAAGAAGCTCTATCGGTGTATTACCGGCACTCTTACCCATTCCGTAAAGCGTTCCGTCGACTATGAGAAGACGGTCCTTCGGCGGATCGTCGATCAGTTCTATGCAATTGGCATATGCAAGCTGGAAATTGTTATGGGCGTGATACCCTATTCCGATCGTAGTCTTTAAATGGGCACACGCAAAATCAAAATAATGGCGGAGCTGTCCCTTATGAAGCAGGCCGTACGTGTCTACAAGCGAAAAAGCGTACGGTTCAAGATCATTCACAAGATCGATGAGCTGAGCAAGCTCATCATCGTTATAGCTCGTGATCGACACCGCCTGGACAAAAACCTTGTAACCCTTTTCCTTGACCTTGCGGCAAAAATCGATCGCGTCATACATCTTCTGTTTCTTGAAGATCACCCTTATCCCGTCAAGATAGCATTCATCGGCCGGCATGATATTTTCTATGCCGCATGTTCCGTAATCTATCATCCCGACGATCATCGAGTTTCCTTTATCAAGCTTTCCGTATATCCGGTTGACGCAATCGGTGTTCGGAAAAATCGTCCTGTTCTCGTCAAACTCCCTGCGCTCGTCAAGAAAACCCGTTTCGATTATATCGATGCCCGCACTGACAAGACGCTCGAATATGTTAACGATATTGCTGTTTCCGAACTCCCAGTCATTAAGATATCCGCCGTCTCTGAGCGTACAGTCAAGCAGTTTTATCTTCGTATCCATTACCGGTATCTCCCGCTTTTTCCGCTATTTCCTCTTCTTTTGCGTCCGCCGTAACTATCAGAACGATCCCGCATATTATAACTGCGGCTCCGACAAGTTTCTTTACCGTTATCTCTTCTGAGAAGATCATATAACCCCAGATTATACCCCATATAACGGTAGCCCCCTTGTTCGCATATGCGGTAACGAGAGGCATACGTTTGATTATCTGCTGCCAGGCGAATGCGTAGATGAACAGTCCGAGGAGTGTTATGCCATAGTACAGAATGAACTTCGGTGAAAGAAAAGGCTGTCCGGCAGCAAACTTTGAAGCCACTCCCGTCAGAGAGAACAATGCAAGAAGCAGATGTAAGAGTATAAGCAGTTTTACGTTTTTCATAAGGCTCTTCTCCTGCCGACTCTCCTTGCCAGGATCATGTGATCGACTCCCGCGGCTTCGGCTGCTTTCCCGTCTTTTTCCATACGATCGCCTATCATCAGGGTATCATCAGCCTCTGTCTTCATATCTTCCATTACGACCCGGAGTCCTTTGGGCGAAGGCTTTAATTCATCGATCCTAGGATCATCCGGTCCGAAGCTTGCATCTACGGTAACACCGAGAGCCGAAAGTTTATCGCTAGTCGGATAATCCGAGAGCACAACGACCTTTTTTCCGCTCTTGCGAAGCCTTTTGATCCAGTCGATAAGACGGGTATCCTTTGTTTTGGCAAGCGCCGACAACGGATTGTCGTATATCCATTTTTGAACGATCCCGTCCACTCTTTGGAAAGATGTATTCTTATCTTCGGCAACCTTTTTGATGATCTCCTCTTCCGAGGATGTCCCGCTCCAGTTATCCTTTGTTTTCCTGAAATGCTGCAGAATGAACACATCCCCTATCGAAAAGGGATGACATATATAATACAGGGCAAGACGCGACGCCATTATAAGACGTAGCCTCGGCTGGTCATAAAGCGTCCCGTCAAGATCGAACACATATAAACTGTAAGCGTTTGGATCTTTTCTCATCATCACATATTAAACAGTGTAGGATTGGTCCAGTAAGACGGCATGGGAAGATCCACGATCGTCAGGACCAGGAGTATAACTACAAGAAGCGCGATATACGCGAGCAGTGATTTTTCCTTGTAGAGTTTCTCGGGCTTCTGGACCGCCGAGTCGGGCTTGAACGCAATGTAAAGATAGAAGCAGAACAGGCCGAATACGAACGGCATGGCAATGATATATTCCATCCTGTATTTGATCATGAACACACCGATAAAGAAAGTCGCACACATCGCATAAAAGAACGACGACACAAGAAGAGACGTCTCCGTATAATGCGCAAAACTCTTTCTGTAAAGGCCGGCGACCGAAGGATCGCCTATCATGCGGTATTCGGCAAAACGCTTTGTAGCCATAAGGAATGCACCCGCGAACCAGTAACCGATAAGGATACTGATGGGCGGCTGGAAATCCTGTGTGATTATGAACCATCCGAGCAGAAGCCTGATCATGTTGTTTATCGACTCGCTGAGCACATCGAGATAAGGGATGTCTTTGGTACGCACGGGCTTAACGTTATAGAGCACTCCCATTATGAGAAGCCAAAGCTCCATGTACGTAAACGGTCTGCCGACACATATCGCAAGGCCAAGGCCCAGGACTATAAGTATGGCATATTCGAGAAGCACGAATGAAAGTTTCATGTTCTCCGAAACGACCGGTCTGTATTTTTTCGTCGGATGATATTTATCAAATTCGGCATCAAGCCACTCGTTGATCACGTAATTCGCCGACGCTATAAAGCACGTGGAAAAAAAGCCCAGGATAAACTTTACGATGACATCGGAGGAAAACGTAAAGTCCGTCAGTAAAATGGCGATGGCCAGTCCGGGCAGTATGAATGCGTTCTTTACCCAGTGATCCGGGCGTGCGATCTTGATATAGTTTTTCATGCTCGCTCTCCTTTGTTATATCCGTCAAACAGTTCTGAAAAGAACTTCGTATTCTCCGTGATGTCCCCGCTAAAGATCGATGATCCCATGACTATGATATTGGCCCCGGCATCAAGTACGGTCCTGACATTATCTCTTGTTATCCCGCCGTCAACCTGAATGTCGGTATCAAGTCCCCGTTCGGTAAGTGCCTTTCGAAGCGTTGCGATCTTATCCGTACAGGAGTCAAGGTACTTTTGTCCACCGAATCCCGGCTCGACCGTCATGACAAGGAACATGTCGGCAAGCCCGAAATATTTCTCAAGGACCGCAATATCCGTATGGGGCTTTATTGCAATACCGGCGCGCTTCCCGCGCTCGTGGATCTTTGCTATCGTTCCTTCGAGCGGTACGCAGGCTTCCTGATGAACGGTAAGAATGTCCGCTCCCGCATCAATGAATTTGTCAACATATCTCTCCGGTGCCTGCACCATAAGATGAACATCGAGTACTTTATCGGTCACGGCTCTTACCGATGAAAGAACCGGGATCCCGAAAGAAATGTTAGGGACAAACATACCGTCCATAACATCAAAATGGAAATATTCGTTTCCCCCGGCTTCTGCCAGCTTCATCTGCTGTCCGAGTATGGTAAAATCCGCAGCAAGTATTGACGGTGATAAAATGACCATTACCGGTATCTCCTAGTCTTTGAGAGTTCATTGTAGATATAAACGTAATTATCGTATCGCATCTTCGGTATGCGCCCCGACGAAACGGAGAGCTTGATACCGCAATCCGGCTCATGCGTATGTGAGCACGGCATAAAACGACACGTCGGACAATCTTTAAATTCCTCGTAGTGATCTGACAGATCTTCAGGTCTGATGTCGAAAAGATCAAAGGATCCGAATCCCGGCGTGTCGATTATATAAGTATTATCCTTAATCGGAATTATCTCGGAGTGTCTTGTCGTATGCTTTCCGCGTGAAAGCTTCTTCGATATCTCGCCGGTCGCCTGTCCCTCTCCACCGGTAAGGCAGTTGATGATCGTTGATTTGCCCACACCGGAAGGTCCGGCCACTACGCTCGTGCGTCCCGCAAGCGCCTCCGTGAGCCTGTCGATCCCTTCATTGCCCTTTGCGCTCGTGACAAAAAGATCGCATCCGCACATGGCGTAATTATCAACGGTATCGCTTATCAGATCTTCGTTTGCAAGATCGTCTTTATTAAAGCATATGAGCACAGGAATACCCTGTGCTTTATACTGAAGTATCATTTTATCGAGAGTGACGAAGTTCGGAACCGGATCGACAAGAGCAAATATAATGAGCGTCTGATCGACATTTGCAACGTTGGGTCTTATCAGTTCGTTCTGCCGTTCAAAGATCGTCGTGATGTTCCCCGTCATCTCCTCATCGGGAATGATATCTATTTCAACGTTGTCTCCGACAAGGGGTTTCGTCTTATCAAGTCTGAAGAGTCCTTTTGCCTTGCATGTATAGGTCCCTTCATCGGTATGTACATAATAGAATCCGCCGATACCCTTGATTATCCGTCCCTGCATTCCTACTCTTCCGCCGTAAAGTTGACAGCCGTCGGATTGGTCGTCTCCCACGTCCCTTCGGCCGACAGGTACGTTATCGTTATGACTCCGCTCGGTATATCGACAATACCGCTCTTGCTGACCGTATAAGGGAACGAACTTGTAGAAAACCTTCCGAGTTCTTCACCGCTCGGGCTAAGGAGCACTATCACCGCTTCGGATCCGGCCATGTAATTGCCGGGAGAACCCACTTCAACCGAGCACGAATATGTCTTTGTCTTCTTGCCGAGACTGATCTTTAAGTCTACCGCGGTTCCTTTGTCAACCATTCCGCCGGCAGCCGGTGCCTGCGATATTACTTTACCTTTCTCGACCGTATCACTGTCTTCCTCGGCAACGGTACCGATCGTAAGACCTTCTTCCTCGATCACGACCTTTGCCTCTTCCTCCGTCTTGCCGGAAAGATCAGGCATTGTTATCTGTTCGACGCTCGATCCGGAACTTATCACAACAGTAACGGGACTTCCTTTTGCTGCCGTTGTTGCTCCGAGAGGATTCTGTGATATTACATTTCCTTTTTCAACCGTGGAGCTTTCCTGGAGCTGCTTCTGCATCGCAAATCCTTCAGCCTCAAGAAGCACCTTCGCCTCGGCTTCCGTCTTGCCGACAACGTCAGGTACCGCAACACCGATTATCTTTCCGCTCGAGACAACAAGGTTTAATACCGTTCCGCTCGGAACTTCCGTGTTTCCTTCTATATCCTGGGACACGATATAATCTTTTTCGTATTCCGTTGATTCCTTATATGTTGCCTTCGCAGTAAGGCCTGCCTTCGTAAGAGCGTCTCCTGCCTCGGCAACGGTCATACCTACCACATTGGGTACTATCGTTGTTCCGGCCGATGTTGAGATCGTAAGCTCTTCCGAATCATCGGACGAAGAACTTCCGGAGAATGCTCCGAACACTTTTCCGATAACGACAATCGCGATTATCGTTATGACAACGGCTGCCGCTACGAGAAGGATCGTTACGGCTTTCTCCATCTTGGGATCCACATCATCATCAAGCTCGTCATCGTAGTAATCGTCTTCGCGGCCTCTGTATGAATCACGCCTGCTTACCGGCTTCGAATTTTTCTTGACGTTCTTTGTCTTCTTTTTCGCCCCTTTGTTTTCTCTGGGCCTTACATCTCTTGCTTCTTCTCTTCCGGCGCTCTTCTGTTTCGCCTTTCTTACACCGAATACATCTTCAAAATCATCATCCTCATACCCGTCATCTTCTTCATCGATCAGAGGACGCTCTGCCACCGGAGCCGGAGCAGGTGCAACCTGAGGAAGTATGGGCGCCGATGATGTCTGCTTTCTTATCTCGCTCTTTTCGGCGTCGGATATGTTTTTGGTCCCTCCCTCGGATGAAGGCTCGTTAATGACAACAAACTCCTCATCGGGATTGGTCAGTGAATGTTTCAGATCACGTATAAGCTGTCCGACGTTTGCATATCTTCTGTCGGGATTTTTCTGGCAGCACTTTGCGATTATCTGTTCAACGCTTATCGGAACATCCGGAACATAAACGCGCGGCGAGGGCATCTCTTCCTGTATATGCTTGATCGCGACGGCAACCGTGGTCTCGCCGTCAAATGGAACATGTCCCGTGATCATCTCAAACAGCGTTATACCGATCGAATAAATATCGCTCTTCGCATCGGAATAGCCGCCTCTTGCCTGCTCGGGTGACGTATAGTGAACACTTCCCATCGCATGCGAAGTGACGGTATTGCTCGTGGCAGCCTTGGCTATACCGAAGTCGGCTACCTTTACCTTACCCTCTTTGGATATGATTATGTTCTGGGGCTTGATATCGCGGTGAATAATGCCGTTGTTGTGAGCGGCCTCTATACCCATCGATACCTGGATGGCTATACTTACCGCTTCTTTCGCCGTCAGCCTGATCTTCTTCTCAATGTAGTGCTTGAGCGTTATTCCTTCAACAAGCTCCATGACGAAGTAGTACATCCTTCTCTCTTCGCCGACGTCATAGACATTGACGATATTCGGATGCATCAGTCCCGCGGCAGCCTGCGCCTCAGCCTTGAACTTTGAAACAAAACTCGAATCCGATGAAAACTCGGATTTTAAGACTTTTATAGCGACAAAACGGTTGAGCTTGTGGCATTTGGCCTTGTAAACATCAGCCATACCACCGCTGCCGATCAATTCCAGTATTTCGTATCTGTCCCCTAAAAAGGTTCCTATTTCAAGCATCTATATCTCCTTAAGAATTCTCGATTATAACAACCCCGATATTATCTTTCCCACCGTTGTGATTGGCCAGCTTGATAAGATTGTCCGTAATATCCGGAACATCCACGCCGGTCCGCACGATACGGAGAATATCGTCGTCATCGACCATATTTGTAAGTCCGTCCGTGCACATAAGGATGATGTCGCCCGGGCTCAGTTCAACCTCGAAAAAGTCGATGTCGACCTTGGGCGCCGCACCGATCGCTCTCGTGATGATGTTCTTGTCGGGATGTCCTTTCGCCTGACTCTCATCGAGCGAACCCTTCCTGACAAGCTCGGCAACGAGCGAATGATCCTTTGTAACCTGTGTGATCCCCTTGTCTATAAGATAAAGCCTGCTGTCACCCACATTGGCGACATACAGGATATCATCCGAAACCGTGGCTGCGACTACCGTCGTACCCATACCGGCAAAATCGGGCTCCGTTGAGGCCTTTTCATATATCTCGCTGTTGGCAACGGTAATGGCTTCTCGAAGGATCTTGATAGGTGACTTGTCCTCACATACCTCAACTTCGCGTTCGATAGCCTTGACCGTATATGCCGATGCATAGTCACCGGCCTTGTGTCCTCCCATTCCGTCAGCCACAATGAACAGATTATTAAGATTTCCCAGCGGATTTTCGCAGGAATAGACAGTATCCTGGTTGAGCTTCCTCTTTCTGCCTATATCCGTCATTGAATAAGTCCTAAGCATTTTCTTCTCCTGTAATGAAACTGCGGCGGAGCTGCCCGCAGGCGCCCTGTATATCACGCCCCATTTCCCTTCTTATAGTAACATTTATCCCGTTTTTTTCAAGTTTATTTTTGAGCTCAACAGTGCGCTGACGGCTTGTGGGAGCAAAT
>JAEEGL010743337.1_pt1 | contig 11818 bp, 7 predicted proteins | sample 9134231 | NCBI WGS metagenome assembly JAEEGL01 (sample SAMN16246548, study PRJNA631951) | gut metagenome | biome: gut microbiome; feature: rumen; material: fiber-attached | host: Bos | place: Iran: Karaj | collected 2018-10 | reverse complement strand
CGGGAAGCCGTCCACGATGTAGAGCGGGCTGCTGTCCTGGGTGATGGAACCGCCGCCGCGGACGCGGATCTTGATGTCGGCGTCCGGGCCGCCGTCCGTCGTGACGACGGAGACACCCGCCATCGTGCCGGCGAGGGCCTGGCTGACCGTGTTCACGGGCTGTTCGGCGAGTTTCTCGCTGCCGACCGAGGAAACGGAGCCGAGGAGGTCGCGGCGCTTGACGGTCGCATAACCGACAACGACGACCTCGTCGAGGAAGGTGCTGTCCTCCTTCAGGACGACGTTGATCTCGGTGCGGCCGTCGATCGGGACGGTCTGGTCGGCGAGGCCGATGAAGGAGAAGACCAGGTTCACGGCGTCGTCCGCCACGGTCAGCTGGTAATCGCCGTCGAGGCCGGTGACCGTTCCAACGGTCGTGCCTTCCACGAAGACACCGGCGCCGATCAGCGGTTCACCCTTCTCGTCCGTGACGATACCCTTGATCGTCGTCTGGGCGGAAAGGGTCCACGCCGAAGCCATGCAGAGCAACGCGAGCATGAGTTTCTTTGCTGGATTTTTCATAAATAATTGATTGTTACGATATTGATAGTGTTATAATTGGCTGTATGTGCCACCCGCCACCTGGGCGGCGACGATGTCGCGCACGAGATAGTGGAGGTACATTTCGAGGTTGGTGTAGCGGCCGGCGGCATCGAAATCCTTTGCCGCGGCGTCGGAGGCGTTGCCCTTGTCGAGGCCGAACTGCTCCTCGAACCAGTCGGGCATGCCGTCCCGGTCGGAGTCGCGGGAGCGGACATTGTCGGCGGTCGTGGAGGAATACTCCGGCCAGCCGCCGACATCCGTCTGGGTGTCGATGAGGCCCTTGACGGACCACTTGTTCTCCGCGAGGGCCTTGCCGTCCTTGTCCGTGCGCGCGCTGCCCGCATAGGTAAAGGTCCCCTTCCGGGCCTCGTCGGCGACACGGGTGTCGACGGCGTCGCGGGCGAAACTGGCGCCGGCGTATGCGAGGACCGCCTCGAACGCCTTTTCCGCGCCCTGGAGGCTCAGGCTGCCCTGCTTGTCGGTCACGGTGAAGGGAGCGTCGGCCTTGATTTTCGAAATGAGGGAGGAAGAGGCCGTCGTGCCGGTCCAGTTGTCCGACGTGAGGCCGCTCTTCCCGGCCATGTAATTGCCCGTCATGTAGAAATGGCCCGGGACGATGGAAGAACCGGCGGGAACGGCGGTCTTCCCGTCCGAATAGGTCTTCAGGCCGGAGCAGTTGCTGCAGGAGGTGGTGGGATCGATGAACCAGATATGATTGGACGGGGTGACGGGACCCGGCTTGTAGTAATTGTTGACGACATTGTACTGCCGGAAAGCGCCGGAGGCGTTGAAACTCTCCCCGCCGTAGGTCGTATTCCCGCTCCAGTTGTAAATCACATTGTTGGCCAGGGTGACAGGGCCCTTCTGCGTGGAGACGTAATCGTGGTCGATCCGCGCGTTGCGGCTGTCGTGGTGGGCCAGCAGGTTGTGGTGGTAGGTGGCGTTCGTGCCGCCCCAGATGCCGCCGTAGCCATGGGCGCCCTTTCCGTGAACGGAATTGCGGAGGCTCTCGGAGACGATGTTCCAGGAGAAGGTGAAGTCCTTCATCCCGTAGAAAGAGGCGCATTCATCGGTGCACCAGCTGACGGAGCAGTGGTCGATGATGATGTCGCTGTACTTGTCGTCTTCGTGGGACATGATCTGCATCGCATCGTCCTCCGTCTGCTTCTCGTCGCCCATCCTGCAGCGGATGAAGCGGACGATGACGTTGCTGGCGCTGATGCGGAAAGTAAAGTTCTTCAGGCAGATACCGCTTCCGGGGGCCGTCTGGCCCGCGATGGTGAGGTCGCCTTTGGTGATGTTGAGCTGCTTGGTGAGCGGGATGAGGCCGGCCACGTCGAAGACGATCGTGAGCGGACGCGGGCCCTTCTCGATGCCGTAGCGGAGCGTGCCCTCGGTCGAGCCGTCCTCCAGGGAGGTGACATGGTACACCTGGCCGCCGCGGCCGCCGGTGGTGAACATCCCGCCGCCCTCGGCGCCCGGGAAGGCGCGCGCCTTGCCGTCCTCCTCATGGGCGGGAATCAGGAAGTCCTTGTAATACTTTTCGGCGAGGGACGGATCGGGGGTCGGGTCGGTGCCGGGATCCGGGCTGACGGAGCCGGACTTCGTCTCGGCCTCCAGATAGGTCCAGGCGGAGAGCAGAGTCTCGTTCTCCCCTACCGAGCGGACGCCGAAACGGTACTTCGTGCCGGAGGCGAGTTTGTCGAGGGTCTTGTTGCGCGTCTTGATGCGGCCTTCATCCACCGTGGCGCCGTCCTTCTGGAGCTGCCAGTCGTAAGCGGCGGCACCTTCCGCGGCGTTCCACTGGAACACCAGGGACGATTCCGTGGCGGAGTGGAGTTTCAGCCCTCCCGGGACGGCCGGGGCGGTGGGAGTCACCGCCGGCTCCTGCCCGCCGCAGGCGGCCAGCAGGAGGGATGCAGTCAGGATGGAAAGGGATTTTCTCATTTCATTTCGTATTCGAGGGCGGCCCAGATGAAGGGACCGATGCCCTTCGGGTCATTGTCGACGACGGGCTCGTGGATGTAGTAGTCGAAACTGCCGTCGCGGTTTTGCTTGCCGCCGAGGCCGGCGACCGCGCAGCACTGCGTCAGGTCGAGGGTGCCGTCGGGATTCTCCCGGACGAAGGTCTTGACGAGGCTTTCAAAGAGCCTGTCTACATCGGCCCGGGCGTGGTAGCCCTTCCGGTCCGCCTTCATATATACATAAGTGAACATCGCCGAGCAGGTGGCTTCCAGGTAGTTCCCCTCGCGGCCGGGGCAGTCGAGGACCTGGTACCACATGCCGGTCTCCGGATCGGCGTACTTCGGCAGGGCCGTCAGGATTCCGTCGAGGAGGGCGATGAGGTCGGCGCGGCCGGGATGCGTTTCCGGCAGGAGGTCGAGGACATCCGTCAGCGCCATGGCGTACCAGCCGAGGGCACGGCCCCAGCAGTGGGCGGACTGGCCCGTCTCCGGGTCGGCCCAGGGCATGGAGCGGGTCTCGTCCCAGGCATGGCGGTAGAGGCCCGTCGCCGGATCATAAGTCTTCTCCGCCGCGATCTTCAGCTGCTCGACCACGCCGTCGTAGAGTTCATCCTGGTGCGTCTGGTGGGCATAGGTGGCGATGAAGGGCTCTCCCATGTAGAGGCCGTCGAGCCAGACCTGGCCCGGATAGACGGCCTTGTGCCAATAGGCGCCGGCTTCCGTGCGGGGCTGGTTCTCCACCTGTTCGTAGAGGTTCATGATGGCCCGGGCATATTTCTTCAGGGGCTCGTACTGGTAGTAGAACAGGAGGGTGCGGCCGGGGCAGAGATGGTCGAGGTTGTACTTCTCCACGTTGTAACCGCCGCCGATGGTGCCGTCTTCGGCGATGATGGCGTCAAACCAGTCGCCGACATAGCGGACGATGGCCGTGTCGGGGTGGTACTGGTGGACGCAGATGAAGGAGAGGAGTTCGAGGCCGGTGGTGTAGTTCCACTTCAGGCGGCCTTCCTGGCCGTCGAGTTCGGCCGCCGTGGGCCAGCGCTGCATTTCGCTTTGGACCATCCGTACCGAATACGGGGTCTTCTCCTTGCAGGATGCCAGTGCCAGAAGGGCGGCGGCGAGAATGAGGATTCTTTTCATGTCAACGGTTGTCAAACGGGTTCCAGACGATGCCGTCGGCGGCCTGGAACATCACTTTGTCAAAGGAATAGGCAGCGGCCTGCTTCGCCGTGAGGGCATGGGCCCACTTCACGCGCGGGCCGCGGGCGCCGGGGCCGTCGTTGCCGAATTCGGCATAGAAGGAATTCTTCTTCGTATCGGGCTTGCCCGGCTTCTCCCAGTCGTGCCAGCCTTCCGCGACGATGTGCTCTCCGAGGTGGCAGCCGATGAAAACGGTCTTGGCATAGGCGCCCCAGGGACGGCCGAGGTAGCACTTGTCGATGCCGGGAGCGGCCGTCAGCGTGCAGTTCTTGAACACATAGCCGTATTTCTGGCCCTTGAGGGTCGAGGCGGCCGTGACGTAACTGTTCTTCTTGCTGTGGAGCGTGCAGTTCTCGAAATAGGCGATGGAAGGACCGAAGATGAAGTCGGTCGTACCCTCGATGTAGCAGTCCAGGAAGTAGTTCCGCTTGATGCCGCCTTCCTTGCCGAAACGGCCGTAGGTGTAGAGGGTATCCTGGTTGCCGAGGAAGCGGCAGCGGTGGAAGAAGAGGAAATCCCCGTCCGTGAAGACGGCCACGGCCTGGCCGATCTCCTTGCCCTCGCCTGCGGAGTTCTCGAAGGCGATGTCCTCGAAGGTGATGAAACTGGCGTGGATGTAGATGCTGGCGCTTCCGGAGGTCCCGACATTGAAATCGCGGTCCGGCCACAGCTGCTTCGCATATTTGTCATAGGTCAGGAGGGTCTTGTCCGCCCCGTCGCCGGTGATTTTCAGCCGGAACTTCGTGTGGGGGATGCTGACCATCTCCTTGTATGTGCCCGCGTTGATGTGGATGGTGGTGATGTGCTCGTGGCTGTAGTCCGGGCAGGCGTCGATGGCCTCCTGGACGGTCATATAGTCACCGAAACCGTGCTGGTCCACGACGATGTCCGGGTGGACCAGGTGCTTCCCGATCTCCGGGATCCGGTCCTTCAGGGCATCGCAGACGATCTCCGCCACCTTGCGGGCGCCGCGCGCCACCGTGTGGGTGTTGTCCGTCTTCCCTTCGGGCGCGCAGGCGTACTTCCCGGCGGGAAGGTGCATGAAATACGGGCGGGAAGCCTCGTCGCCGAGCCCCTCGATCCAGTCGAGGGTGGGGGTCGTGATGTCGAGGAGGATGACATCCTTCTCCGCCGCGACCTGCTTCATGGCGGCGGGATAGTCTCCGTGACATTCGCGGTCGAGTTTTCCGCCCTTGAACCAGCGGCGGGCGACGGGCGTCAGCAGCACGGGCGTGCCGCCCTTTTCCCGGACGCCGTCGACGAAACGGCGAAGGTTGTCCTGGTAGGCGCCGAAGGGGGCGGCATAGCGCTCCGGGTCGTCCGCCTTGGAGTCGTTGTGGCCGAACTGGATGAAGACATAGTCACCGGGCTGGACCGCCGCATAGACCTTGTCCCAGAGGCCCTTGTCGATGAAACTCTTGGTGCTCCGGCCGTTCTGGGCATAGTTGACGACGGCGACGTCCCTGTCGACGAAATTCCGGAACAGCATGCCCCAGCCACGCTCGGGGTTGCCGCCCGCGAGGTTCTTGTCGGCCATCGTGCTGTCGCCCATCAGGTGGACGGTGAAGGAGCACGAAAGCAGCCAGATCAGCGCAAAGGCCGCGATTGTCAGGTATTTCCTCATAGCGATTCTCCGTTGACGGTCACTTCAGAAAAGGTCACGTTCTCCGCGTGGTTCACCTCGGCGCCCTTGCCGGCCGTGAAGGCGCAGCGCTCGAAGGCGATGTCGCGGACCGGCATCTCCGGGATGCCGTTGATGAACACGGCCTGGTCCGCGCCGGCGCAGACGATGTCCGAGAAGCGGAAGCCGTGGAACACGGGCGTCGTCTCGTCTACCGGCTGGATGTCGGGCTGCCCGTCCTTCGAGAGTTCGGTCGCCGCGACGCCGGCGTAGTAGAGGTTGAAGATGACACCGTAGGTCACGATGTCCTTCATATAGATATGGTCGCACCAGATGTCGCAGACCTCGCCGCCACGGCCGCGCGCGCTCTTGAAGCGCAGGCCGACGTCGGTGCCGAGGAAGCGGCAATGGCTGACGCGGATGTTCTCCACGCCGCCGGACATCTCGCTGCCGACGACGAAGCCGCCGTGGCCGTGGTAGACGGTGCAGTCCGTGATGACGAGGTTGCGGCACTTGCGCGCGTGGCGGCGGCCGTCGGCGTCCTTGCCGGACTTGATGCAGATGGCGTCGTCGCCCACATCGAAGGTCGAGCCGGTGAGGAGGACGTTTTCGCAGGCGTCGATGTCGATGCCGTCACCGTTGGCCGAATAGTGGGGATTGCGGACATTCACATCCTTGACAATCAGGTTCTTGCAATAGAGCGGATGGAGATTCCAGCAGGGAGAGTTCTGGAAGGTCACCCCTTCGAGGAGGACATTCTCGCATTCCCGGAGGGAGACGAGGACCGGCCGGAGGAAGGTCTTGATCTCGTTCTCGTCGAGGGACGGGTCGGGAAAATTCAGGGAACCGGCCGTCGCGCGGGCCTTCATGTAGCCTTCGTCCGGGAACCAGACCTTGCCGTCCTCGCTGAGGAGTCCGCCGGCCGCGACAATCCGCTTCCACTGGTCGTCGGACACCTTGCGGCGCTTGACCTCGCGCCAGGCGGCGCCGTTGCCGTCGATGACTCCCCTGCCCGTGATGGCGATGTTCTTCTCGCCCAGGGCGTTGATCGGGGAAAGGCAGCGGCGGACGTCGAGCCCCTCGAAGTTCGTGTCGATGATCGGATACAGGTCCTGGTCGGTCGAGAAGACGATGACCGCATCGGCGTCCAGGTGGAGCTCGATGTTGCTTTTCAGGGTGATGGGGCCCGTGAACCAGATGCCGGCGGGAACATCCAGGCGGCCGCCGCCCTTGCCGGCGAGGTCGTCGATGGCCTTTGCGAAGGCATCGGTGTTCAGCGTCACGCCGTTGGGAACGCCGCCGAAATCCGCAAGGGACACGGTCCGGGCCGGGATGGCCGGACGCTGCAGGCGGGGCATCTCAAAGGGAAGGTCACGGAAAAAGGCGTCCAAGTCGCTGTCTTTTTGCGCGTTACACGCGGGAAGCAGCGCCAGGACGAGAATGAAAAGTTTGCGCGCAGTTGATTTCATCTCGTGGTCAGCGGTTTTCTTAGGTCGCAAAGATAGAGATTATTTTCGAATTCCGTGCACGTTCACGGATTTTTTTTTCACTAATTTTCAGCAATTTGCAAATTAAAAAAATTTATTTTCCGTGACGGGCACGGAATTGAAAAAAAGTCGTATCTTTGCCCCCGATCATGGCAACGAACGAACCCGTCACCCTCATGGACATCGTCCGCCGCACCGGCCTCTCGAAGGGGACGGTGGACCGGGTTATCCACAACCGGGGCGAGGTCTCCCGGAAAAGCCGTGAGAAGGTGCTGGCGGCGGTCGAGGAACTGGGATACAAACCCAACGTGTACGCCTCCCTCCTCGCCTCCCCCCGGCGCATCGTGATCGCCGTCCTCCTGCCCGCCCAGGCCCCGGATTCCTTCTGGGCCCTGTCGGGCGACGGCATCGAACGCGCACGGGAAGGGGTCGAAGGGCTCGGCGGCTCCATCGTGAAGATCGAATACGACCAGTACAGCCTGGATTCGTTCAGGGACGCCTGTGACCGGCTGCTCGGGATGGATCCTTCCGGCGTGGTCCTCGCCACCCTGTTCAAGCATGAGACCTCCCTCCTGACGGAGGAACTGCGGGAAAAGGGGATTCCCTACGTCTATATCGACTCCAAGCCCGAAGACGACGGCTACACGGCCTATTTCGGGATGCCGATGTACGAGAGCGGCTATCTATGCGCCGACCAGCTCACCGGCGGTCAGCCCGTGCCGAGCGTACTGGTCGTCCGGATCCGCCGCGACAAGAACAGCCTGTCCGACCCCACGGTCAACCGGCGGGCCGGCTTCATGGACTATCTGGCCGAGCATAACCCCGCCTGCGATGTCCACAGCGTTTTCGTCGATGCAAACGAACCCGGACTCGTCGCGGGCGCCCTTGACGGTTTCTTCGCCGCCCATCCCGACGTGCGGGACATCGCCATGTTCAATTCCCGCATCCACCTCCTCGTCCCCTGGCTCGAGGCCCATCCCCGCCCGGGGCGCCGCGTCGTCGGCTTCGACAACCTCGCCGCCAACCTCGCCGCCCTCCGCCGCGGCACCGTTTCCGCCCTGATCGCCCAGCATCCGGACGAGCAGGTCCGCCTGGCCATCTCGGCCCTCGCCGACCTGCTTCTCCTGAAGAAAACCCCCGCCCGCCGCGACAATTACATGCACATGGACATCCTGACGCGGTACAACGTGGAGTATTACTAGAGCGGGATCCCTCCCTTTTCCATACCGTGCTACCAGCTGATCCGGCCGGTATAGACCGTGCCGAAGCGGTCGGTGACGCGGACGGTGCCGGCGCCGGAAAGGGCGCTGACCGGAGTGCTGAACAGAGTGTTCGGATTGGCCGTCGTGCTGGCCTTGTAACCGGAATCGGAGGCGAGCCGGGAACTGTTCGCCTTGTAGAAGGTCTTGAACGCCGTGTCCGCGAAATCGTAGCGGGAAGAGGACTCGACAAGGGTCATCTTGACAGGGCTTCCTCCGTCCGGCGTGAATTCCGGCGTCCCCCACTTGCTGTCCCAGAGGAAGATGTTGGCATAGACCTTCGAATCGCCGTACGTCCCGACCGGCGCATAGACATGCATCTGGTAGGATTCGTCCAGGACTGCGCCGCCGTCCTTCATCCGGGCCACGCCGGACGCATCGTAATTCCAGTCCCGCAGGTCATAGGGCGGCGTGCCGGTCCCGACGTATTTCCCCCGCTGGTACTTGACGGGATGGAAGCGCCAGGAGGCGAAGTCGCCGTTCTCGATCTCCGCGATGGTATAGCCCCGGGGCGTCCCGGAAGCCAGGTACTCGTTGGTCCAGAGTTCGCCCGTCGAACGGGCGAGGGTGTGGACCTCGAGCCCCGCATACTTGTGTCCGGAGGGATAGATGTAATTGTGCGTCGCGTGGGTGTGCCCGGCCCAGGCATGGACCTTGGCGAAGCCGGTCAGCAGCTTGGCATAGTCGTCCTTGTGCTTCGCGGAGCGCTCGCCATTCAGGGTCTTGAACATGGGCGAATGGGCACAGACCGCGACCGTCGCCGTCTTCGGGACATGGGAAAGGTCGGCCTGGAGCCACTCCCAGATCCGGTCGGTCAGGCCCTGGTCATAGCCGGACAGCCTGCCGGAATTGTCCTTCATGATCAGGTTGTCCAGCACGACGAAATGGATGTTCCCGACATTGAAGGAATAGTTCCTGGGCCCGAACCAGCTTTCGAAAACCGCCGCGGCCTCATCGTCGTCCTTGGCGGCGGTGTTGTTGTCGTGGTTGCCCAGCACGTTGTAGGTGGGGTAACCGAGCGTTCTCAGTCCGGCGGCGTAATTCGAGAACAAGCCCATGTTTTCATGGACGAGATCCCCGAGGCAGATCCCGATGACTTGCCGGTCGGTAATGCCCTCCTTCGTTTCCTTCAGGTCCCGGTAAAGGTCCTCGCAGCACTCCAGGGAGTGGTAGCCGATGTTGTCATAACCGGCACCGCTGGCACGGGGCTGGGGATCCGCCGTAAAGAAGACCGTCGCCCGGTCCGGGTTCTCCACCGGGGAGAGCAGGAACTCCTCGATATGGTAGATCCCGTCGATCCGGGTCTGGGCCGACAGCGACCGGTAGAAGATGGGCAGGCCGCCGCGCACCTGCGGCATGTATCCCGCCGGGGTGCTGATAGAGACAAATTTGGCCGAAGCCGGGTCGATGTTCATGAAATAAGACCCGTCGGCCTGGGTGACGGTACACTGATGACCGTCCGTAACCACCACGCCCTCAATCCCTTTCCCGTCGAGATCGACAACAGAGCCCCGAAGGTTCATCCCCTCGGGAACCGGCTGTTCCGTATCGGTCCCGCCCGGGTTGTCATGGGTGCCGGGGGGAGGGGGAAGTTCATTGACGGGCTTGTCGGCCGGATGGCAGCCGCCGAAAGAAAGGCACAAAGCGGCCAGGATCAGAAGACGGGTTTTTCTCATAACGGTTCGTACAGGTTACAAAGATACATCCTTTCTTCCTTTCCAACAAGAATCGCCCGTCAGTTCATTCCGCGCTGTTTCTTGATGGTTTCGTAGGCTTCCTGGATCTTGCGGAACTTTTCCGCCGCCGCTTTCTGCACCTCGGGGCCAAGGGTGGCGACCTTGTCGGGATGGTTCTTCATCGCCATGCGGCGGTAGGCGGCACGGACCTCGTCGTCCGTGGCCGAAGGGCTGATTTCCAGCACGGTATAGGCAGAATCCGCCTCCCGGTAATACATCGCGATGACGGAGGAGGCATCGGTGGAGGTCAGGCGGATGACGGCGGCGATCGCCTCGAGGGTGTCCTTCTCCGACTTGCTGAATTCCCCGTCGGATGTGGCAATCCCCACCAGGAAATGGAAGAGCTGCAGCCGCTGCGAATAGTTCATGTTGGCGGCGATCTGGTCACCGACGGTATAGATGTTCACCTGCTGGCCGTTCAGCCGGTCGAGGATCTGCATCGCCTGGGCTGCGGCCGCCTCCCCGAAATTGCGGCGCATGAATTCCCGCACCGTCTGCAATTCCGACGGATGCACCCGCCCGTCGGCCTTGATGACCGCGGACGACAGCCCCAACAAGCTGACAAAGAAGCTGTTCCGCTGCTCGGTCTGCGAGTACCGGCCGCCGCCCCGCTGGCCATAGTTGCCCTGGTTGTAGCCGCCCTGACCGCCCTGGTCGTAGCCACTATCGCCGCCTTGGTTGTAGCCGGCGCCATAACCGCCAGTGCCGCCCTGGTTGTAGCGGCCCTGACCAGAACTGCCCTGACCGCCCTGGTTGTAGCCACCCCAGCCGGTGCCGTCCTGACCGTCCCCCCCAGCGCCGTCGCTCCCCCCGCCCGGAAGCTGGTGCGACATATCGATATAGTTGTCAACGGCCTTCCCCAGCAAAAACCCGATGAGCGCCCCGATGGCCCCGCCGGCCACCCAGCCGAGAAAACCCCCGATCCATTTTGCAGAACCCATATTCACTTCGTTTGCCCGCCTATCCGCAAATATCGCTCCACCTCACATGACTGACAAATTGTCGCACGGGAAACAGTCCCGCACAAAATCGGCCTCAGAACGCTATTTGCGTGCCGCACCCCCATCCTGGAACGAAAGGCTGAGCACGAAATCGGCCACCGAAGGCCATTAGCGTGCAGCACCTTTTCGGCAGGTCCGTCCACCCCCTTTGCTCCGGGACAGGGCCCCGGCCTTCGGAAAAACTTGTCCGGAGCCCTGTCCCTGCGCCCATGGACGACCCGCATAAGGCAACGACGAAAGGCTATGTTATCCTTTCTTTCACGTATGGACATTTTGGGCAGGGATCTACCCGCCTGTCACCAAGTCGTGGCGGACAAAGTGCTGAGTACTAGTGTTTTATGCAAACTTTCGGCACGCTTTTCCGTCCGAAAATATCATGATTCTGCTCACTGTCAAGCAGTTATCCGCCACGTCCTGCCGCAACCAATAGTTTCGGTTGTTTTGAAAGGGCCGTCCATCCTTTTGCTCCGGGACAGGGCCCCGGCCTTCGGAAAAACTTGTCCGGAGCCCTGTCCCTGCGCCTAAGGACGACCCATGAAATAGCCGAAAAAAACAAGGGCGCCCCACTCCATGTGTCAACGCCCTGCCGGATGACACATCGTAAAAAAGGAGCATCGTGAAGAGGGCATCGTGAAAAAGTCCTGCACAGAATCAGCCATAGAGCGCTCTTCCCGTGCAGCACTCGCATTTCAAACATCAAGCTGTACACAGAATCACGCCCAGAAGGCCATATGCGTGCAGCACTTTTTTCACGATGCTAGCCTACCTTTAAACCTGGACTGGAATCGGCCAGCCGCGGCCAAGACGTGGCGGCTAAAGTGCTGTACATGAGCTTTTTATGTAATCTTTCGGCACGCTTTCGCGTCCAAAAAAATCACGATCACGCTCACAGTCAAACAGTTATCCGCCACGTGCTTCCGCAACCAATTGTTTTGTTGTCTTGAAAGCGCCCTCCTTCCTTTTATTTT
>JAEEGL015957729.1_pt1 | contig 11819 bp, 9 predicted proteins | sample 9134231 | NCBI WGS metagenome assembly JAEEGL01 (sample SAMN16246548, study PRJNA631951) | gut metagenome | biome: gut microbiome; feature: rumen; material: fiber-attached | host: Bos | place: Iran: Karaj | collected 2018-10 | reverse complement strand
TGCCGCCCTTACCGCCGCCGATGGGAAGGCCTGTAAGGCTGTTCTTGAAGATCTGCTCGAAGCCGAGGAATTTGAGGGTACCTTCCCAAACCGAAGGATGGAAGCGGAGACCGCCCTTGTAGGGACCGATCGCCGAGTTGAACTGTACACGGAAACCGCGGTTGATCTGAACTTTGTTATTGTCATCTACCCAAGCGACACGGAATTTGATGATACGGTCGGGCTCGGTGATACGCTCGATGATACCCATCGTTTCATATTCGGGATGTCTCTCGATAACGGGCTGAAGGGATTCAAGAACCTCGCTTACAGCCTGGAAAAACTCATTCTCGCCGGGATTTCTTTTCTCGACATTAGCCATTACTCTTTTTAAGTACTCGTTGGTCAACATAGCCATTCTCCTTTGAATTTTAATAAAAAAAGGGCGCAGACAAAGAATTTACAATGTCTGCGACTCCTTTGCCGCTTTAATGTATGAGAGCATTTTACACCTTTTTTTGACGTTGTCAAGTGGTAAAGTGATAGATTACTTATTATTTTTTCTGCATTGAATTATAAGAGAGGACAGGGGACCGGGGCCTGTCTCCCAACAACCGGTCTCAGGCCAGTACGCCGAGAACGATGCCTGCGAGGATCACCGCAGCGCAGAAAAGGCGGTAGGCCACATGCTTTTCTTTAAAGAAGAGCTTACCTGCCAGGATGGTCACGATGGTACCTGTCTGTTTGATGAGCGTCATGACCGTAACACGGCTGGCGGGATCTCCGTTCGCAATGAAAAGTGCTTTGTCGGCGGCCACAAAGAGGACGGCCAGCAGCCAGATCCACCCGTTCTTAAGGACCGAAGCGCGGATCCTTGTACGGGAAATAAGGCAGTAGAGCAGGTAGTAACCGATCAGAAAAAGCATGTACCAGAACTGCAGCTGGCTGCTGTTCATATCCTTCATGAGGATCTTATCCATGGTGCCGGAAACGGCATTAAGTATACAGGATATGAAGGCCAGAAGCACATAAAACCAGGTCTTTGCAGCAACAGGGGATCCGGCTTCCCTAACCTTTTCCATGGCAGTGCCTGATTCCAGCATGTCCCGCATCTCTGCCCTTTTTATGAATCCCGGCTTGAATTTTAACAGAAGGAGACCGAAGAGAACGATGAAAAGACCCAGCATGTGAAGGGGGCTCATGGTCTCACCCAGAACGATGACGCCCAGGAGCGTGGCAAAGATGACTCTCGAAAGATCGAGGACACCGTACATGCTGATGGGGAGTTTGTCTATTGCTTTAAAACTGCAGATCCAGGCTACAAATATGCAAAAGGATTTGAGAGCGATCCAAAGGTATTGCGGCGCCTCAAGGCCTCCTGCGTCCTTCGCCTGGGGAATGCACAGGAGGAAAGAGAGCAGGGTATATACCACCAGGACCTCTATTACCGTATTCTTTTTAAGAGCTTTCTTTTTGACTGCTTCACGGGCGCCCTTTACAACACCGTAAAACAGAACAAGCAGCATCCACATGACAGGACCCTTTCTTGAACGATGACAATAAAACTCAGATAGAATAACATAAAATCAGAAAAACGCAAGTCCGGCTCCCTTTATTGAGAATAAAAAAACAGAACGACCTGTTTGTAAAGTCGTTCTGCCGGTATTTATCATCTCTTTAATTCAAAACGGTTCACCATGTCCTTAAGTGTAAGGGCATGCTCATTCATTTCGGTGCTGAGTGCAAGGGATTCCTCGGAAGTGGCCGCATTGTTCCTTCCTTCTTCCGCAATCTCACCGATATTTACGGAAAGATCCTGTACCGAACGGGACTGTTTTATCGAGCTGTCCGCTATCTCTTTGACCTTGTCGCGGATACCTTCCACACGGCTTACCATGGCATTGAATTCTTCCGCCGTGGCGTTTGCTATCAATATGCCTTCCTGAACGCTCTTTAAGGATTCGTTGATGAGATCCGCGGTGTTCTGGGCGGCATTAACGCTCTGATTGGCAAGCTGGGAGACTTCGGAAGCAACGACCGCAAAGCCTCTGCCGGCCTCACCCGCTCTGGACGCTTCAACACTGGCATTCAGTGAAAGGAGGTTGGTCTGATCGGCGATATTGTTGATCGTATCGATGATCTTGCTGATCTGCTCGGAAGAAGCGGAAATATTGTTCATTGCATTTACAACTTCCGACATCTTCTTGTTGCTCTCGATTATGTTGCCCACGATCTTTTCCACATCACGGGATATGTTTTCGGCATCGGTGGAGTTGCCCGAGATCTCATCGGCGATGATCGTTACCTGTTTGGAAAGGTTGTCGACTATATCCGCCTGATTTGTGGTGGTGTCCGCCAGACTCTTTCCGGCTCCCGCCAGACGGTCCGCACCGTTGGAAACATCCCCTGCGACTCCGATGATGGCATTCATGGAATCGGAGATCTCAAAAGAGAAGCTTTCGATGGCTTTTTGAATGGAAACAAAATCTCCCTCAAAATCTTTTTCAAACCTGATATTGAAGTTTCCGTCAGCCATTGTGGACATTACGTTGCTGATCTTGTCTATATATTCCGAAAGAGCGGTGACTGCTATGCGGAGCTGTTCGGCAACGGCTCCGATCTCGTCCTGCCTGTCGTATACGATCTCTGCGTGAACATTGCCCTTCGCGATCTCAACAGCGGCGGCATCGAGTATGCTCAGCGCATTTGCGATATCACCGGTGATCTTTTTGCCGTTTCTGTTGCTGAGATATATCGTCACCCCCGTGGCCAGGATAAGAACAATTACGGAGATCACGGAAAAAGTTATGGTAGACTTGAATTTACGTTCTGCCGCGCGATCTGCCATGGCACCGGTTTCGTCCAGAAGATCCGCCAGGATCTCCGAAACGTTGTTCAGCTTGTTGTTGTAATGGTCAAGAGCTGCGGCGGAATCACCCTTGTTTACCAGATCCAGCATCTCGAAAGAAGCATCTTTGACGTCGTTCCAGGCTTTGTTCAGTTTGTTGCCCAGGATCTCATCGTTAAGATTGTCAGAAATAGTGCCAAAGTAGGAAGTTATCTTGTCAAAACGCTTGACCAGATCGTCCGACTGGGCTTTTGTAACGGCGGGATCATTGGATGCCTGAGCGAAAAGAAGACGCTTGTTAATGGTCTGGACATCTTTTCTGATCTCCATCTGATACTTCTCGGTCACGTATTCCACATTGTAGAAACTCCAGAAATTCTGTGTTATAACTCCGAGAAATATAAGCATCAGAGCAGCCAAAGCTATAAAGAGATAACTTGTGGTCGAGGTCATCTTTTTCAAAGATTGGGCTATTGTCTCATTCTTTGATTGTTTTGTCATATAATTGCTCCTTTCGGAATGAATTTGTCGTATTATTATAACATATACAAAAATATCGATACAACCATTTAATAGAAAATTTAGACAATTCACTCTTCTTATAGGGGCGAACAGTATCGCAATTGCTTTTCCTTCCCTTTTGTTGTATGATATGGTGCGGCGCGGGAAGGACGGAAAAAACATGAATCTTATTACGGCAGAACACTTATCCCATTCATATACAACAAAGAAACTTCTGGATGACACATCCTTCAGCCTGAACGAAGGCGAGAAGGTGGGGATCATCGGCGTTAACGGTACGGGCAAATCCACTCTTCTTAAGATAATTGCAGGAGTCCTTGTGCCGGACGGCGGGACCGTGACCATGGGTAACGGCTTACGTATCGGCTACCTTCCACAGACACCTGTTTTTGAAAACGGCATGTCCGTTCTTGATGCAGCCATGAGCGAATGTCCTAAAGAAGACCGGATCCGTCTCGAGCCCGAAGCAAAGAAAATGCTTAACAAGCTGGCGGTGACTGATTTCAATCAGAACATAGCGGAGCTTTCCGGAGGGCAGCGCAAGCGGGTTGCGCTGGTACGCACATTTCTTTCGGAAGCTGATATTCTGATATTGGACGAGCCTACCAACCATCTCGATAGCTCCATGGCGGAGTGGCTGGAGCGCTATCTTAATGATTTTAGGGGAGCGATCGTCATGATCACTCACGACCGTTACTTCCTGGACAGCGTCGCGGGACGCATCGTGGAGCTGGACCACGGCAAGCTTTACAGCTATGATGACAATTATCTCGGCTATCTTGCCCTTAAGGAGCAGCGAAAGGCATATGAGAATGCTGCCGAACGCAAGAGACAGTCGATCCTCCGCACGGAGATACAGTGGATGATGCGTGGCGCCCGTGCCCGCTCCACCAAACAGAAGGCACATATAGAGAGGTACGAGAATCTGCGGGACGTTGAACCTCCGAAAAGGGACATTGAGGCGGGTTTTGATGAGCTCAATTCGCAGATGGGAAAGACCATTTCATCCCGCCTCGGTAACACCACCATAGAGCTGGAGCATGTTTCCAAGGCATACGGAGGGAATGTGCTCATAAAAGATTTTTCCTATATATTCCTTAAGAATGACCGCATAGGTATCATAGGCTCCAACGGCTGCGGCAAGTCCACCCTCCTTAAGATGATAAACGGCATCGTCATGCCGGATTCCGGCAGCATTAAGATCGGGCAGACCGTGAGCATAGGCTTTTTCTCCCAGGAGAATGAGGCACTGGACGAGAACATGCGTGTCATCGACTATGTGCGCGAAGGGGCAGAGATCATAAGGACCACGGAAGGCAATCTCACCGCTTCCCAGATGCTGGAACGCTTCCTGTTCCCGTCTGATATGCACTATGCGTTCATATCCGCCCTCTCGGGAGGAGAGAAGAGGAGACTGTGTCTGCTTCGGATACTGATGCAGGCGACCAATGTGCTGTTCCTCGACGAGCCCACCAACGATCTGGACATAGAGACCCTTACCATACTTGAGGATTTTCTTGATCATTACACAGGGATAGTTGTTACCGTCTCACACGACCGCTATTTCCTTGACCGTATCGCGAGACGGATATTCGCTTTTGAAGAAGGCGGCATCATAAGACAGTACGAGGGCGGTTATACCGATTTCCTTGAGAAGTCCGGCGGGCTTGCAAGCTCTGTTAACGAGAAAAGAAACAATGTGAAGAATGTGGATTCGGCCTCCGTCTCCACCTGGAAGGAAGCGCCGAAGAAGGCGAAGTTTTCCTATAAGGAACAGCGTGAGTATGAAACGATAGAGAGCGAGATCGAGGCGCTGGAGACAAAGATCGCAGAGGTGACCGAAGAAGCCGGAAAGAACACGAGCGATTACGGCAGGCTCATGGAGCTGAACTCCGAGAAAGAAAAGCTTGAAGAAGAACTACTGGCAAAGATGGAACGCTGGGAATATCTTGAAGATCTTGCAAAGAAGATACAGAACGGCGAATAAAAAAACGGCAGGCACCGGGCCTGCCGTTTTGAATTATCAATATATCTCGATGGTATAGTTCTTTTCGGCCTTTCCGCCGGCTTCGCATGCAAGGGAAAGAGGCTTCTCGGAAAACTCTCCGTCGAATCCGTCGGTATCGGGAATGCCGTACCAGGGCTCTATGCACATGAAGGGAGCATCTTTTCCCGGCGGCGACCAAAGCCCGAGAGCGGGCATCTCGAAACGAACGGTGACAAGGCGTTTGCCTTCGCCGTCAAGGAGCTCGGCTTCATCTGCCTGACGATCGCCCAGGATAAAAGCATCCTTATCGAATGTGTTGTGTTCATATATAAGACGTCCGTCGTCAAGCTTGACGGTGTTCTTTTCTCCGGTAAGAGTTCCGCCGACATAGCCGCGGTTCTCGAAGGATTCGAGCCTTCTGCCGTCCTTGAAGAGACGGATGCTGGCATTGCAGGGCTCACAGCAGAAGGCGGGATGAGCACCTATCGAGAAGTACATGGTCTCGGCACTTAAATTGATCACTCTCCAGGAAACCGTGAGACGGCTGTTTTTGAGCACATATTCTATGCGAAGCTCAAAATCGTAGGGATACATCTTCTTTGTCTCTTCGGAAGAGCGCAGATAGAAGATGCAGCTGCTCTCATCCTTTTCGAGGAGCTTAAAATCCATATCTCTCGCAAATCCGTGCTGAGGCATGGAATAAGCCTGACCGCCTATCTTTATCTCCTTGCCGCTCAATGCGCCCACAATGGGGAAGAGCACAGGCGAGGACCGTGCCCAGAATTCGGGATCCGACTGAAAAATATATTCGTCGTTGTCCTTTTTGAAACTTTTCAGCTCCGCTCCATGGTAGCTGATAACACATGAATACCTTCCGCTTCTGATCGTAACGTTCATACAGTTCCTTTCCACCCCGGTTGTTTATATTTTCAGCCGATCCACCCAATACAGTGATCAGGCCGGGTTACCATGAGATGATCTCGGCTCCGTCTTCCGTCACAAGGACCTGTATCTCCCATTGTGCAGAGGGCAGACCGTCTTCAGTGTATACTTCCCAGTCGTTTTCGTCAGTAATGAATATATCTTCGTCACCCATATTGACCATGGGTTCGATGGTGAACATAAGTCCGGGCGCAAGGACCATATCCGTTCCTTTGCGCGTGTGGTAGCTTACCCAGGGATCCTCGTGGAATTCGTTTCCCACACCGTGACCGCCTATCTCGCGGACTATGGTGTAGCCGTTGGAATATGCGTGGTCGTGCACGGCCTGTCCCATGTCACCCAGGTGCCCCCAGGGCTTTACGGCTTTGAAGCCGAGCTCGACGCATTCTTTGGTGACTTCCACAAGGCGTCTCACTTCAGGATCCACATCGCCTATACAGAACATTCTGGAGGAGTCGGAGTAAGCTCCGTTAAGTATGGTGGAGCAGTCGACATTAATGATGTCGCCGCTTTTAAGAATCACTTTGTCAGAAGGGAAACCATGGCACACCTGATCGTTCACCGAGGTGCACACACTGAAGGGGAAACCTTCGTAATTAAGGGGAGCGGGTATACCGCCCATCTTTATCGTCATGTCATGAACGATGCGGTCGATCTCGCCCGTCGTCATGCCTTCTTTAATAATATCCTGAATGTGGTCGAGAACAGCCACGTTTATCTTGGCACTCTCTTTGATACGTTTTATCTGTTCCGGAGTCTTTATGAGATTTCTGCCCGGAACCTTGTGATGCAAAAGCCTGTATTTTTTGATGCGCTGATCGAAAGCTTTGTGACACTCGCAGTACATCTTGCCGCTCCCGCACCAGCAGGGCGCATCGTCTCTGAATTTTAATGACATAGATTCTCTCTTTTCTGTAAACACCTATTAACTACTTTACAACCGAAAGGCGCTTTTGGCAAGAAAAAAATGGTTGGACAGGGTTTATCCAACCATTTAGAGGGGTTAGTCAATCAAAAACTTATCTCCGAAAGCTTAACGGGTCTGCCTTCATCGAGGGATTTCTTTGCGGCCTTCGCAATGAGAACGGGCTGGAGTCCGTCGTTGATATCAACGGGAACATCGCTCTTACCTGCGCAGGCGTCACAGAACATCGAAACTTCCTTGGAGAAGGAAGCCATGTAACGCTCGAGGAAGAAGTAAAGCGGCTTCTCGCCCGTAACGCCGTTCTCCGTGCTTATAACAGCAGTGGAGGGAGCGTCATTTGTAACTGCGACCTGACCCTTGGAACCGAACACCTCGGCTCTCTGATCGTAGCCGTAAGCAGCTTTACGTGAATTATCGATAACGGCAAGAGCGCCGTTCTTAAGCTTCATTGTAATGATGGCGGTATCAATGTCTCCGCAGTCCTTGATGGCGGGATTTACAAGGCAGGCGCCGTTTGCATAGATCTCTTCCACGTCGCTTCCGGAAAGGTAGCGAACCATGTCGAAATCATGGATCGTCATGTCGAGGAAGATGCCGCCGGAAACCTTTACGTAATCAAGCGAAGGAGCGTCGGGATCCCTGGACGTGATCTTTACTACATGAACATCACCGATCTTGCCGGACTTAACGGCTTCGCGAACTGCTTCGAAGTTGTGGTCGAAACGGCGGTTGAAGCCTACCTGGAACTTGAGTCCCGTTCCCTTTAAAGCTTCCATTACTTCCTTTATCTTTGCAAGATCCTGCGAAATGGGCTTCTCGCAGAAAACGTGCTTCTTTGCCTTGATGGCTTCGATGGCGATATCGGCGTGGGTGTTTGTGGAAGAGCAGATGAGAACCGCATCGATTTCGGGGTTGTTAAGGATATCATGATAATCCTTTGAAACGTTCCTGATACCGAGTCCTCTTGCCCATGCGGCTGTCTCGTCGCTCATGAAGGGGTCGGCGATGGAAAGGACTTCTGCGTTCTTTATATTATAGGTAATGCTTTCGGCATGTACCTTGCCTATTCTTCCGGCTCCGATGATTCCAAGTTTGATCATAAAATTAAACCTCCGTATTATATAGTAATTTTGCTGTATTTGGTATATCATTGTTAAATCATACGAATTATACCACCCAAATGAACACAATTCAACAACTAAATTTACAAAAACTTACTTTCTTTTGTTGATTTTTGTTAGATTATGATGTATGATGACCTCGAATGATTTCGTATAAGGATCACAAGGGAGGATATATAAGAAATGGCAATGAAGAGCTATCGAATAAGCAGGATGGAGCAGTACATTCTTGATAAGGAACACGTTTCCATGGACGAGTTGTGCCGCGAATTCGACATTTCCATAAATACATGCAGAATGGATGTGGCCGAGCTCTGTTCGAAGGGAACGATAAAGAAGGTGTACGGCGGTGTTTCCAGTGTTAAGGAAAACTCCCTCATACCTTTTGAACAGCGCAAGATGACCAACAGCAACATTAAGAAGGAGATCTGCCGTGAAGCGGCGGAAATGGTGGAGGACGGAGATATCATCTTCATCGATTCCGGATCCACCACCATGTATATTCCCGATTTCCTTACAGACAGGAAGAACGTGACGGTCATCACCAACAATCTGAACGCCATCGTAAGAGGCATTCAGCTGCCCGACGTCCAGTTTTTCTGCTTGCCGGGAACACTTGACAGAAGGACCAATTCCTTTGTTACGGCGGATACATCCAAGACTCTGTCGCGCTTTAACATAAAGAAGGCATTCATCGCAACAGCCGGCATATCCGAATCGGGAGACGTTTCCAACTCTTCTCCCCTTGAATTCGAAGTCAAGAAGGCGGCCATGGCGCATTCCGCAAAGAAGTATCTTGTGGTTGATTCATCCAAGTTCGGCAAGAGCTCTCTCCTAAACTTCACAACCCTTTCCGAGATGGACGGACTCTTCACCGATGACGCCGTCGACAAAAAGACCGTTGCATACTGCGAACAGAACAAAGTACGCCTTTACACGGCCTGCAGGGGCAGAAGCGATAAATAGGAAATATACCAACTTTTGAATAAAACTGACATTGACCTCCTATAATAATAGTGGTAGATTTATTAAAAATATCACAAAAAAATACCAATCTTGCCACAATAAAGTGACAGGATCGAAAGGAGAAGACAATGTCACTTGTACCAATGAAAGACATCCTGATACAGGCAGAGAAGGACGGCTGCGGGATAGGCGCCTTTTCGGTTGCGGATATGGAGATGATACTCGGAGCGGTGAAGGCCGCCGAGGAACTTAAGACCCCGATGATCCTGCAGATCGCTGAGGTGCGGTTACCCTATTCGCCTCTTGACAAGATCGCGCCCATGATGATAGCGGCGGCGAAGAACGCATCGGTACCGGTGGCTGTGCATTTCGATCACGGAATACATAAGGAAGTGATAAAACAGGCCCTTGACTTGGGCTTCACCTCGGTCATGATCGATGCTTCCAAGCTTCCCATAGAAGAGAATATAAGGCTTACGCAGGAAATACGCAGGATGGCGGATGATTACGGCGCAAGTGTCGAAGCGGAGGTGGGACAGCTGGGAGTGTCTGAGGACGGTTCGGGAGACAGCACGAAGATCCATTCCGATCCGAAGGAAGTAAAACGCCTTTATGAAGCGACAGGGGTCGATGCCATCGCCCTTTCCATCGGTAATCAGCACGGCTTTTACAAAGCAGCGCCGAAGCTTAATTTCGAAGTCCTTGACGAGGCGAATGCGTGCGTTCCCGTGCCCCTTGTTCTTCACGGCGGATCGGGTATATGCGATGAGGATTTCAGAAAGTGCATAAAGCACGGCATAACCAAGATAAATGTTGCCACAGCAACCTTCTGCGCGGTAAAGAACGCGGCAGCGGAATATCTTAAGAATGATAAAACGGATTATTTCTCATTGAGCGATGCCATGATGCAGGGAGCTTATGAGAACATAAAGAGACATATGCGAGTTTTTTCAATGAAATAAAGATCAGGGAGGCGTTTAAATGGGATATATAGAATTTAAAAAAGGCAGGCGTTTCGACATAGTTCCTCTCGGAAGAGCTGCCATCGACCTTAATCCTACGGATTTCTACAAGCCTTTGAACGAGAGCACCACCTTTAAAAAATACCTCGGGGGATCTCCGGCGAATATCGCGGTGGGTATGGCGAGGCTCGGTAAAAAGGTTGGCTTCATCGGTAAAGTTTCCGACGATCAGTTCGGAACTTTCATAGAGAACCGTTTCAAGGAGGAAGGCATTGACATTTCCCATGTGGTAAGAGCCCAAAACGGCGAGAAGCTCGGACTTACCTTCACCGAGATAAAGAGTGAGACGGAGAGCAGCATCCTCATGTACCGTGACTGCGTTGCGGATCTTGAGCTCGATGTTACGGATGTTGATGAGGAGTACATTAAAGATGCTGCGGCGCTTCTGATATCCGGAACCGCCCTGGCCAAGAGCCCGTCAAGAGAAGCGGCCCTTAAGGCCCTGAGGTTTGCAAAGAAGAACGGTACAGTCGTTATCTTCGATATAGATTACAGACCTTATACATGGAAGAATGCCGATGAGACAGCCATCTATTATTCGACGGTTGCAAGAGAAGCGGACATCATCCTCGGATCGAGAGAGGAGTTCGATCTCACGGAAAGCCTCATAGAGAAGGGAAGAACGGATGCTCAGACGGCTGCATACTGGCATAAGTGCGGAGCGAAGATCGTAGTCATAAAGCACGGTAAGGAAGGCTCCACGGCATACACGGATGACGGCAAGAGTTATTCCATAAAGCCTTTCCCCGTTAAGCTCTTGAAAAGCTTCGGAGGCGGAGACGGCTATGCTTCCGCTTTCCTCTACGGACTCATGGAGGGCTGGGACATCCAGGACTGCCTTGAATTCGGAAGCGCGGAAGCCGCAATGCTCGTTGCCAGCCACGCATGCTCGGAGGACATGCCGAATGCGGAAGCGGTAAAGAAATTCATAAAGGAAGAAAAAGAACAATACGGTGAGCGCGTGGCGCTGATCTGAAAGGATGATATATGAAAAAATTTGAAAGGCTTGATTTTGATCAGGCAGGGGTAAAGCAAGTCTCCGAAGAAGACTCCGCCATGATGATGGATATCAAAGTCTATAGGATGAAAAAGGATGATATCCTGGAGTTTTCGGATGACAAAGATGAGACGGCGATCCTTCTTACCGAGGGTAAAGTCACATACTCGTGGGAAGGGAAGAAGGAGCAGGCCTCGAGAAAGAACGTCTTTGAAGAACCGCCCTATTGCCTCCATTTAAGCAGAGGCAAAAAGGCAGAGATCAAGGCGGACGCGGATGCCGAGATCATCGTTCAGAAAACTGTGAACGACAGAGACTTTGAAACAAAGTTCTATACTCCAAAGGAGAACAAGATAGAACTCATGGGCGCGACCCAGTGGGAAGGCACTGCAAAGAGAGAAGTGCTCACGGTGTTCGACTATCAGAACGCACCTTACTCCAACATGGTAATAGGAGAGGTCATTACGAAGGCGGGAAGATGGTCGAGTTACATTCCCCATTCCCATCGCC
>JAEEGL015143370.1_pt1 | contig 11819 bp, 9 predicted proteins | sample 9134231 | NCBI WGS metagenome assembly JAEEGL01 (sample SAMN16246548, study PRJNA631951) | gut metagenome | biome: gut microbiome; feature: rumen; material: fiber-attached | host: Bos | place: Iran: Karaj | collected 2018-10 | reverse complement strand
CGTAGCGATCCTGGGCATCCCTGTTTCTTCTATTCTGACAGTGCTTGCAGCCGCAGGCGCCACGATCGCCCTCGCACTGCAGGGTTCGCTTGCCAACGTGGCGAGCGGCATCGTGCTGCTGGTGACGCGTCCGTTCAGGATCGACGATTTTATCCAGGTGGGCGACAAAGGCGGCCGTGTGACCGATCAGGGCCTGTTTTACACGACGATCCGCACCATCGAGAATCTGGACATCTCGATTCCGAACAGCCAGCTGACGTCCGCCGTGATCACCAATACGTCGGCGCAGGGCACCCGGCGCACTAATTTGACCCTTAGCGTCGCTTACGGGACCGATCCGGCCAAGGTGCGCGAACTCATCCTCGGTTATGCGGCGAATCATCCGAAGATCCTGAAGGATCCCGCGCCGTTCTGCGCGATGAGCGCGATGTCGCAGTCTTCCATCGATTTCACGGTGCGTTTCTGGATGAATAAAGACGATTACTGGGACACCTGGTTCGGAATGCAGGAGGACCTGTACAACCTGCTGAACGAGAACGGCATCCAGATCCCGTTCAATCAGCTGGACGTGCATATCAAAAATGATTAAGGCGTAAGAAAAGAGGGCAGGGATATCCAGCCTCTGCCTTTCATAGTGTTTCGTAAGGGCTGCCCCAGAATTCGGCAGCTCCTTTTATTTTTCCAGCGTCTGCACGTAGGCGGTGGGAGACAAGCCGGTGGATTTTTTAAACACCTGGCTGAAGTATTGCGGATTGTTTCCGTAGCCAACCTGCTGCGCGATCTCGTAGGTCGTGAAGGATTTGGACTGCAGCAGGGATTTGGCGCGTTCGATCCGGACTTTGTTCAGGAATACGGAAAAACGCTCTCCTGTCTGCTTGTAGAACTGTTTGCTCACATAATCCACGTTCATGAACAGGTGGTTCTCGGAGATCCATTTCAGCGAGAGCTCGGAGTTGGCCAGATGTTCCTCCGTATACTGGATACACTGCTGTATGAAGGGCTTGATGGATACGGCGGACGCAGGAAGCAGGGCGGAGAATGCTTTGATGTCGGAAACAAGGAGATCCGTCAATTCGGAGACTGAGGTGATCTGGTGTATTCTCTTGCATGTTTCATTGAAAGACATCATGGAGCGCACCGACGGCATCTCTTCGTTCAGCCAGCTGTAAAACGATGTTGCCACCGCCTGCTGATAATCCATATCATTATAGAAAGAAAGGATGGATTCCAGTTTGTTGATGACCGGCGTAGCATTGTGCGGGTTCATCGAAAAGGAAACGGCCAGCTCGTGAATAGACCGGAACAGCTGCTTTTCGGTGGCGTCTCTGTTGGCCAGTTCCTGCAGACGGATCTTTTCGGTGTGTTCTTTGGCTGTTTTTTTCAGTACTTCTTCGATCTGCTCGGGCCCGCACGGTTTCAGTAGATAATCTTTGACCCCAAACTGCATGGCTTCCTGCGCAAACGCGAACTCGTTATAACCGGATAACAGAATAAAACTCATATCGGCATCAAAAGCACGGACCTTTCGGATGATCTCCAGACCGGAGAGGCCGGGCATACGGATGTCCAGGAGGCAGATGTCAGGGCTCTCATCCATGATCACGTCGAAAGTTTCCAGGCCGTTTTTACAGATGCCCACCAGAATAAGATCGAGAGCCTCCCAATGGATCATCTCCGCGATGGATTCACGGATGATCTTTTCATCGTCAGCGATCAGGCATTTCAGCATGTTCCTTCACCTCCTTATATAGCTGTTTCGGAAGCGTGATCCGTACCACAGCCATCTCATCCCGGTTAAAAACACTCACTCCGTACTGTTCCCCATAGCTCAGTTTGATCCGCTGGTCGATATTGTTCAGACCGATGCCGAAGCCCTGGGAGGAGTGTTCGCGCTGCAGACTGCTCAGGCTTTCCGCAGGGAACTGAGAACCCGAATTCCGGACGGTCAGGATCAGACGATCGTTGTCATCTGTGATCACAACGTCGATGATGCATTCTTCGACAGCTTCATCCAGTCCGTAACGAATGGCATTTTCCACCAGCGGGACCAGCGTCATTTTGGGAAGTTCGTAGGGAGAAACGCTCTCCGGCGCGGAGACGGTGTATTTCAGACGATCGTCGTACCGCAGCTGCTGAATGGTCATATAGTCGGAAAGAAGCTGAAGCTCTTCTTTCACGGAGAGAAAGGCGTTGTCGCTCAATGAACTGCGGAGAATATTTCCCAGCGACTGCACCATGGCAGGGATGTGCTCTTCTCCGACACCATGAGCGTACCAGTTGATGGATTCCAGCGTGTTGTAAAGAAAGTGAGGATTGATCTGGTACTGCAGTTCCTTGAACTGCGCTTCCTGTATGTGCAGCTGTTTGATATAGTTGTCGTTGATCAATGTTTTCAGGCGGCCGGCCATCTGATCCAGGTGACGGTGAGCCTGACCGAGTTCATCCGATCGGGTGGAATAATCATACCCTACGTCGGGAGGGTCCAGATGACCGGAACTGTAGACGTGCATCTTCTGATTGAGGGTATCAAAATGGATCACGATACTGTTCAGGATCTTCCATCCGACCAGGACCACCAGCAGGAACGTCAGGAGAACGATTCCGGCCGACAGCAGGAAGATCCAGGTAATGGTATTCTGTGTTTTGGAATAGTCCACAAGGTTGTACAGCGTGCTTCCCCAGAATCCCAGTTTCCGGGAGACCGTAAAAAACGGCTTGCCGCGGTATCGGATGATCTCATAATAATCGGTATCGTTTATATCGGAAGGGAGCTTCGTTTCACCATCTTTCGACGAATTGAAAACGATATTGTTTCTGGAAGACTTCAAAACCATATAAGAGGAATAGGAGCCCTGCGACGACGACAGATCCTGAAGAAGACGGGTGATATTGATCCGGACGGCAAGATAGCCGATCTCGTCATAATCATAATTATTGAGCTCCCGGATCATGCGGCAGAGCATCAGGCCGTCGGGATCGCCTTCCGGATGAAACCAGACGAATTCTCCGGGGGTGTTGTGTACAAGATCGTAGATATTGCGCTGCGTTTCTTCCGAAGGCCGCGGGTAGATGGAATAGTAATGCGAATACATTACCATGTTGCTGCGGCTGAACAGGCAGATGTAGGAGATATAGCTGTTGCTGGATCCGTAATTGGACAGGCTGGAAAACACCTGGTCATACATAATGGAAGAATCCGGCTGTTGGGTCCATTCTTTCGTATGGTCCAGAAAGATCTCATCTTTCAGAAGAAGCGTCAGAACGGATTCGATATTGGAAACAGTATTTTCGAACTGGCCGGCTGCACTGTCAAGGGCAGTCGAGGTGGAATTGTACAACAGAGTATTGTACTGCCCCTGTTCGACTACCAGGGCTATAAAAGAAGCTGCCGATGTGGAGATAACCGCTAAGAGGAAGAGCATTAACAGCTTTGATTTCAGTGTGCGAAACATGATGATACCGCCTTGAATATGTTAACCTAATTATAACGGTTTCGCGCCGAAAACGCAACTTTGTCTGCGGATTAGAACGGTTTATTGGTGGTAAAGGTCGGTTTTTACTATTCTATTTCATTTTCGGGTTTGTTAGAATGACGATAACAAGAGTTATGTATGGTTCTCTAACATCTGAATGGGGGAATTCCATGAAAACCACTGCAAAAAAAGGATATTGGCATAAACTCGGTGTTGATATCCTGCGCGACAAATGGCTGTATCTACTGATCCTGCCGGGTTTTATCTGGTACATCGTGTATCGGTATTTCCCTATGGCGGGGCTTACACTGGCCTTCCACGAGTTCAACATCAAAAAAGGAATGTTCGGCGGCGAATATGTCGGGCTGAAGTATTTCCAATACATTTTCTTCGAGCATCGCAATTTCTGGGAGCTGGTGCGTAACACGCTTCTGATCAACGTTTTTAAGCTGCTGTTCTACTTCCCGGCGCCTATCGTCCTTGCTCTGATGCTGAACGAGCTCAACCGCAGCGGATACAAGAGAGTGATGCAGACGATCGTTTATCTGCCGCACTTTGTGTCCTGGGTCGTTTTCGGAAGCATCATGATCACGTTCCTCAGCCCTACAGACGGCATCATCAACCAGATCATCAAACTGTTCGGCGGCCAGCCGATCTTCTTCCTGAGCGAACCGAAGTACTTCCGCGGGATCGTGGTCATCGCAGACATATGGAAGGAAGCCGGCTACGGAACGATCATCTATCTGGCTGCCATAACGGGGATCGATCCGACGCTGTACGAGGCAGGCAAGATCGACGGTGCCAGCCGCCTGCAGCAGACCTGGTATATCACGCTCCCGTCCATCTCCGAAACGATCGTCGTCATGCTCCTTCTGGATATCGGCCGCATTATGAACGTAGGATTCGAACAGATCTACGTGCTGCAGAACAGTGCGGTCTATTCTACCGGCGACGTTATCAGCACGTACGTGTACCGAATCGGTATCGGAAACGGACGTTTCAGTCTGACAACCGCGATCGGATTGTTCCAGTCGGTCATAGGCTTCATCATGATCGTCAGCTGCAACGCGATCAGTCAAAGGATCGCGGGAAAGGGATTATGGTGATCGGCGATGAAAGAAAAAGTCGTTATGCAGGAGAAAAGGAAACGCGCCGGGAACCGCATCAAAGGCGAAGTGGACGGGATCGTTATCCTGTCCTACATACTGATCACATTCTTTGCCCTCGTCTGTTTCTTCCCGTTCTACTACGTATTTGTGGTTTCCATCAGCGACCCGTATCAGATCCACGAGGGACAGATGGTCCTGTATCCGCAGGGCTTTTCGCTCGAGGCATACAAAGTCACCTTTGAACACGCCCGATTCTATTCTTCATTGAAAGTTTCGGTGTTTCGAACCATCGTCGGCACAGCGATCGGCGTTACCCTTTCCAGCGCAATGGCATACGGAGTATCGAGGCCGTATCTCCGCGGGCGCAAATTTTTCACGCTGTTCCTGATCTTTACGATGCTCTTCAACGGCGGAATGATTCCCACGTATCTGGTGGTGCGAATGACCGGCCTGATCGATTCCATCTGGGCGCTCGTCATTCCCAATATGCTGAATACGTTCAATATCATCGTGCTGATGAATTTCTTCCGGGCGGTCCCTCTGGAACTGGAAGAATCCGCCAAGATAGACGGTGCCAACGATCTGATCATCTTCCTGAAACTGATGATCCCTGTCGCGATGCCTTCTATCGCGACGATCACGCTGTTCATTGCGGTGTATCACTGGAATGCGCTGATGGACGGCGTCCTGTATATCAATACGGCAACCAAAAAGCCGCTGCAGGTCTATCTGAACGATATCGTGCTTGCGGGGCAGACGGAGGATATGTTCGCGGACGCCTCCAATAAATGGATGCCGTCGCTGTCGCTCAAGACAGCCACCATCTTTGCCTCTACACTGCCGATCCTGGTCGTGTACCCCTTCCTGCAAAAATATTTTGTGAAGGGCGTAATGGTCGGTTCAGTGAAAGGATAAAAAAAGTTAGGAGGGAATGCAATGAAAAAGTTATTGGCCGGATTGCTGTCTCTGATCATGATATTCGGAGTCATTGGCTGCAGCAATTCCAACAACAGCTCGCAGGCAACGAACAGCGGGCAAAAGTCGGATCCCATTAAACTGACGTTTATGTGTCAGGTCAATGTGGATACGGAAGGTTACGATGTCAATGACAACCCGTATATCAAGTACATTCGGGAGGCAAACAATCTTGACATCACGCTGATCAGCGAAAGCGCGGACTACGCCAGCAAGGTCAGCGCCATTATGGCATCGGGAACGATGCCGGATTACGTTCAGCTGCCCAAGAACCTGTATTTCCAGTACGCGCAGAGCGATCTGCTGGTAAAACTGGACGACATGCTGAACGAAACGAATTATCCTCATCTGATGAGCGGTATCGATGAGAAGTACTGGGAGTATACCAAAGTAGACGGCAGCATCTACGCGATCCCGTTCTGCCGCTATGATACGACTCCGTATCTGTCCATGGCCCGTAAAGACTGGATGGACAAGCTGGGCATCGATCCGACCACGCTGAAGACGGTGGATGACTACTATGATCTTCTGTACGCGTTCACCTTCAACGATCCCGACGGAAACGGCGTCAACGATACGTACGGCCTTTCCAGCTGCAACTCCAACGGCGCGTACGGCAGTGTGGGCGAGCGCTACATCGGCATGCTCTTCGCGGATGCGTTCGGTGCCTCGGAATACAGAGTCATCGACGGCGTACTGACCCCCAACTACATCACGGACAACTATAAGGATTATCTGGCGTTCCTGGCCAAGCTGTATGCGGACGGCATCATCGTTCCGGAATACATCACCAAGACCCAGAAAGAGACCGAAGAGGAATTCAGAAACGGCAAGTTCGGTGTGCTGAATCTGTTCTGGTCGCTGTCCGAGCATAACGATATGCGCGACTATCTGTATCCGCTGACTCCTCCCGAGCGTGTAGACGGATCCGGACAGTCCAAATATGTGTATCACAGCCCGATCCGTCACTACATCGGCATCACTACGGACTGCAAGAATCCCGAAGCTGTTCTGGCGCTGTACGACTGGGCTGAGACCGATGCCGGTGCGGAATTCGTCCATGCCGGTACGGAAGGCTGGGACTGGGACCGCAAAGACGGCAAGCTGGTGATCCGTCCCGATCGTGTCGGTATCAACTGGGCTTGGAGATTCATCACTCTCGGCCATCAGAAATCTCACGTGGATGATCAGCTGATGCCCATCCTGACGCAGAGCTGGGGCGAACTGGCCATCAGTGAACTGAAGCTGTCGGAAGAGTACGGAACCAACGATGCGCTGTATGTTGCCTCGCCCATCTTCAGCGAACTGAGCGACTACGATCTGGATACCTATGTAACCCAGTACCGCAACCAGGCCATTATGGGTCAGGTCAATCTGGATGAGACCTGGGATTCCTACGTAGCCGGATGGAAGAGTGCCGGCGGCGATACCTGGCTGAAGCTTTATACCGAGTGGTATAAAACGACACAGTAATCTCGTTTAAAAAATAGCATTGAAAACCAAAGGCCGGGGCAGCGGAAAGCTGCCCCGGTCATATCAAACCCTAAAAAGGAGAAACAAGAATATGACTCTGTTTTTTGATGATTTTTTAGGTTTTTCCATTGGAGACTTTCCCTATGATCCCGATCATTCGGCGATGGGAGAGTATCACTATTATCCGGTGAAGGGCTATACCGGACAATGGTATGATCCGATCACCGGATCCAGTTATCGCGGTCCTTCCTGGATCATTACGGAAGAGGACGGCAGGCATTTCATGGAACAGCAGCGTCTGTCCAACCCGAAAGACTATACCCCGACAAGACCGACACTCACCGCCGGCGACAAGGACTGGCAGGATTATACAGTTTCCGTGACAATGCGTCAGTTCTGGACCGCAGAGTATTCAGGCATTATGTTCCGATATCAGACATCGCTGATGGCCTATGCTTTCACCCTGGGTGCCGGCAAAGCCAGATTCGAGAAAGTATATAAAACAGAGATCAACGTATTGGCGGAAACGGATTACGAGACGAACTGCGACGATTTTGTCACGCTGACCGTGAAAGTATGCGGGAACGAGATGATCGGCTGCATCAACGGCAAAGAAGTGCTGAAGGCCTGCGACGACACATACCGGTATGGATGCATCGCTCTGATGGCCCAGATGCCGACTCAGTTTACGGACGTACGGGTAGAAGCGGATGAAACGGAAAACGCTCGCCTGGCGGCTCTGAAAGCGGACCGAGCCAGGAGGATCGCCGAGAAGCGGGCCCAATATCCTCAGGCCAGACTCTGGAAGACGATCGACCTCAAAGGATTCGGCGCAGGGCGGCATGTACGCTTCGGCCATCTTACGGGTACCGATGAGCAGTTCTTCGTCATCGCGCAGCATCAGAAACGCGTCTTTAAAGACCGTTATGCCAATATCAGCTGCCTGACGGCCGTCAGTGTCGACACCGGCAAAGTCCTCTGGCAGAGAGGCGAACCCTCCGACAGCCCGGACCATCAGTATCTGACAGCCGACGTTCCTCTGCAGGTCTACGATATCGACGGCGACGGCATCGATGAAGTCATCACCGCGCGTAATTTTAAGCTGATGATCCTGGACGGACGCGACGGAAGCGTCAAGAAGTGGGTGTGGACGCCCAAACATGACCGTCCCGCCGACGAGCTGGTAGGGATCGAGTTTAAAAAGCATGCCTTTGAACGGCTGAACGTGGACGCTATCCGCATCGTCAATACAGCCGGCGCGGACAGGCCGGCCGAGATCATGATTAAAGACCGGTACAGCCGCATCTGGATCTACGACGCGGATCTGAATTGCAAATGGATGTTTACGGAGTACAATACCGGTCACTTCCCCTATGCCTACGATTTCAACGGGGACGGACGGGACGAGATCTTCAGCTGCTACAACATGGTATCGGCCGACGGCAAGCTGGTGTGGAAGCTGCCCATCCACAGGGATCATACCGACGAGATCATCGTAGGAAAGATCGATCCCGATCAGGACGAACTGATCGCTATCGTCTCCGGCTGGGAAGGCTTTATGCTGGTGGACAAGCAGGGCAACATCGTCGTCCGTGATATCAACGGCCACGGCCAGCGTATCAGCACCGGCAATTACTGCCCGGAGATGAAGGGAATGCAGGTGTGCACCACTACTTATTGGGGCAACCAGGGCATCATCTATCTGTATGACTGCAAGGGCAATGAGCTGTGGCATATGGAGCCTTCCTCCAACGGCAATGTGATCGCTCCGGTGAACTGGTGCGGTGACGGAACCGAGCTCATTCTGCTGAACGGCAACGTCAAGCTGGGCGGAATGATCGATGGAGAAGGCGATGTCGTTGTTCCGTTCCCGGACGACGGTCATCCTGACCTCTGCGCAGAAGTGCTGTCGCTCACCGGCGACGCCCGCGATGAGATCGTGCTGTGGGACGAGAACAAGATGTTCATCTACACGCAGGACCGTCCGGCGCCCGAGTCCGATAAAGAATATCGTCCGATCAAATATCCGCATTACAACGGATCCAATTATCGCGGCGAGGGTTCTTTCCCCGTGTGGGTGGATAAGGAGTAAAAATGTCAGATGATATGAGGGCTGTGGTCGCCCACGGCATAGGAGATTATCGCTTTGAAAAGGTGCCGCGCCCTCATGCCGGCCCCGGAGAGCTGATCCTTCGGGTGGAAGCGTGCGGGATTTGTGCGGGCGATCTGAAGGCTTTTCAGGGCGGCGAACGCTTCTGGGGCGGCAATGAGTTTGAACCGTACGTCGAACCGCCCTGCATCCCCGGACACGAATTTATCGGCACAGTGGATGAGATTGGCCCGGGGTATACCGGACCGTTTGCACCGGGTGACCGCGTTGCCGCGGAACAGATCGTGCCCTGCGGAAAATGCTATTACTGCCGAAGAGGCCTCTACTGGATGTGCGGCCCGCATAACGTGTTCGGGTTCAAGCACTATTTGAACGGCGGAATGGCAGAGTACGTCAAGCTGCCCGCCAATGCGCGGGTATACCGGGTCCCGAAAGAGATGCCTGTCGAAAAAGCAGTGCTGATCGAACCGTATGCGTGTTCTATGCACGGGGTGGACCGGGCCCGGATCGAGAAGGATGACGTCGTTGTGGTCTCCGGAGCGGGGACGCTCGGCCTGGGTATGATCGCCTATGCGCATACCTATCATCCGCGTGCAGTTGTCGCACTGGATAAGAAGAACGAGAGGCTGGAAGCGGCGAAAAGGCTTGGAGCCACGCATGTGTTCAACCCGGATGAGACAGACGTCAAAAAAGCGATAGCCGAACTGACGGAGGGCGTCGGATGCGACGTCTATATCGAAGTAGCAGGTCATCCGTCGTCCGTGCTGCAGGGCCTGCAATTGATCCGTAAGAAAGGGCATTTTGTTGAATTCAGCGTGTTCGGGAGCAAAACGACGACAGACTGGTCGCTTATCGGGGACGCAAAAGAGCTGGATATCTACGGATCGAGCCTGTCGCCCTGCTGCTTCGAAAAAGTTATTCAGGGGATCGGAAGCGGCGAACTGAGGACGGAAGGCGTCGTAACGCATTCCTTTCAGCTGGAAGAGTTTATGGAAGCATTTCAGGTGTCCGGCGGGATGACGGATCAAAAACACAGACTGGAGGCTTCCGCGGAAGCCATTGCCGGCATCAAGGTCATCCTTCGGCCGTAGAGATATTCCGGGATCTTCTTCCTTTTTCCTTACGATATGAGGCAGAAATGCCCGACAAAGAGCAGCTTTGAGAGAGATCTCTTTCAACAGCTGCTTTTTGTCTGCCGCAAACGGGAAGGTCGCCTATGGAAAACCGCCCGTTTTCCCCCGCAAGACGCATATTTGAACGATCTGCTCTTTTCATTCCCTGATTGTTGTGATATAATAAATAAAAAGAATCCGTGAAGGCGTCTGCCGGCGGTGGCGCAAACCGGCGCCTTCAGACATCAGTGAACAGCGATCTTGCGAACAGAAAGGAGAACAGCGATGATCAGAACGAACGTAGTACAGCTTTCTGTCATCCCGGGCATTGCATATCGGCAGAAACTTCCCGCCGGCGGTTCCGGCGTGGTGGTGATCGGATACGAATCCACGCAGCCTGGCCTGGCGTCGATCAGCAAAACATCCGGCAAAGCGATCCCGAGCGTCAATACGCCGGTCGACGTGTATCCGATGGCTGCTTTTGAGGAAGCCATCGCCCTGACCTCCGGCATGCCGTACAAAAAGCAGCGGCCGGTAGGCGTTATTGAACGGACATATGCGGAGCTGTCCGCTCCCGAACCGCAAACGGAAGAGCTCGCCGAGGAAGAGACGATCGTTTCCAGCGAAGAGTACGGATACGTCGTGGAGCTCTATACGAACAAGAAGGGCAAGCTTTCGTACGCGCTTTTGAACCGCGATCTGATCCAGACCGCCCGCAAGAGCGGACAGGTGAAGAGGATGATCGCCGATAAAGCCGGCGTGGAGGAGATCCGCCTGCAGGTCGTGAAGGCGAAGCTCCGCGGAGCGACCCGCAATCCGGCGCTCACCGATGCCCAGGTGGAAGAGATGGTCCGTCTGCTCGACGACGTGAGCCCCCGCGGCGTGTTCCGCGAGCTGAACGCCGAGATCAGAAAGTGGCTGGCCGCCGGCAAGATGGCGTAAGGCGAAACGGAAACCGGAAGATCCGGCAGGATCGAAAAATGTCCGTATGAATTAACAAACAAAAGGCATATCTGTCCGCAGCGGAACGGATATGCCTTTTTCGATGCAAAAAAGAACCTGCCATATAATGATTAAATGTTTTTTTCGATGTAATCTACCAGATCGGACACTTTTTTCATATTCGCCAGCTCTTCATCGGGAAAATGGATGCCGTACTCATCTTCCAGATTGGTGACGATCTCGATGATGTCCAGAGAATCGGCCTCCAGCTGACCGGAAATGTCGGAATCCGGCGTGATGGTGGAAGGATCCAGCTGCAGAACGTCGGCGATCATTTCACAGACCTTGTCAAATACCATGGGAACACCTCCTTTGCTCTCTTCTAACCGAGACCCATTATAGGGTAAACTGTAGGGAATGTCAACAAAAAGTCATGACAGCTGTCAAGAAATGTGGTATAATGCACACAAAATTATGTTAGCATTCATATCGGCCCGGCCGGGAAAGGAACTACAATGGCAGATACAAAGGAAATATGGGATAACGTTAAGACAAATTCGCAGAAAGTGGCGCTGAACGCGGTGCAGAAGGCGATGGATATCAAAGAGATCGCTCAGAAAAAAGG
>JAEEGL015064835.1_pt1 | contig 11819 bp, 10 predicted proteins | sample 9134231 | NCBI WGS metagenome assembly JAEEGL01 (sample SAMN16246548, study PRJNA631951) | gut metagenome | biome: gut microbiome; feature: rumen; material: fiber-attached | host: Bos | place: Iran: Karaj | collected 2018-10 | reverse complement strand
TAATCCACACCATATTACTGTTGATACAATTGCATAAATACACGCAGTACTCATTACTTTCTTTTTACCAACATCTGTTTCTTCATCAATTAAGAATCTAAACATAGATTCTTCCATCATAATTGTTATTAATGGTATAACGAAGATACATATAGTAACTAATAGATCATATATTCCATATTCACTTGTACTTAGTATTGATGTATAAAGTGGTAATAGTAAATAAGATAGTATTTGCGTACTAAACTTACCTATAGCTATGATAAACGTATTTTTGAAAAGATCTCTTTTCATAGTATCACCATAAAAATTATAACACATATTAACGTAAATAAACTATACAAATTACTATAAACATTGAAAATAACATATATATAATGTATACTTATAATATGAGGTGATTAAATAATGGAAAATAGAAATGATTTTTTCACACTTGGAATAAGATATCTACATGAACATATCCATTCTAATGCCGAAGAGTTTATAATTGAATCTGAAAGATTAAAAGAAGAATATGGTGAAGAAGCTAGACTTTCATTTCTTAAAGGTGTTGGTGAAGGAATAGCTATCTATAATCAAGGAATGAGATTTATGAAATCACATCCACAAATGAATATGGATGATCTTGTAAACGCTTCTAAAACTTTAGAAGATCAATATGGTGAAGAAGCTAAATGGGCATTTATGGCCGGAATGACTGAAGAAATGTATCATGAAGAGGAAATGGCTCCTACAAAATAAAGAAATATAAGAGAAATATTATTTCTCTTTTTTTTATACTTATTTGACATATTTACTATTTTAATGTATTATAACCACCTATCAGGGGTGATTTTGGTGGAAAAGGAAAATATTCATTATACAAATGGAATAGAATTTGCATTAGAACAAATGTTAACACAAAAAAATGAATTTAATAAGAAAAAAGAAGAAATCCTAATCCAACAAGGAGAAGAAGCTAAAAAAGAATTTGAAAGAGGATATTATAAAGCTTTATTATACTTTGTTCATGCAAGTGATCATTATCAAGATAATCCAAAATATATTGCTGAACAAGCACAAAGAATAGAAGAATCACATGGTGAAATAATAAAAAATATATTTTTAACAGGATTAGAGTATTATCGAAAACATAATGAAGAAAAACAAAGTCAAAGACATATATAATCATTTGGGGGAAATTAAATATGAATGATGAAGTAAGAAGATTACTAAGAAGTAAAAAAACAACTATCATTAATGCAATAGAAAAAAGAGAACAAAAAGAAGTTGAGAAACAAAAGAAAAAAGAAGAAAAAGAAAAAGATTATCAAGAAAAAATAGCAAAATTAGTAGCTGCAGCCACTCAAAATACAAATGCTGGTAATTTAATAATATTAAACGAAATATTAAATAATTATATGAGTAAAGAAAAGTTTTATAAAGTGTCATCTCAAATTGTTTATTCAGTTAGTGAAACACCAATATCTTTTCCTCTTTCATCAGTAAAAAATTCTAAAGACATGGTCGGTAGTGGTTTTAAAAACTATTATTATACTAATCCTATTGAAGGAATAACATATGAAGAATTAAAAACAATCGTAAGAAAATATAATCATGAATCACAAGGTAATAAAATACGCTTTGTAGCTATTGATAAAGAAAATAGATTTAGTTATGTTCCAATCATAATCAATAATACATTATGGGATAAACTTGGAATTAAATTAGATTTTATTGAAAAAAGTGGTAATTATGGTGATTTATACGCGTATACAGGTAAAATAAAGTTAAGAAACATATTAAAAAAATCATTAAATGACGAATTAGATATAGACAATCAAGATATTATGAATTTGTTAAAAATGAATGCATTATTATTGAAAAAGAATATGCAAGATCTTAATTCATATGCAGCTAGATGTGATAAAAATGCAAAATTAATTTATCTAGAAATATATAAAGAAATGATGACTAAATATTATAAGGAAGCAACAATTTCCTTAACAAATAAGTTAGAAGTTAAAAAAGAATTTCTTTCATCTCATTATAATCTTGAAAAAACACTAAATAAAAGAGAATATAATGCATGGATTAAATATATGAATCTAGTTTATGACGCAGACGTTTATTATTTTAAACATCTAAAAGAAGGAAAAGTAAGTTATATACCTGTTTTAAATGAAGAATTAGAAAGACTTCTTAAAGGTGAATTTGCTTTTGATTTTGATTCAAACACATTAACAGTAAGAGTTAGTTCAAAACGATTTGAAGATATAATATGCAAGGAAGCAGGAATTAAGAGAAAGAAATAATAATTAACAATGGTGTAACCATTGTTTTTTATATTTAAAATTGTTTTTAGATTAAATAAATGATAAAATATAGTTGGTGATTTGAGTGAGAAATACATATGCATTAATAAATTTAAGTAATTTAGAAAATAATATAAAGGAAATAATTAAAAACTATTCATATGAATATTATTTTGGTGTTGTAAAAGCTAACGCTTACGGACATGGTTTAGAGACAATTAAAGTAATGGAAAAGAATGGTATTAACTATTTTTGTACAGCTACTTTAGAAGAAGCAATTGAATTAAGAAAATATACTAAAAAACCAATACTATGCTTTGGTTATGTTAATACAAATGACATAGAATTAGTAGAAAAAAATAATATAACTTTATCAATAATATCAACTGATTATTTTAAAGAGTTAGAAAAAGTAAATCCAAAAGTTAAAGTTCATTTAAAAATAAATTCTGGTATGAATCGTTTTGGTATTAAAGATAAAAATGAAGTAAAAAATATTGTTGATAAACTAAATAAATCTAATATGGAATTAGAAGGTATTTATACGCATTTTGCAACTAGTGGTGTATCAGATCATCATTATGATGACCAAGTAAGAAACTTTGAAGAAATAACTAGTTTAATTAATTTAAGAGAAATACCTATCGTACACTTATTTAATTCAATAAGTACAGTAAGACATCCTAAATTACCATATGCAAATGGTATTAGATTTGGTTTAATGATGTATGGATTTAATTTTAATATGAATATAGCTTTTCATACTAAGATTAAAAGATTATTCTTTTATAAAAATATATCTAAAACAATGTTTACTAATAATCTAAAGTTAAAAAAAGTATTATCATTACATAGTGAAGTAGTTAATATTAATAAGATTACTAAAGGTGAATTTGTTGGTTATGATGCAAAATATGTTGCTTATGAAGATGGATATATAGCAACTGTTTCAGTTGGTCATGCCGATGGTATTACTGATTGTTATAAAAAAGTACAAATTAATAAGAAGTTATACCCTATTGTAGCTATATGTATGGATTATATAATGGTTAAAGTAGATAATACAGTTAAAGTACATGATACTGTTAATTTAATATGCGATGAATTAGCTATTGGAAGAGATATTTATGGTGATTCTGCTCATCACTTATTTGTAAGTATATCAAGTCGTGTACCAAGAAGATATGAGGGTGATTAAATGGATTTTACTCTATTAATTATTGGAGCTGATGCTAATGCTTATTATATGGCTAGATGCTTTCATGAACTAACAAATAGAAAAGCTTATTTAATAGCTAAAAACCCTATATGGTTTACTGATACTAGTAAGATTCTAACTATTTCTTATAATGATAATTTAAGAGAAGAAAAAGAATTATTAAAAGTATTAGATAATTTTTATAACGAACATAAAGATGAAAAGATATTGTTAGTTTCAGCAACAGAGAATTATATTGAATTAATTTCTAAGAATAAAGATAAACTAAAAAATAAATATTATTTTAATTATGCAGATAACAAAATAATAGAAACACTATCTAATAAAGAATTATTCTATAAAAAATATATGGATAACGGTATTATTGATTTACCTAAAACAATCTATCTTGATTTATCAAAAAATGATGATATTCAAATAGATTTTGATTATCCAATTATAGTTAAAGCAGCTAATGTAGTTGCCTATCGAAAACTAGAATTCAAAGGACAAAACAAGATTTATAAACTAAACAATCATGATGAATTAATTGAAACTATTAAAACTATTAAAAATGGTGGTTATCTTGATACATTAATTATTCAAGAATATATTCCTGGTGATGATAGTACTCTATTTGATTCAGTAATATATTCTGATACTACTGGTAAAGTTAAAAGAATAACTCTAGCTCAAATAGGTCTTCAGGAACATAAAAGTAATTTAGTTGGTAATGCAGCTATTCTTATTAATGGTTATAATCAATATGAAGATAAGAATATCGTTGAAAGAATAACTAAATTAGCTGAAAAAATAGGTATTACTGGTTTCGCAGAATTTGATCTTAAATATGATAAAAAGACAAACGACTTTAAACTACTAGAAATAAACCCTAGACAAGGAAGAAGTAGTTATTATTTAACTAGTCTTGGATGTAATTTAGTTGAATTATTAAAGAAAGATTTAATTGATCATGAAAAACTAGAATTTGAATACCTAGATAAAGAAGTATTATTATCTTTTGTACCAAAAAAGATAATTGAAATGTATGTAGTAAACAAAGAATATAAAGAAAAAGCTTTATCCCTTTATAGTAAACATATTAATCCAATAAAGTATAAGAAAGATTTTAGTTTAAAGAGAAATTATTTACTGTATAAGAAAGATAAACGTTATTTTGAAGATTATAAAGATGGATATTGGGAAAACAAGTAGGTGAAATATGGAATTTATAGAAAATATTAGTGATAAAGAATATGATGAATTTCTAAAGAAAAGTCCAGAAGCTCATTTTATGCAAACAAGAGAGTTTGGTGAAATAAGAAGAGTTAAAAGATTTACTCCACACCTAGTTGGATTAAAGGATAATGGAAAGTTAGTAGCTACTGCCCTATTATTAGAAAAAAATTGGCAACATAAATTAAAATACTATTATGTGCCAAGAGGTTATACCATTAATTATAATAATAAAGAATTATTAAAAGAATTTACTAATGAATTAATTAAGTATTGTAAAAAAACTAAAGCTATTTTCTTAAAAATAGATCCAGGTATTTTAAGATATTCAATTGACTTAGATGGTAAAAAAATAGATGGTGTTGATAATACTGAATTAATGAATTATCTTAATAAACTTGGTTATAAGCATTTAGGATTTAATTTAGGTTTTGAACATGAAGAACCAAGATTTACTTTTAGAATTAATATTGATAAACCAATGGAAGAAGTATATAGTTCTTTCCATGCAACAACTAGAAAAGTATTAAATAAAGGAAATCAATATAATCTAAAGATATATAAAGGAAATAGCTCTGATTTAAAAGATTTCTATGAAACAATGATAGAAACTGCTAAACGAGAAGGTATTATTCAAGCATCATTTGAATACTATGAAAAATTCTATGAAGAATTTAATAAACATGGTATGAGTGATTTGTATATTGCAAAAGCAAATATACAAGAATTAAAAGACTTGTTCTTAAAGAATATTGAAGAAACTAAGAATAAAGAAACTAAAAATGAAGTACAAGAGAAAGAAAAACAAGATAAGTTAACTAAACTTAATAAACAACTTGAAGAAATAAACAGTATTAAAGAAAAAGAATTAACACTTGCATCAATAATAACAGTTAAATTTAAAGATAAAGTATGGACTATTCATGGTGGAAATCATTCTAAATTAATGAGTCTTAATGCTAATTATCTAATTTATTATGAAATAATTAAAGATGCAAATGCAGAAGGCTATAAGACAGTCGATTTATTTGGTACATGTGGTATACCTAATCCAGATCCATCTAATCCAATATATGGAATACATAACTTTAAGAAACGTTTAGGTGGTGAATATACAGAGTTTATTGGTGAATATGATTTAGTAGCTAATAAAACGATGTATAAATTATATAAAATGTATAAAAATCATCGTGATAAGAAAAGAAAAAAAGGATAACATTTGTTATCCTTTTTTATTATTATTGTTTTGGTTATCTAAGACTTTTTGTTTTTACTTTAGCACCAGTAATATCAACAACGTTAATTGTAGCTAATTCTTCTTTTGGCTTAAATACTGGTGTAATACCTTCAGATATAATCATAAAATGTAGATTACTTTCAAGTATATCTTTTCTTGCAATGTCTTCTAATACTGGTTCCCATACTTGAACATTATCTTTACTTGATGCATTTCGATAGAATTTACCATCAGGCATTTGTAAGTATTTTTGTTGAGCATCATTATTGATATAAACAATTCCACGACATAGATTAATTTGACCTAAATAGAATGGATATCTTTCACGCTTAATTGTTTTACCATTTTTGTCAACAATTGAGAATGGTTGGTCTGTCCAACCTCTATCAAAGCTTAGTGATTCTTCTGGATTAATTGATTTAAAGCCTCTACCTGTTAATGATTTTTTCTTTCTATCTAAATATTCAACTACTGTTTTATATCCATCATGTAAGTGACCAGCTATAAAGAAGTCACAATCAGATAAATTACCTAAACCAATACCATTTTCAGAAGCTGCAATTAAATGTGGATCATGTCCTAAATAGATATTTAAAACACCTGGTTCATTCGAAAATCTTGCACCATGTTCATTGAAATCACGAATGAATTCATCATGAGCTAAACCATGAACTTGAGTTTTTAAACCAGGACCTTCCATTAATTCAAATCTTGGTACGAAACCAACAATTTCCATATCATTGATGATTACTACATCGTTATATAATGGGTATACAGAACCTGGACGAACATCTTCTAATTTACGAAGATTCCATATTCTAGCATCTTTATTCTTTATGCTTCTTAAGTCATGATTTCCCCATGTAATACATACTGGAGCAACCTCAGAGATGTTTTCAATAAATTTTCTAAATTGTTCTAATTTTTCTCCACCATCCCATGGTTTACCACCACTATATATATCACCAGCAATAAATATTATATCTGGATCTTCTCTCTTGATGGCTTCTGCTAATCTACTAGCTAATATAGGATTATTTGTATATCCGTGTAAGTCAGCAATAATTAATGCACGAATATTTCTTCCTAAACATATTTTGTTACTATTAACAACTTGTCTTACTATTTTTCCATTAAAATTCTTTAATTCCATATTTCATACCCCCTTAATAAATACTTTTTAAGAATTTTATCTTTGCTATTAACTATTTGTATTTTTGTTAATCAATGATGTTTAGCATTTCTTATTCAACCACCCCCTTTATCATATTGAAGGCCTTGAATAATATTCAGGTATGAAAAAAACAAGGCCTTCATATAAAGGCCCTGTATAAGATCATGTATATATGAAAAAACAAGACCTTTATAGTTAAAAGTCTTGTCCAAGTTGTCTTTATTACACCGGCTTCTGCGTAATGACGATGTAATACATTTAAGGACTACTCCCGTTTAACGGCTGTATATTATAACACAAAATGTCCAAAAAATCAAGAAAAATCGTACTTTCTAATTATCTATTCTTAATTACTAAACGAGGGTTTTCTTTAATGTTAATATCCAAATGTTGATGTTCACCCAAGTATTCTTCTAATACATCACGACATGATGTTGATAAAATTCTAAATTTACCATTCTTTTCTAATTCATCTAAAGTAATATTAAATCCACCTTCAATATTTAAATAATGATACTTTTGAAGAGCTACACGATAAATATCATCATTTTTTACCTCTTTACCATTAAACTTAAATTCATTAAATTTATGAGTCTTTTTATCATATTCAACATATAATCCTTCAGATAATTGATAAAACTCTGTATGATCACCTACAAAAGCTTCATCTCTTAACATAAACTTAATCATATCTTTAAGTTCTCGACCAGTTACTGTAACCATATGAATAGAGTCATCAAATGGGAATATTTCCATCAAATCTTGTAGTGTTACAACTGGTCCTAATTTTGGATTTCTAATAGAACCAGAACCTAGTAACATAATATCAACACCTAAACTATTTTTAAGAATATCTGAGAATAAATCACCTAATTCAGTTTCTTGATATCTATCTGGATGAGTTAATTCTCTTTTAAATCTTGTAATTACTCTTCCATACTTATTATCAGTCTCACCTTTGTAAGAATTAATTAATTCCTCTAATTTTTCATCTCTTGGACAATTTTTTTCATTTATTGGAAGACATTGCCATTTCCACTTATGAGTACAATTCTTTTCGGTATCTATTTCAAGGTCGAATCTTCCTATTTGATCTGTTCCAACACCTGCTTGAACTATTAATATATCATTTACTACTACTGGTTCATCAATTAAGGTATGAGAATGCCCTCCAATGATTACATCTACACCCCATGCTGGGTCTAATAGTTCTGCTAATTTCTTATCTTCTTCAAAACCAATATGTGTTAATAAAACAGTATAATCGATATCTATTGCATTATAAGTATTACAAATATGACCTATTTCTTCAGCTGCCTCACTAATATCAACGAATGTTCCAATTAAACCTTCATTTTTTGCATTAGCTAGTATTTCTTGAGTAACAATCCCAATAAATAGTATTTTCATACCATCTATTTCTACTATTTTAAAGGGTTTAAATAATCTAGATTTATTTGTTTTAATAAAAAGGTTAGCATTTATTATTGGAAACTTAGCACATTTTTCAAGAAATAATAAATGAGCAATACCATAATCAGTTTCATGGTTACCAATAGTAACTATATCTGGTGAAATAGTATTCATTATTTCAATAGTTGATATACCTTGAAATTCTGAATCAATGATATTTCCTCTAAACATATCTCCAGCTATACAGTATATAACATTTTTTTCTTCATTTCTTACTTTACTAACATATCCAGATAATCTTGATGCACCACCAATTACATCCTTTCCATTCTTTTCACTAAAAAAATCACCATGTAAATCATTTGAATGTAAAAGCGTTAATTTCTTATATCTACTCATCGTTATGAATTCCTTTCTTATTATTATATATTTTCATAAATACTGGGCTTATTTCGGCAACTACATCACTATAGTTTTTTGGCCACATCATATAACCAGATGCATGAATACTTTTACCATTATCTAAAGTTAAAGAAAAACTAAAACTATCACCATCTAAGACATCTTTATCTGTCTTATCAAATCCATCCCATTTTTCTACATGATATTTTTTTAATACATTAAGTATTTTATCAGCATCTTCTTTTTCTATTTCAGTTTCTAGCTCTTCTTCCTCCGCTACACCATGTGGTTTTATCTTAGCAGTATATATTCCGTTTTTGTTCTTTAATTCATATCTTGTATAATAATTCATTGCATATCCATCAGAATATGTTATATAAAGAGATTTAATTTTAGTAATATCTAAATCTTCTTCTATTGGATTATTTGGATTTTCTTTTCCACGATTTTTAAGTAAACAAAAAGCTCCTATTGCTATAATAGCTATTACTCCAATTATAATCATATACTTCATTTTCATTAATTTTTCCTCCTTCAATTATATATAAACAAGTAAAACTCTAATTATATTGTATTTTATTTTAGATGTAAAAGTCAATTAAATATACTAAAAAAGACTTATCAAAAGATAAGCCTTATATTTTAAATTAAGCCGATGGAGCTGGTGTTGGACTTGGTGTTGGAGTTGGGGTTGCTGTAGGCGTTGGCGTTGGGGTTGGGGTTGGACTAGGTGCTGATGTTGGCGTTGCTGTAGCCTCTGGAGTAGCACTTGGTGCTGCTGTTGGTGTTGGAGTAGCTGTTTCATTCTTTTTCCAATCTGCTTTTAATTGAATATTCTCACAAGATAATAGTGCTCCTTCTAAAATAGCTTTTCCATTTATATCTGTCCATGCAACAAATGTATAACCTTCTCTTGTTGGTTTTGGTAGACTTGGCAATACATTTCCACATTTAACTTGAATACGTGCACTAACTGCACTACCACCATTAGAATCAAATGTTACATCAAAAGTTGATGCTGCTGTTTCATCTTTCTTCCAATCTGCATATAGAGTTACATCATCACAAGTTAATAATGCGCCTTCTAAAATAGCTTTTCCATTTTTATCTGTCCAAGCTACAAATTTATATTCATTTTTAGTTGGTGACGTTAATGCAGGTAATTTATTACCACATTTAACAGTAATTGCACTTACACTACTTCCACCTTTAGAATCAAATGTTACCTTAAAATCTTTCTTTTTCTCCCAATTAGCTGTTAAAGTAATATCTTCACAAGTTAGAGAAGCTCCTTTACTTATTACTTTTCCATTCTTATCAGCCCATGATACAAAAGTATATTCACTTTTTGTAGGTATTGGAAGTTCAGGTACTTTATCACCACAATTTACAGTAAGAGATTTTTCACTACTTCCACCTTTTGTATCAAAGACAATACGATATGTCTTATCTGCTTCTTTTTGCCAATTAGCCGTTAAAGTAATATCTTCACATGGTAGTTTATCACCATCAGATATTTCTTTATCTTTCTTATCTTTCCAATTAACGAATGAATAACCTTCTTTAGTTGGTTCTTCAGGTAACTCTAGTTTTTCATCACAAACAACCGTCATTGGATCAATCTTACTTCCGCCTTTTGTATCAAAAGTAACTTTAAATGTTTTAACTTCTTTCCATTTAGCTTTTAAAGTAGTATCCTCTTTAAACTTCGTTTTATTTGTTACTTCAGTATCATCATCATACCATCCATCAAGTGCATAACCTTCTTTTTCACTTTCTGGTAATACAATGGTTCCACCCTCTTTTACTTTTTTGCTTTCTACTTTGCTACCACCATCACTATCAAAAGTAATAGTAACATATTTTGTATCTTCTTTCTTCTCTTTTTCCGTGCCACCTTTTAATAGTAAAACGGCAATAATTCCAATGATAATAAATAAAACAACAATGCCTAATATAATAAAGGGTTTCTTTTTCGCACGTCTTCTTCTTTGTTCTCTCGTCTCTATCACAATATTCCTCCACATTATCTAATTATAGAGTATCAAATAATGACTAATTATTCAATAGATATTTGATTATTAATCAATAAAATGCTATACTTTAATCAAGAAAGGATCTTATTATGAATTACATGGATAAATTTAAAGAAACAGAAAAATATATACGTGAAAAGGTTAATGAAATACCAAAAATAGCTATTATTCTAGGTAGTGGATTAGGTAGTCTTGCTGATGATATTACTGATAAAACTATTCTATCTTATAAAGATATTCCTAATTTTCCAGTATCTACAGTAGCTGGTCATAAAGGAGAGTTAATATTTGGAAAACTAGATGGTGTACCAATAATTGCTATGAATGGTAGATTTCATTATTATGAAGGTTATGATTTAAAAGAAACTACTTACCCTATTCGTATATTTAGTTTATTAGGTGTTAAAACACTTATTCTTACTAATGCAGCTGGTGGTATTAATGAAACATTCCATAAGGGTGACTTAATGATTATTAATGATCAATTAAGTTTCTTTGCAGAAAGTGTATTACGTGGACCTAATATGGATGAATTTGGCTATAGATTTATTGATATGAGTACTACATATGATAAAGATTATATTAATATTTTAAAAGAAATAATGACTGATATAACAGGAGATTATCATGAAGGTGTTTATGCTTATATGAAAGGACCTACTTATGAAACTCCTGCTGAAATAAGAGCTTTAAGAGTATTAGGAGCTGATGCAGTAGGAATGAGTACCGTACCTGAAGCAGTAGTAGCTCATCACTCTGGACTAAAGTGTGCAGGTATTACTTGTATTACTAATATGGCAGCTGGTGTTACTAATGAAATATTATC
>JAEEGL014971233.1_pt1 | contig 11819 bp, 11 predicted proteins | sample 9134231 | NCBI WGS metagenome assembly JAEEGL01 (sample SAMN16246548, study PRJNA631951) | gut metagenome | biome: gut microbiome; feature: rumen; material: fiber-attached | host: Bos | place: Iran: Karaj | collected 2018-10 | reverse complement strand
TAAAAGAGAAGAAGTAGATGATTGTGTTGTACGTATGGCAGATTTAATTTTAGAAGGCTATAGTGTAGCTGAATTTTATTATAACCCAAAAATTTATGATATGCTAACCGCCCCAGAACCATATATGCATATTAAACTTAGGAGAAAATTTGAAAATGAATAAAAATTCAATTACAATTACTATTGATAATTATAAAGGAAAGAAAATAACTTTTACTGCTTCATCAGATGCAACAATTAATATTTGGAAAACCAAATCTGTATCAGGCAAAGATAAAGGTAAAATAATAGATGCTAAAGTTTGTATTGCTGATGATGAAATAAAAATAAAAGAAGAGGATTATAATGGTTAAAATTGATATAGAAATGCCAAAAAACTGCGGCGATTGTCCTTTTGTTTTTTATGCAAAAAACTGCGCCTTAACAATAAAACAAGTAGAATTAAATGAGAAACCAAGTTGGTGTCCTTTAATAGAAGTAGATAAAGATAAGGAGTCATAATGAAGTATACAGCACAAGATATTGAAACATTAAGCTTCCGAGACGCAGTACGAGAAAGAGTAGCTATGTATATGGGAAGCGCAGATAATCAAGGTGTGCTTCAATGTGTAAGAGAAATTATTACTAATTCAATAGATGAAGCTACAATGGGCTATGGTAATTGTATTGTTGTTGAATTAGATAAAAATAATATGATTACTGTAACTGATAATGCGCGTGGTGTTCCATTTGGTAAACGTGAAGATGGCACCGAAGCTATGGAAGCTATCTATACAATGGCGCATACTGGAGGTAAATTTAATGAAAAAATTTATCAAAACGTGGCGGGGCAGAATGGAATCGGGTCTAAAGGTGTGGCTCTTTCGAGTTCGTATTTCCAAGCTGATTCTTACCGTGACGGTAACCATGCAACCTTAATTTTAAAAGATGGAATTAAACAGTCTTTTGAAATTACTAAAGACAAAGAAAATAAACATGGTACGGTTGTAACTTTTATTCCTTCAGCAGAAGTTTATAATCTTGAACCTATTAAAATTAAATATGAAGATTTAATAGAGATGTGTAAAAATTGGGCATATCTTACCAAAGGGGTTGAATTTGTAGTAAAAGATAATATAAAAGGAACAACAAAATCTTTCTTATCTAAAAATGGAATAGTTGATTTTCTTAAAGATTCAATCAATAAACCAATTCATAAAACTCCATTATATATATCTATGGAAGAAAATGGAATTGAATGTGAGGTTGCTATGCAGTGGGCGGCCGACCGCAAAGAACATTGGTATGTATTTACTAACGGATTAGCAAATGCAGAGGGCGGCACGTCACTTACGGGTGTAAAAACAGCTATTACTAATTTTTTTAAGAAAAAATTTAAGGGTGAATTTACTCCTGAAGTTGCAAGGTCAGGACTTTTTTATGTGGTAAATTGTAAAGTTCCTAATCCTTCATTCGCTAATCAGACTAAAACAAAAGTAAATAATCCTGAGCTTCGTGGATTAACACAAAGAGCTACTGGACAAATGTTAGATGAGTTTAGTCGCAGATATGTAAGTGAATTTGATTCTATAGTAGAATTACTTACTAAAGAATTAAAAGCTGAAAGGGCGGCCGAGCGTGCTCGTAAACAAATCCTTGAAGCATCAAAAGAAATTGAAAAAAATCAAAAGAAAAAAGTATTTGCATCTGATAAGCTGAAAGATGCTGAATTTCTTGGACAGAACTCAACACTTCTTGTAGTAGAAGGTAATTCTGCTATGGGAGGTATGGCACAAGCTCGTGATTATACTAAATATGGTATTCTTGCAATAAGAGGAAAGATTATTAATTGTCTTTCTAATCCAGAGGAAAAGATTTTTAATAATGAAGAAATTAAGCTATTACTTAGTGCAATGAATATTGTTCCAGGAAAATATAATGCATCTAAATTACGCTATGGAAGATTAGCTATTTGTACAGACGCAGATAGCGACGGTGCCCATATCGGTTTACTTATAATGGCGGCGCTGCAATATCTGGCGCCAGAGTTTATAAAAGAAGGAAGGCTTTGCTGGCTACGTTCACCGCTTTATATTGTAAATAATAAAGGAAAAGAATCTTATTATTTTACTGATGATGAATTTAATAAGGTAAGAAATAAAATAAAGGGTGAGGTTACAAGAGCTAAGGGATTGGGCGAACTTCCTGCAGAAACTGCGCAGGCTTCAATGTTTACTCAAGAATATCAGCGTATTGATGTAATGGAATATAATAATAAAGCTGTTGATTTACTTTATCAATTAATGGGAGAAAATGTAGAATGTCGCAGAAATTTTATTATGGAAAAGGTTGACTTTTCTAAAATTAGAGAGTGATATTATGAGGTTAATAGATTTAACTGGAAAAACTTTCGGTAATTTAACAGTTATTGAAAGAGATTGGGAGTATCAAAAAAAGAACAATTATGAAAAACCCTATTGGAAATGTCAATGTTCTTGTGGAAAAATTGTTTCTGTATTGGGTAAAAGTCTTAGAGAGGGTAAAACAGTTAGTTGTGGATGTTTAGTTAAAGAAAAAGCTAAACTAATTAATTTTAAAGATATTACTAATCAGCGATTTGGTAAGTTAATAGCTTTAAAATATGTTGGAAATTCTAAATGGGAATGTCAATGTGACTGTGGTTCTAAATGTATAGTTGCTACTGGTCATTTAATCTCTGGTCATACCACTTCATGTGGTTGTTTACGCTCTAAAGGAGAGTTGACAATTTCTCAATGGTTAGATATGAATAACTATCTTTATAAAAAGCAATATACAAATCAATCATTAAGAAATAATAAAGGCAATATGCTGAAAATTGATTTTGCTATTTTAAATAATCAGAACCAACCAATAGGTTTTATTGAATATAATGGTAAACAACACTATGATATTAATGATGCTTGGTATAAACCAGAAGTGGAAGAAGGGTTGATAATAAAGAAACGATATGCTCAAAAAAATAATATTCCTTTTATTATTATTTCCTATCAAGATGATATTATTAGTACATTAGAAAATTTTATAATGGACAAAGTTGATTTTAGCAAGGTGAGAGAATAAATGAGTAATTTAAAACCAATTATTGAAAATAGCTTTATACAATATAGCGGTGCGGTTCTCCAAAATCGTGCTCTTATTGACGTACGCGACGGATTAAAACCATCTGCTCGTCAGATATTTTATTCAATGTTATTGAATAAACTCACACATGATAAGCCATATAAGAAAACTGCAAATGCTGTTGGTATGGCTATGGCAGATTTCTATATTCATGGTGACAGCTCATGTGAAGGAGTTATAATGCGCGCAGGCCAACCTTTTGCGATGCGTTACCCTCTTGTAGATGTAAAAGGTAATGCTGGCTCACTTATTGAATCTGGCAATTGGGCTGCGATGCGTTATACAGAAAGTCGCTTATCAAAAATTTCTAATTTACTTTTTACAGATATAAATAAAGATACAATTGATGAATGGAGAGATAGTTATGACAACACTAAACAATACCCTGCTGTCTTACCAACAAAAGGGTATTACAACATATGTAATGGAACAATGGGGATTGGTATTGGTATGGCTTGTTCTGTACCTCAGTACAATCTAAAAGAAATGAATCAAGCTTTAGAACATTTGCTTCTTAATCCTGAGTGTGATTTTAATGATATATATATTGCACCTGACTTTGCTACAGGCGCAGTATTATTAAATGAAGATGAAGTAAAAGAGTCTATGAAAAAAGGAAACGGATTTGCTTGTAAGTTACGTAGCGTTGTAGAGTACGATAAAAAAGAAAACTGCTTCATCGTAACTGAAATTCCATATTCCGTATATACTAATACAATTTGTAGCGAGTTAGAAAACATTATTAATAGCGAAGAAAATCCAGGAGTAGACCGCTTTAATGACCTTACTGGTAAAACTGCATTAATAAAAATCTATCTATCTAAACGAGCTAATCCAAATAAAGTATTAAAATATTTATACAAAAATACTTCACTTCAATCTCACTATTCAATTAATTTTACAATGCTTGATAAAGGACGCTTTCCAAAAGTATTCACATGGAAAGAAATGCTTCAAGCACATATCGACCATGAAAAAGAGATATATAGACGAGGTTTTGAATTTGACCTTCGTAAAATTGAAGAAAGGCTTCATATAATATAAGCTCTTCTTAAAGTAATATAAGATATTGATAATGTAGTTCGTATAATTAAAACGTCTGAATCTCCGATAAAGGCGCGCGAGCGATTGGCCGCAAAGTACGAATTAGATGATATTCAAACAAAAGCAATTCTTGATATGAAGCTTTCAAGACTTGCTCATTTAGAAGTAGAAAAGCTAAAAAATGAAAAGTTAAAACTTGAAAAAGAACGAAATTCCATTTATAATATAATTAATAATGAGGAATTATTTAATAACGAACTCATTAAAGGGTGGCGAGAAGTCGCAGACAAATTCGGTGACGCTCGTCGTACTCAAATTTTAAATATCTCAAAAGATGATGAGGAGCCAACAGAGAAACAAGAGCTTCTAATCAATCTGTCTAATCAAAACAACATCTATGTTACAACTACATCAACTCTTTATACTCAGCGGCGAGGCGGTGTAGGTAACAAATTCAAGATGAGCAAAGGAGAATATGTGATTGCTACTGCGTCAGGAACTAATCTTGATACTGTACTATTATTCTCCAATAATGGAAACTGTTTCCATTTAACTGCTTCAGAACTTCCATTTGAAGAAGTAATTCCAATTGAAAGTCTAATTGAAGTAGGCGCCAAGGAAAAAATCAAACAGCTTGTTTTCCTTAACAAGAAGAAACAAAAGGAACACATAATCTTTTTTACAAAAAAAGGTATTTTAAAGAAAAGTAAGCTTTCAGAGTATAACATAAAGCGCAGAAGCGGTGTTAAGGCTCTAAACTTAGATAACGATGATGAAATTGTGTCAATTCTTTTTGTAGACAATGAACGAGTTGGTATGATGACTGCGCGCGGTCAGTTCGTAGTTTGTGAAACAAAGGATATACGTCCAATAGGTCGTATAGCAAGGGGAGTTAAGGGTATTTCTTTAAATAAAGATGACAAACTTGTATCAGCGCAAGTTATACCACAAAATATTAAGGAATATCTGAGTATAAGTGAAAAAGGATATACAAAACGAACTGCCGCCAAAGAGTTTTCAATTACTGGAAGAGCTACTAAAGGAAGCAAAATCCACGCTCTAAAAGATACTGATGATAAACTGATTGATTTTGTACCTCTTGTTACAGAGCAAGAAGCTATAGTTGTATCGTCTCATGCACAAATTAAAATTAATTTAAACGAAGTAAATCTACTATCCAAGGGTGCGCAAGGAACGAAGTCAATGAAACTTTCTAATGCAAAAATTATTGGTTTAATAGCATTTTAAAATTTGAGTTTAATTAAAAAATTTAGTATAATATTTATAGAAAGTTGAGAAAAAAAACTTTCGCAAACAAACACTATCAAAAAATTATTTTAAACAAGGAGAAAAAATTATGAAGCTTACAGAAAAGTCAAATGAAGTATTCGAGTATGTAAAGGCAAACGGCGCGAAGGTTTCCATTCCTGAACTGGCACAGGCACTGGACAGAACAGAGAGAAGCGTAGGCGCAAACGTAACTGACCTGACAAAGAAAGGTCTTGCAGTTAGAGAAAAGGTAGAAGTAGAAGGCGCAGAGAAGCCAGTTACTTACGTAGTTCTGACTGAAGATGGCATGAATTTCGTTCCTAGCGACGACGAGTAATTTAATAGGAGGGTTTAAAAGCCCTCCATTATTATTATTTGAGTATTTTAAACAAACAGAAACAGAATAAACGAGGTAAAATTAATGTTAAGACAAGCAGAAAACAGATGTAAAATTGAAGGTATACTCGCAGAAATCGATATTAAGCCAGGTTCATTTAATAAGAATGGACAGATGATGGAATCAATTGGTGGTCACATCATCGTTAAAGTGACTCAGAAAATTAGCGGTGAAGAAAAAGAGCTGGCTATTCCAGTTCATATGTTCGCTTCAAAGCTCACTAACAAAGGAACACCAAATCCAGCATACGAATCCATTAAGAAAGTAATGGACGAATATGTAAGTATCGCTGCATCTGATAATGGTGAAGATGGCGCGGATAGGGTTCGTATTACAAGTGGCAGCGTTCGTATGAATGAATATTATAGCCAGGATGGTAGACTTATTTCATTCCCAAGAGTAAATGCATCATTTGTTAGCCGTATTAATAAAGCTGATTGTAAGCCAGAGGCTACATATACAGCAGAGTTTGTAGTGGCAAACAAGGCAGAAGAAATTGTGAATGATGAACCTACAGGTAGATATAGAATTGATGCAATTATTCCGCAGTATGGTGGGAAGGTTGATGTAGTTCCTATGTACGCACAGAGTCCTGGAGTTATTGATGCTGTTTCTACTTATTGGAATGTTGGTGATACCGTAAAGGCAAATGGAAGACTTGACTTCTCAGCCACAACTGAAACAATTATTGAGGAAGTTGATTTCGGTGAGCCAATTGAAAAGACGAGAACTATTAATAAGAGCGACCTTATCATTACTGGTGGTTCTCAGGAGCCGCTTGAAGGAGACTTTGCGTTTGATAATGCAGAGGTTCAGAGTGCGCTTGCTGATAGAAAGGTAAGACTTGAGGCGCAGAAGGATAAGGATATGTCCAGAGCTGCTTCAAAAGCTGCTCCACCAAAGAACTCAAATAATGGATTCGCAGATTTAGGATTTTAATGGAGGTAAACCGTAATGATTGATATTTTATCAATTGAGCCTACGGTTATCTCTAGAGATTTGAAAGGAAAATATTTGCTTTTATATGGGAAGCCTAAAACGGGTAAAACCACTATGGCTTCCCGTTTTCCTAAAAATCTTTTAATTGCTTTTGAGAAAGGCTACAATGCTATTGATGGAATTAAAGCTGTTGATGTAAATAAGTGGTCTGAATTCCGTCAGGTTCTTAGGCAATTAGAAAAGCCTGAAGCTCGTGAAATGTATGATACCATCACAATTGATACGACAACTATCGCATATGAAATGTGCGAACAATTTGTATGCGGTCAAAATGGAGTTCAATCAATTCGTGATATTCCTTGGGGACAAGGTTGGACATTAGCAAAGAAAGAGTTTGAATCTTGTTTAAGAAAGATTACAATGCTTGGTTATGGTCTTGTTCTTATTTCTCATATTGAAACAAGAAAAGAAAAGACAGCCGATGATAGTGAGATTGAAATTCTTGCGCCATCAATGCCAAAGCGTTGTTATGAGGTGGTAAACCAGATTGTTGACATTATTGGCTATATAGCTACTGAATGGGATGACGATGGAAATAGTCATAGATGGTTATATACTCGTCAAACACCTACTGTAATGGCAGGTAGTAGATTCCCTTATCTTGCACCAAAGATTAAACTTGGTTATCAAGAGTTAGTTGATGCTATTAATGAAGCTATTGATAAGCAAAGAGATTTAGATGGCGCGACAGTAGTAGACAAAATTGAAAAGAAACAAGAAGAAGAACTCAGCTTCAGCGAAATCCGTGACGAAGCGTCTAAGATTTGGGCGAAGTTAGTAAATGAGAATCCAGAAAATGCAGAGAAGATTTTGAAGAAAGTTGAAATGATTTTCGGTAGAAAGCTTAAACTTTCAGAGATTACCGAAGACCAAAAAGAGCCTTTCTTCTTAGTCCTTCTTGAAATGAGAGATATGGTCAACTAATAATATAGTTTTAGAAAGAGTAGGAGTTTCCTACTCTTTTTAAATTTGACAAATTCTACAAATTCTGTTATAATATAATAAAGAAGAAAGGAGTTTTTTATGGCAAAATGTAGAGTTTGTGATTTACCTATTGATAAAGAAAAAGATGATTGGATAATGCCAAGTAAGAATTGGTATTATCATCGTAAGTGCTATGAAGAATGGAAGAAAGCTCAATTTGAAAGCGATGAAGAATATGTAGATATGATTTATGACTTTATCGCAAGAGATTTAAAAGTTTCCTATGATTGGCACATATGCGAAGCTCAAAGAAAGAAATTCATAAAAGAAAACAAGATGACCAATAAGGGCATCTTATTTGCGTTGAAATATTTTTATGAAGTAAAGCATGGAAATTGGGAAAGAGGACATGGTGGTATTGGTATAGTTCCTTTTGTTTACAATGATTCATGTGCTTATTGGGCTGCACGAGAACGTCGTTCTGAGGGAACGATTGCAGAAATTGAACGTCAAATGCGCGAGGCCGCAGAAAGACCAAAGGTTCATATAAAGAAAAAAGAAAAGAAAAAGTTTCAAGTTGATTTTAGCGTACTAGATGAATTGGAGGATGAAGAGTGATAGATAAAAGAGACACTCAACAAATACTCGGCTGTCTGATGAAGAAACCGCAGTTGTTAAGTGAAATAGATAAATATTCTTTCATCTTAACTGATTTCTCCACCAGATTTGAACGCTCTATATTTATGGCGATTGAAGGTTTATATCGTAATGGTGCGGCAAAGATTCAGCCAATAGATATAGAAAACTTTTTAGAATCAGACCAGGTTTCAGCAAAAGTTTTTAAAGATAAAAATGGTATAGAATATCTTCAAGACATAATAGAGCTGTCAGAAGTAGATAATTTTGATTTTTATTACAATCGTTTTAAGAAATTTAATCTATTAAAAGATTTAAAAAAGCAAGGATTTGATGTAAGTGAATTTTATTGTGAAGACTTAACCAATCCAAAAGCTGAAGAAATTAATCAAGCATTTAACTTTTTATTCCCAAAAGATATAACGGATGCGGTTAGAAAAAAGCTATTAGGAATTGAATCTAAATATGAAACAACAGATGAGATTGAGGTTGAAGCTGCCGCAAAAGGAATGGATAAGTTAGTAGGAGAATTAGGTGCAGCATATGAAATAGGTATGCCAGTACAAGGTAATATCTATAATCAAGTTATTGATGGTGCAAAGAAAGGAACACTAACGATTCGTTCTGCGGCCAGTGGTGTTGGTAAAACTTCTAATGCAATAGCTGATGCATGTTTTTTAGCTTATCCATTTAGATATAATGCAATAACTTGTAGTTGGGAACAAGTTGGCAATAGTGAAAAGGTTTTATTTATTGTTACAGAACAAAGATTTAAAGAAGTAAGATTAATGATACTTGCTTATTTAACTGATATTAATAGAAGTAGATTTAAATATGCAGATTTTTCAGACAGGGAATCAGCTGTTATCACACAGGCGATTCATTTGATGGAGAAATATGAGGATAATTTAATATTAGTTAAAATGCCGAATCCTACAATAGAATCTGTAAAAACTATTGTAAGAGAAAATTGTATCGTTCATGATATAGGATATGTATTTTATGATTATATTTTTATCGGGCCGTCATTGTTAAATGAGTTTAAAGGATTTGCATTAAGAAATGATGAGGTTTTATTAATGTTTGCAACAGCCTTAAAAGATTTGGCAGTTGAATTAGATGTTGCAATGTTTACATCAACACAACTTAATGCAAAAGGCGATGATAATAAAGATATAAGAAATGAAGGAACATTAGCAGGTGGCCGCAGTACCATTAATAAAGCTGATAATGGTGCAGTTATGGCACGACCAACAAAAGAGGAATTAGAAATATTAGAGCCATTGTATGAAAATGACCCAGATAGAAAACCTAACTTAGTAACAGATATATTTAAAGTTAGAAGTGGAGAATGGAGTCAAGTTCGTATTTGGTCTGATATGAATTTAGGAACATTAAAAAAGAAAGATTTGTTTATAACTGATTCAAGAATGGAACCAGTAGATAATTTTAATGAACGAAGTGATTATCAAATTAAGAGCTGGGATGAACATGAAGATGAACATCTTAAAGTAATAATAGAAAGGTTAAACAATGGTGAAATAGTTGATTGATTATAAAAGTATAATTGAACAATTAGATACTCAAAAAGTTATTCAACTAATGGAAGTATTGGGTGCAACCGATTATATAGAAAAGCCAGGATATGTAATCTTTCCAACTATATGTCATAATGAAGATGCTGATGAAGCATCAATGAAATTATATTATTATGAGAATAGTCATATATTTCAGTGTTATACAGAGTGCGGCAGCATGAGTATTTTTCAATTTATGAAAAACTATTATGAATGTCGAAGCATATCTTATGATTGGTATCATGATATATATGAAGTAATTCTTAACTGTAGTAATTACAATCCTAATCTTAGTTTTGCACCAAAGAAATATAAAAGTATACGAGAGATATATACTGCGCCAGAGCGTATTCATCTACCGACCTATCCAAATGGTATAATAGATTGCTTTACTAAGTTTTATCCTGCAGAGTGGATTAACGATGGAATTAGCAAGACAACAATGGATAAATTTAATATACGCTACTCAGTTCCACAGAACAAGATTATTATTCCTCATTATAATGCTGATGGAAAACTTGTGGGAATACGAGGGCGCGCACTTAACGAATGGGAAGTTGAAAATGTTGGAAAATATATGCCAGTACAAATAGAAGGCAAATGGTATAGCCATCCACTTTCCCTAAACCTATACGGATTAAATTGGACTAAAGATAATATAAAAAGAATCGGGACTTGTTTTTTATGCGAAAGTGAGAAAGCTGTGATGCAAATGGAGGGTTTTGACTTTCCGAATTGCGCGGCCGCAGTATGCGGAAGTCAATTTAACAAACACGCTTTAAAACTTTTAATGCAAACAGCTCGTCCAAAAGAAATTGTAATTTGTTTTGATAAAGAAGAAAAGAAAGGTAGCGATGAATATTTTAATAAATTATATTCAATAGGAAAAAAATATCAAAACTACTGTGATTTTTCTTTTATATATGATAGAGAAGACTTATTAAAATTAAAAGATAGCCCAACTGATAAAGGAGCCGATATATTTTGGCAGTTATACAATAGGAGAGTTAAAGTAAAATGAAAACAAAGCTAGTTAATAAAGATATTAGAAGCAATTATACGAATGAATTATTAATGGAAAGAGGATTATCAGAAGAAGAATTAAACTATTTTCTAAATGTACCAGATGCAAGCGCATTGCAAGAAGCACTTAATTTAGATAATCTTGGACAAGCATTAGAAATGTTTTGTTCAATGGTAAAAACAGATGGTTCAATTTGTGTTGTAGTTGACAGTGACGTTGATGGTTTTACCTCCGCCGCAATCTTCATTCAATATCTACGAAAATTTAGTAAAGATGTAGAGGTAATTCCAATTCTTCATGAAGGAAAAGGTCATGGATTATCGGATACAATAGATGCTATTTTTGATTATATTAATAAAGGACATAATATTAAATATGTAGTTCTTCCAGACTCATCTAGTAATGATTATGAATATCATGAGCGACTTGGCGCAGAAGATATAGAATGTCTTATATTAGACCATCATATTGTTGAACCAGATACTAAATTTTCACAATGGGCAGTCATTGTAAATAATCAATTGTCCAAGAGATATACAAATAAAAATCTTTGTGGAGCTGGAGTTACTTGGCAGTTCTGTAGATTTTGTGATGAAATTTTAGAAACAAATTTTGCTGATGAATTTATTGACTTAGCAGCACTTGGTATTGTTAGTGATATGATGTCAATGATAGAGCTTGAAAATAGATATATCGTACATACTGGCTTTGCCAATATTAAAAACTATTTCTTTAAAGCTCTTTGTGAAAAACAATCATTCTCAATGGGAGGAAAAGTAACTCCAATTACAGTTGCTTTTTATATAAC
>JAEEGL014849481.1_pt1 | contig 11819 bp, 9 predicted proteins | sample 9134231 | NCBI WGS metagenome assembly JAEEGL01 (sample SAMN16246548, study PRJNA631951) | gut metagenome | biome: gut microbiome; feature: rumen; material: fiber-attached | host: Bos | place: Iran: Karaj | collected 2018-10 | reverse complement strand
GGTATTCCAATCCTTGCAAACAGAAGTCTGAAATGATCGTATATCTCAGTTACTGTTCCGACTGTCGATCTGGGATTCCTGTTCGTCGATTTCTGGTCTATCGATATTGCGGGAGAAAGTCCTTCGATAGATTCCACATTCGGCTTTTCCATCTGTCCGAGGAACTGTCTTGCATATGAAGACAGGGATTCCATATATCGTCTCTGTCCTTCGGCATAGATAGTATCAAAAGCAAGCGACGACTTTCCGGAACCTGACAGTCCTGTCATAACTACGAGCTCGTTTCTCGGTATATCAAGGTCAATGCTCTGAAGGTTGTTCTCTGCAGCTCCGCGTATCTTAATATATTCTTTAGGTCTTATGTGTGTAGTTGCCATAATTTTTCTTTCCTGATCAAAGATAGCCGTCTTTAAGATGGTCAATCTTCGTTATTGTAATGTTTCCTGAGTTCGATAAGCTGATCCCTTAATTCGGCTGCGGATTCGAAATCCAGATCTGCTGCCGCCTTGCGCATCTGCTTTTCAACCTTGTCGATGAACTTCTTAAGTTCATCCTTATTCATTGATTCGGGATCCTTTTCAAAACGAAGCTTCTCTTTTTCAATAGCCTTCGAGATGCTGATAAGGTCTCTTACTGCCTTTTCGATGCTCTTCGGAGTGATACCATGTGCCTCATTGTATTCCGACTGAAGCTTACGTCTTCTGGCAGTCTCATCGATCGCCTTTTTCATCGAGTCGGTCATAGTGTCAGCGTACATTATAACATGACCGTTCACGTTTCTGGCCGCTCTTCCGACAGTCTGAATGAGAGACGTTTCAGAACGGAGGAATCCCTCCTTGTCCGCATCGAGTATCGCAACAAGAGAGATCTCCGGGATATCCAGTCCCTCTCTTAACAGGTTGATACCTACAAGAACATCAAACACGTCAAGCCTCAGATCTCTTATTATCTCAGCGCGTTCCAGAGTGTCTATATCAGAATGCAGATACTTTACCCTGATCCCGACTTCCTTAAGGTAATCGGTGAGGTCCTCTGCCATATGCTTTGTCAGCGTTGTTATAAGGACCTTATTGTGCCGGGCTGTTTCAGTTCTGATCTCCTTAATGAGGTCATCGATCTGACCCTCGACAGGACGCACGCTGATCTCGGGATCGAGCAGTCCGGTAGGTCTTATCACCTGTTCGGTTCTAAGCAGTTCATGCTCTGATTCATAATTTGCCGGCGTTGCTGATACGAACAGCACCTGGTCAACTCTCTGCTCGAACTCCTCGAATTTGAGGGGTCTGTTATCCTTGGCGGACGGCAGACGGAATCCGTAATCTACCAGAGTCTCTTTTCGGCTGTGATCTCCCACATACATCGCGCCCAGCTGAGGGATCGTCATATGCGATTCGTCTATGATTATAAGGTAATCGTCTCCGAAGAAATCCATCAGAGTATACGGCGGCTCACCTTCCCTGCGTCCTGACAGGTGTCTGGAGTAATTCTCTATCCCGGAGCAGAATCCGGTCTCCAGCATCATCTCCATGTCAAAGTTGGTCCTCTCGGATATTCTCTGGGCTTCGATCAGTTTATCTTCGCTCTTAAAGTATCTGATCTGTTTTTCGAGCTCTTCGCCTATATCTCTTACGGCATTTTTCATCTTTTCCTCAGGGACAACATAGTGCGAAGCAGGAAATATCGTAACGTGATTTAATGAGGCATGCGGCCTGCCGCTTAGCGGATCGACCTCTGTTATCCTGTCTATCTCATCACCGAAAAACTCTACTCTGATAATATAGTCTCCGCCTATCGCAGGATTTATCTCGAGTACGTCTCCTCGTACCCTGAAGCAGCTGCGGTCTAGATCCATATCGTTCCTGTCATATCTCATCGCGATAAGGTCCCTTATCACATCATCCCTGTCCCTGGTCATACCGGGCCGAAGTGAGATCATCATCCCCTGATAATCATCCGGAGAACCGAGTCCGTAGATGCATGATACCGATGCAACAACGATAACGTCCCTTCTCTCCGACAACGCAGCTGTAGCAGAGAGCCTTAATTTATCTATCTCTTCGTTCACCGATGAGTCCTTTGCGATGTACGTATCCGAAGACGGTACATATGCCTCCGGCTGATAATAGTCGTAGTAGGACACAAAATACTCGACTGCATTATTGGGGAAGAATTCCTTCATCTCCCCGTAGAGCTGTCCGGCAAGGGTCTTGTTATGTGAGATGATCAGCGTCGGCTTGTTTAGTGCCGCAATGACATTTGCCATGGTAAATGTCTTACCTGAGCCGGTCACACCCAGCAGAGTCTCAAACTGGTTGCCCGCTTTGAAGCCCTCAACCAATTCCTTTATTGCCTGCGGCTGGTCACCGGTAGGTTTGTAATCTGAATGTAATTCGAAGTTCATTTTCGTTTAAGAATCCTCATAAAACAGGAATGGTACACAACCTGTAGTGTACCATTCTTTAATGTGTCTGTCTATAGATTTTAGAACATTTGTTCGCATGTATGTCCTGAGATATAGAATTTTCCAGCATTTGATATTATAGTATTTATATGTCAAAAAAATCCTTACACTTAATAATTTTATACCTGCTCCTTTTCTTATTTACAGCTTGCTCCTCTAAAGAAAGAACCGAAATTAATTCTTCCGGCAACGAGATGATAACTGCATCCGCATCTGAAACCGTTTCTGAAGCGCCAGCTGAAAAAGCTCCTGGATCTGACCTTGAAGAAAAAACACTTGCGTCTTTTGAAAAATTAGCAGACGGAATATATATTATGGACTGCTACACAGACTATAAGCTTGAAGAATATCTGTCTGCAGACATCACTGATGTTGAGAAATTCGATATCTGGATGACTGAGAATCTGACTCACGGAATTCCGACTGGTGATATCCCCGGTATGGGATGCAGTTCATTTGCCATAACCGGGACAAACGGAGGCCATCTCTTTGCCCGCAACTATGATATGCGAAAAAACGGAGATTCCCTTATAATACGCACATGTCCCGATAACGGCTATGCTTCGATAGGTATAGTTGACCTTGCGCATATAAATCTGGGAAGAATGGGAAAATATGATCCGGAAGATGATAACGGCAGAAAGCTTTTATTTGCAGCACCATGGTGTATCTGTGATGGAATCAATGAAAAGGGGCTGGGTGCATCCTTGCTTTCACTTAATAACAGCCATACCGTAACAGATACGGATAAACCCGATCTGCTGCTGTATTCGGCTCTGCGCCTGATCATTGACAGATGTGCAAGTGTGGATGAGGCTGTGAAAATGCTTGAAAGTTATGATATTTATTCACCGGGCCATCATTCGTATCATCTGTTCCTGACAGACACAACCGGTCAGGCGGTTACCGTTGAATGGACCGAAGAAGGCAAAATGGCGGTTATAAATGATACAGCTGTCACAAACTTCCTGTTATACCTTAACAGGCCTACTCTGGATTATGATCAGCGTTATACAAAGATCCACAGAAATATAGATGAGACTGAATCCATGACAGAAGCCGAAGCCATGTCGGTCCTTAAGACCGTAAGCTCCGAAACCCAATGGTCAGCTGTCTATGACCTTGAGAGCTTCAGTCTGAAGGTATGCTTTAACATGGATTTTGGTAATACATTTTCGTATCAGGGAACTGTTCCTGGATCAGCAAAAATCGCTACTCAAAACTGAACGTCATCTGCTCATATTTATCCGGCAGTTCGTTCATATACTTAAAGCACTCATCCGGAGAGTACATCATCCCGTTATCCCTGCATGTTTTCCTGAAGATCGACATCAGCTTCTTCGCATTCGGGCTCGGCAGCTCATAGCTATTCCCGTAACGTTCGATATACCTCTTCTTCATCCCCTGAAAATGCTTGTCGAGAGCTGCATAATAGTACTCTCTGTCACCGTCTCTGAGCGTAAGACCCATGTCAAAGCAGATGATCCCTTTTACGCCGACGCGTATACATTCATCAAGTATCGCCTTTATGTTCTCTTCGGTATCGTTTATAAACGGGAGTATCGGAGTCAGCCAGACTATAGTCGGAATGTCTCTTTCACGCATCATCTCCAGCACTTCGATACGCCTTTTGGTATTGCAGACATTAGGCTCCAGGATAGCGCACAGATCGTCATCATATGTCGTCAGCGTCATCTGAACAACACACTTTGCCGATCGGTTTATCTTATCAAGCAGATCTATATCCCTGAGGATCATGTCCGATTTAGTCTGTATTGCCAGACCAAATCCATATTGATGTATGATCTCCAGGCACTTCCTGGTCAGGCACAGATCCTTTTCTATGTGCATATACGGATCCGACATCGCTCCGGTTCCTATCATGCACTTTTTTCTTTTTGACTTCAGGGTTTTTTCCAGCAGTTCCGGTGCATTCCGCTTCACTTCGATATCTTCAAACGGATGTGTGAACTGATAACAGCTGCTCCTGCTGTCACAGTATATGCATCCATGACTGCACCCACGGTATATATTCATACCATGGCGTCCGCCATTAGCTGTCAGTATCCCTTTTGCATCTACATAATGCATCGCTCCAACCGTCGCTCATCAGAGGATCTCAAATGCCATCTCGTACATATCCGTGGCATCTATCGTGTTCCTTACGTAATTGGGGTTATCCGGCTCGTAACGGACATATTTTTCAACCTCTTCAATAAGAGCCAGATAACATACCATCAGGGCATACCTGATCCCGGTTTCTTCAGATAATACGATCTTCTCTTCTGCAAAAGAATTATATATTTCAAGAGCGTCCTGTTTCTCGGATAACGGTGATTTCTGGCCGGGAGCCAGCGTTATGAAATCGCCTATGGGATCACCCCAGAAGCCTCGCTCAGGATCTATCAGGCATATTCTTCCTTCATTAAACAGAACATTGCTGTCCCACAGATCAAAATTTACCATTCTGCACGGAACGCGTTTTAATATTTCTCTGTGCTTATCAATACACCGGACAAATCTTTCACCATAGGGAGTCTGGTATCCCAAAGCTCTGCAATCTGAAATAATGCCGTTTGCCATAGACATCAGTGCTTCATCCCATGTAGCGTATTGCTCCCTGTGTCTGTATCCGAAGCCTGTTCCTTTTATCCTGTGTATCTTGGACAGTACTGACAGTTTCTGTTTAAGAACACTGTCATATTCATCTTCTGACAGATTAAGCTCTGAGAGAGGTTTTCCCTGCATCATCTGCATGATAAAGCAATTGCATCCGATTATCTTTTTCGTAAAATCGACCGCATAAACCTTCGGGCAGAGGATATCAGTGTTCTCGTGCATCATACTGTACCAGAACACCTCCGACTCCATCATGTTTTTTTCGTAGCTCAGGACTTTCATTCCTTCAGGAGGAGCGATCTTAAGTGCGTAGTGATCTTTGTCATTGCAGGTGACTTCATAGGCAGCGTTGAACTCACCGTTTCCAAGCGGCGATACACCCGTAACGTTCCCTAATCCGTGATGAAGAAACAGCGCTTTTATCTCATCCTGTGTTGCTACATATTTAGTCTTACTCTTTACCATGATCCCTCCGATCGGGTAATGAAGAAATTATTTCGGGCTCTGAACCGTTGATATCTTGTTATTTATAATAAATGCGATCCTGTCTGCAAGAAGTTCGCGACCCTTGTCATTGTAATGCTTGTAATCTGCCATATATTCTTCATAGTTGCCTTCGTTGATGGTTCCGTAATAATTGTCGACCACCGAGCATCCACAATCTATCGTTGCATCGATCTCCTTTTGAACATAGTACGGAAGTGCTCCGTTTCCTATATCCTTGATCGTTCCGCTGTAGAGCTTGCCGTTCTCATCCATGAACTGTGCATAAGTCGGTGTCATTACAAATGTTCTGATCCACGGCCATGTCTCCTCGACCGTCTGAAGGAAATATCTCAATCCTCCGGTAAATGCAGCAAGATCAGTCGGAACATCAGGGTTGTCACACGGTGTTCCCACATTATAGTCGGTGCTGTCATACATTATCACGATAATATCGATCTTATTCATATCGACAGACTCGAGGGTATCTATGGAAGAACGGTATTTTTCCTTGTCCTCCATATATTCATAAGCAGATTCCATCGGAATGAAATTATTCGATACAAGTGCCGCACCTATAGAGGGCAGATTGTAATGATCCCACGGAAATCCCGGATTGATCGGAACGTTATGATAACATGTCGACGAATCGGGAAAAGCAGCATCATAGACCGTTGCTCCGGTCTTTTTGCCGATAAGATTAGCCAGACCCTTGTCAGACCTGTCATCGGAAAAAGGATTGTTTCCTATACAGAGGATATTCAGCTCCCCGTCATCTTCATGACCTTCAAACCTCTTTGATTCCATCGGAATTATCATATCAAGAACTTCAACATCAAATTCCGACGGATCTACCTGAGCGACATTCTTATCTCTGTTGTAGGCTCCCGAATTCCATCTGATAAGCCTGTATGCAGCTATGATGATTATGATCCCGATAAGTGACAGGATCACAATGTGAACTATGGTACTTTTTTTCATAAAACACCTCAAAGGTTATTATTTAATCTGTTCCTTTAATATCTCAAGTCCCCTGTTGACCTGATTGTCATCTCCGGTCTCAAGAGCTTTGTCATAATCGTATTCTATCTCGATATCGGGCTCTATGCCTGTTCCCTGGATATTTCTTCCGGAGGGAGTAAAGTAGGCACTTATCGTCAGCTTGACCGCTGACTTGTCACTTAAGCTCATTATCCTCTGAACTATTCCTTTGCCGAATGTGGTAGTTCCGACCAGGGTGCCCTTACCGTAATCCTGTATCGAACCAGCCAGGATCTCTGCCGCCGATGCAGTGTATTCGTTAGTAAGCACGACCAGTGGCAGGTTCAGTTCGTGCTTTCCGTCGCATTCAAAATCTTCACGGCGTCCCTTTTTATCCTCTGTGTATACGACGATCCCCTTTGGAAGGATTCTCCTTGCTATCTCTACAACCGTATCAAGGTTTCCTCCGTGATTGTTTCTTAGATCCAGGATCAGACCCTTTATCTCCTGTGATTCCAGATCGGCCATAGCCTCCAGATACTGATCGTAAGTAACATCACTGAACTCTGATATCTTAAGATATCCTATACTCTCATCTTCAAGAAGGGTTCCGTAAGTTACAGTGCTGGTCTCTATGAGTTTGCCTCTGGTAATATCAAACTCCAGGTAATCGACCTCGCCCTCTCTGTACACACTGACATGAACGTTAGTACCCTCAAGTCCCTTTATCATTGACACGACTTTTGTAAGGGTAAGACCCATGGTGGATTCACCGTCCACCATCGTAATAATGTCTCCGTCGCGTAATCCGGCCTGTTCCGCAGGTGATTCTTCCATGACTCCCACGATCATCGGCATATTGCTTTCCTTGTCGATAGAAACGTAGCAGCCTATTCCGTATGATATTCCCTCAGAGTCATCAAGAGCCGCACGAAGTTCCTCTTTAGAGTAATACTCTGAATACGGATCGTTAAGTGATGCCACGATACCGCGGTATATCCCTTCAGTCAGATCGTCCGTACCCGTGTCTTCCGAATAACTGTAGAAATTCTTGTTGATAAGCTTTGTTATCTCATTGACCTTACGTATCTCCCTGCTGCCGATTATATCCGAGGAAGCGCTTTCCGAATAACGGGCCGCAGTCTTTGAAAAAATGAAATATCCCCCGAACAAAAGGAACATACATATCATTCCCATTATCAGTCCCAGGATCAGTCCTTTTGTCTTTGCACTTTTTTCGATTGCTTTGAGCTCCTGAGCTCGTGATGATTCGTTTTCCATATTACTCCTATACTTATCTGCTGAGGTATTGCCATGGGTTCACGTAATTACCGTCCCTGCGCACTCCGAAATGAAGGTGTGGACCCGTAGAACGGCCCGTAGATCCTACAGCAGCTATCGTCTGTCCTTTAGATACCTCCTGTCCCTTTGATACATAAAGAGCGGAAGCATGCATGTAGATCGTATAAAGTCCGTCACCGTGATTGATCATTATGTAATTACCCATGGTGGAACTGTAATCCGCCGCAACTACCTTGCCATTATATGCAGCAAGTATCGGGCTGCCGGAAGGGGCTGCCATATCAACTCCGTTGTGGAATTTTTCTATTCCCAGAGTCGGATGTATCCTGTATCCGTATTCATCAGATATTCTCTTCATTTTGGGGCAGGGGAAGGTGAACATTCCTCCGTCATAACGTCGGTTCTGTTCTTCGGCAAGTCTTCTTCTTTCTTCGGCAACCGCTGCCTCGAGAGCCTGTATCGTTTCATTCTGCGCTGCTATCTCTGCCTCATATTCCTCTATAGCGGCTTCTTTGTTTGTTATATCTGTGCTGAGTCTTTCGATCTCACCCTTTTTGGTTTCTATGAGCTCATCAAGTGCAGCCTTTTCCTGTTCCTGGGCTGCCTTTGTGTCATCAAGGATGCCCTTTTCTTCCTCAAGTTCCTCCTTACAGAGTGTGACATATTTAGTATATGCTACGTATTCGTCCAGCTTTCTTCTGTCGTAGGCTGACAGTTCCTCAATATACTCTGCCTTGTTCAGCATATCAGCGAAAGTATTGGCAGTAAAGAGCATATCCATGTACATCATGTCACCCTGCTCGTACATGAACTTGATCCTCTTTTTCATGGCCTCATATTGATCCGTCTGAACCCTGACAGCTTCATCAAGTTCTGCCGTTTTCTGGACTATCTCTTCTTCCTTATTGGCTATCTTTATCTCCAGATCATCTATCTTAAGCTGTATCTCGGTAACGTTACTGTCAAGCTCCGTAACGTAAGCATCAAGATTGTTTTTGGAGTTTTCAAGATCCTTTTTGATCTTTTTGACATCGGTCAGGCTGCCCTTAAGCGCATCACGTTCCTTTTTGGCTTCGCTGATCTCCGCTTCCTTTTTCTGGATGCTTTCATTGGTCAGTTCATCGCATCGCACAGAACTGCTCTGTCCAACAAAAATAAACGCCAGTATAACGGTCAGGATGACACATATTGTCCGCTTAGCACTACTCATCCGGCAACAATCACACTCTCAGATGTTTTCTAACCGTGGTGATGGATCCGAGGAAACCTATACCTATGCCGATACCGAAGGAAAGCGGGAGCAGGGTATGGAAGATCTGATCCATTGACAGGAATACCAGCAGTTCGTTAAGGCTGGCAAATTCGTTCTTGATAAAGATAAGGACCGAATTATATAAGAAATAGATTATGGCATCCGGGATAAGTGCACCTATAGCACCTATGAGCATACCTTCTATTACGAACGGTGATCTGACGAAAAAGTCCGTGGCACCTATGTATTTCATGATCGAGATCTCCTCCTTGCGGACAGAGATACCGATCGTGACAGTATTGCTTATAAGGAACACAGATACTGCGAGCAATATGGCGATAATACCCACAGAAACATACGCAACCAGTGCATTAACACCTGTAAGGGTTGACGCAGTGACTTCGGATCTGTTAACCGTCCTTACACCCTCTATGCTCTCAAGATACGAAACAAGGGCAGGCTGCATGGATACATCAGACATATATATCTCGAAACTCGAAGAGTCGGCAAGGGGATTCTCCGTGAATCCGTCAGCATATTCTCCAAGGTACTCCACCTTGAAACTCTCCCATGCTTCGTCAGCGGAAATATAGTTTTTCTTGGCTACTTCAGGTCTCTTGTCGATAAGATTGCCTATTTCTTCTATTCTCTCGGTAGTGATGCCTTCATCAAAAAACACCGTAACGGAAACGCCTTCCTCGGCAGTCTTTACAATGTTCTGAAAGTTGGCAACTACACAGTAGAACAATCCGAAAAGGAAAAGGCAGGCTCCTATGGTGGCTATTGATGCAAGTGAGAACCATTTGTTTCGGAAAATATTTATGATACCCTGTTTGATGGTATAAAATAGCGTACTAATCTTCATAAACGTAACCGCCTCTCTCCTCGTCGCTTACGATGACACCCTTCTTCATTGAGACAACTCTCTTTTTCATCGTGTCAACTATCTCTCTGTTATGAGTGACCATGAGGATGGTCGTTCCGTTTTCATTTATCTGTTCAAGGAGCTTCATGATCTCCCAGGTAGTATCGGGATCGAGGTTACCTGTCGGCTCGTCGGCCAGCAGGATGGCCGGTCTGTTGACCAGCGCTCTGGCTATCGCAACTCTCTGCTGCTCTCCTCCGGAAAGCTGACGCGGACGGGCTTTGTATTTGCCCGCGAGTCCTACCGTGGCGAGAATGCTGGGAACGTTCCTCTTGATATCCTTGTTGGGAACCTGGATGATGCGCTGTGCAAATGCAACGTTCTCATAGACATTTCTGTCCTTAAGAAGACGGAAATCCTGGAATACTATCCCGAGGTTTCTTCTGTATTTGGGGATCTTGTGATGACGTAATCTGTTAAGATCCTGTCCCATTACCATGATCTTGCCGTCCGTAGCAGTCAGTTCCTTTAAAAGGAGCTTTATAAGGGTAGACTTTCCGGAACCGCTGTCACCGATAATAAATACAAATTCTCCCTTTTTGATGCGAAGATCGACTCCGTTAAGTGCCGGAGCACCGTTTGTAGCATACGACTTGCTCACATTTTCCAGTGTGATAATGTCTCCGTTCGGGTTCAGTCTCAATTTCTTTTTTTCGTTTGAGTATGGATCCTTTGCCACGTTATTTATCTCCTTATTCTCAATAATCAAAGTTTTCCATGTATTTCATATACTTGACTACCATAAGTGCGATATGGAAAGTTATCGCGTCATCAAACGTCCTTAAGTCAAGGCCGGTTAGTTTAAGTATCTTGTCAAGCCTGTATACCAGGGTATTCCTGTGTATGAAAAGCTGTCTTGAGGTCTCTGAGACATTAAGGCTGTTCTCAAAGAATTTGTATATCGTCGTAAGTGTCTCTTCATCAAGCTCCGCCGGTGATCTGTCTCCGAATATCTCCTTTATGAACATCTTGCACAAAGGTAACGGAAGCTGATATATCAGTCGTCCTATGCCGAGCTCCTCGTAAGCGATGATGCTTCTTTCTTCAAAGAAGATCCTTCCTACATCCATAGCCATCCTGGCTTCCTTATATGAGCGGGAAACCTCCTTAAGTTCGGGCACGGTCGTTCCGTATGCGATCTTGACGCCCTTTATCCCTTCCTTTTCAAGGGATCTTTGCAGTGACATTGCAACACGGTCGATGTCAAATTTAGAAGTTCCTTCGGAAAGATCCTTTATGATAAGGACATCCTTTTCATCAACGGCAGTAACATAGTCATTACTGTTGGAACTGAAAAAGGACCTTGTTGCCTCGAGAACGTTCACTTCCCTGGAATTTGAGCATTCCATGGACATTACCACTCTGGGTACATCTGTATCTATGTGCAGTTTCTTTGCTCGTGAATATATATCAACAAGAAGCAGATTATCTAGCAGAAGATTCTTGACAAAATTATCCTTGTCGAAGCGCTCTTTATATGCCACAAGAAGATTCTGGATCTGGAAAGCCGCCATCCTGCCGACAAGATAAGCATCCTCTCCCTCTCCGATCGAAACCAGAATATATTCGACAAAACTCTCGTCGAATATCTTAAAGTACTGGCATCCGCCAATCTCCTGAGAATCAGCCGGCGATTTGGCAAAATCTGCTGCCTCATCCCTGAACGATCTTGACTCCGGAAGGGTTGTAGCTACTTCCTTGCCCTCAGAATCAAGCACTGAAAAATCTACCTTGGCGATATTCTTAAGGCCGTCTATTGTCCCCTGAAGTGTCTGATTAGAAATCATCTGTTTCCC
>JAEEGL014359309.1_pt1 | contig 11819 bp, 10 predicted proteins | sample 9134231 | NCBI WGS metagenome assembly JAEEGL01 (sample SAMN16246548, study PRJNA631951) | gut metagenome | biome: gut microbiome; feature: rumen; material: fiber-attached | host: Bos | place: Iran: Karaj | collected 2018-10 | reverse complement strand
GGCATCAAGGACCTCCGCACCGACAAGCGCATCGACTTCGTTGGCGGTATCCGTGGCCTCGGTGAGCTGAAACGTCGCGTCGATAGCGGTGAGATGAAGGTCGCTTTCGCACTCTATCCAGTGAGCATGAAGCAGATCATCGACATCGCCGACACTGGCAACATCATGCCTCCCAAGACCACTTGGTTTGAGCCGAAACTGCGCTCTGGCCTTGTCATCCACACGTTGGATTGATTAGGCTGATGCTTAAACAAAAACCACGGGGCAAGTTTTTGCTCCGTGGTTTTTTTATACCCTCCATCCGTGTCAGGCACAACTCACCAATGGTTGTTCATCAGAAAAACAGCGCTACCTCATTCAAAGGACGATGCTCAGGCTGACGAGGTTCTCCCGACCGGTAACCCAACGAGATAACTGCCATAATTGCTTCATTCTCAGGGATATTAAACAAGGCACGAAGGGCATCGGAGTCGCGCATCCCCATGATGAGCGTGTCGAAACCTTTGGCGCGAGCTTTCAGGATGAAATAGGCATTGCTGAGACCGTTGTCGTAGGCACCCCATCCGTCGCCAATCTCATTGGTCTGCTCGCCACGGAAGAATCCCGACTTGCCTTTCTCGAAAGTGGAGACAATCAACACAGGAGCGCCAGCAATGTTTTGCTTGTTGCGGTCACCCACCAAATTAGCCACCGCCTCGACTTTCTCCGGACTCATGGCCACATAATATTTCGAAGGTTGTTGGTTGGCCCATGAAGGAGCCTCTTGCGTTGCGATAAGTAGCTCACGCACCTCGGCCTCGCTGATGGTCTTGTTAGCATCGTAACTACGGACACTTCTACGGGTAGCCAATACTTCATCGAAGGAGACCGCATTGGAAGTGGTCACATTGTTGTTTTCTTTGTTGTTCGAGCAGCCAGTAAACATCAAGAATGCCATTAGAGCCGCAAATAGTAAATTTAGTTTGTTGTTTTTCATGTTTTAAAGAGATTAGTATTCAAGGCAAAAGTAGTAAAAACGCACCAATCTAGAAAGAAAAACCATATCTTTGCAAAAACAACACGATGGAACAGGTCAACCTCAGCCCTAACCTTATCAAGCACTATACCGACTACCTGCGACTGGAGCTCTCGCTATCCAACAACAGCGTGGAGGCCTATCGCCATGATGTCAACCTGTTTCTGCAATACCTAATTTGTAGAGACGGTGCATGCACCGTCTCTACATGCACCGTCTCTACATGCACCGTCTCTACGGGGATCAACGACATCAAACAAAACGATATCGAAAATTTCTTCGCCTACCTCTATGACCTGAATATCGGTGCCACCTCGCAAGCACGAATCCTTTCGGGATTGAAATCCTTTTTCCGTTATCTGATCCAAGAAGGATTGGCAGAAAAAGACCCTTGTGAACTCATCTCCTCTCCTACCTTAGGCCGACATCTGCCCGAGGTACTGAGCTATGAAGAGATCCAGAAAATGATTGACAGCATCGACCTCAGCCAGCCCAACGGCCACCGAAACAAAGCCATGATCGAGGTGATGTATGGGTGTGGATTGCGCGTCTCTGAGCTCATCGGATTACAAATCAGCAATATCTATCGTTCCGACGGCTTCCTTCGTATCTTCGGCAAAGGCAGCAAAGAGCGTCTGGTACCCATCGGCGATACCAGCCTGAAAATACTCTACCAATACATTGAAGGTGCACGACTACATATTACGCCAAAACCCAATTATACCGATACGGTATTTCTCAATAACAGAGGCACAGGACTGACAAGACAGTCCGTCTTTCTTCTCGTGAAAGAACTCACAGAACGGAATGGCATAAACAAGGACATCAGTCCTCATACCCTACGGCACAGCTTTGCCACACACCTAATTGAAGGAGGCGCCAATCTCCTAGCGGTACAACAGATGCTCGGCCATGCCAGCGTCAGCACCACCGAAATCTATACCCATATTTCAGATGATCTTTTGAGGGAAACCCTCATGGACTATCACCCCAGGAATCGCTCTAAATAGCTTCTTTCTCCTGTCTTCTTTCTTCTGTCTTCTCAAATAATGTTCCCTTGGTCGTCCACGAGCACGCCCCAGCTCACCGCAGTCATCTGCTTCCCTTCGAAGAAGAAATCTATCAACGCATCTTCGAACGACACGCGGTGCTCTCCATCTTCCTCTTCCTCCTCCAGCTCTGTAAAGCCATTCTCATGCATCAACTCAATCACTTCTGCACGGTTCAGGTCAAAGACCTTAGTCCCATAAAGCACCGCATTCTTGTTCTCTGTCTCAAAGCAAGCAGCCACCGACTTGGTGATGCCCTCAAAATAGATACTGGTCTCCAGCTTGTCATACTGATAGTAAATGGAACGGTTTCCCGTCTCCTCCATATCGTTCAGTTCCTCATAAAAATCAGGCATTCCAAGGACCTTCACTGCGTCGTCCAGGGGCATACCGAAAGGAATCGTCCCGAATCCTTTCAACGGCTCAATAACAAAGTTTTCCATCAATTCAAATAATGTTGTTTGAAGCGGTGAAAATAACCCTTTTTATTGAAATGAAAGCAAAAAAAGTAATTTTTAATGATTCTAAATTACTTCCTTATTCGAAACGGATGGATTTGGCTGGACGGATACGGTTGATAATGGCTGTCGGAATCAGCAACATTAGCATCCAAAGTGCAAAAGTGCCAACATTTAGTGCGACAACATCCAGCCAATGGAGTTCGATGGGAACGGCCGTGAGATAATAGATCTCTGGGTTAAGGTGGATGAACCCCGTTTGTTGCTGCAGGAGGCAGAAACCAATTCCAATGACGTTGCCGATAAGCAAGCCAATGAGCAGTATCCGGATGGAACGGTGCAGAAACACGCGACGCACAAAACGGTCGGAGGCACCCATCGCCTTCAGCAGGCCAATTGTAGCTGTCTTCTCGATGATGATGATCAGCAGCATGGAGATTACTGTGATGCCAGCCACCAGAAACATCAGCACCAAGATGAGCCACACATTGGTATCAAGGAGGTCGAGCCAATCAAAGATTTGCGGATTGCTGTCGCGAGCCGTATAGGAGGCCAAGTTGGCAGGCAAGCTACGGTATAGCTGTTCGTTGACCTCGGCCGTGTGCTCCCAGTCGTCAGTCCACACCTCCACCATACCCGTCTCCTCATCACTCCAGCGATTCAGTTTGCGAATCTGATTCAAGTCACAAAACACATAGCGTCCGTCAAACTCCGACAAGCCTGTCTCGAAGACACCCACCACGGTAAACTTCCGGCCTTTGGCTTGCATATCCTCGTCAATGAACCACACACGCATGGCATCGCCTACCGAAAGGAGCATCTTATCAGCGATGTTCTTGGAGATCAGAACGTCATTTGACCGCTCATCCCCATGATATTCAGGTAAAGAGCCTTGGATAAGGCATTGTTGGAAATAAGACCAGTCATAACTTTCACCCACGCCTTTCATCACCACTCCTTGAATCTCGTCGTCGGTCTTGAGCATTCCCGCCTTGTTGGCCACCAGCTGGTAATGTCGGATGCCATCCGTACGTTGAAGGATGTCGTGAAGACGTTTGTCAATCACGAAGGCAGTCTCTTCCACCGACTCGTTACGGTCGAACGACTGGATGTGAATGGGGGCCACAAAGCCCACTACCTTGGCTCGGATCTGGTTCTTGAAACCCACCACCACGGCCAATGAGATGATCATCACCGCGATAGCCAAGGCCACGCTAGTCACCGCAAGGCGCATCACCGTCGATGACAGGTTCTCCTTGGAGAGCGAAAACAACCGATCGGAGATGAATTTGGAGCCAGGCATGTGGTATTGTGGATTTTTGCATTATTTTTGCAAAAATACGAATCTTGATCAAAACACGAGTGGCAAAATGAGAAATATCGCACAATTCCTTCTGCTAATCGCCATGGCGATTGGCTCGATGAGGCTTGGAAACGCTCAAACCGTCAACTTCGTCTCCAAGGACGACTATGTATATGGTGCTTTGGATTCGGAAAACTACTTTCGTTTGTTGGAGGGATTGCGCGTTGGTGTAGTCGCCAACCAAACCAGCATTGTCGGCGAAACCCATCTCGTGGACACTTTGGTGGTCTCAGGCATCAATGTCAAAAGAATTTTCACCCCAGAGCACGGCTTCAGAGGTGCTGCTGATGCAGGAGCCAAGGTCAGCGATGGCAAGGATGAGAAGACGGGCATCGAAATCGTCTCACTGTACGGCAAGACTAAGAAGCCCACGCCCGAGATGCTGCGTGATATCGACGTGATGCTGTTCGACCTTCAGGATGTGGGGGTACGTTTCTACACTTACATCTCCACCATGACCTACGTCATGGAGGCATGTGCCGAGCAAGACATCCCCTTCATTGTTCTCGACCGGCCTAACCCCAACGGGTTTTATATCGACGGCCCAGTGTTGAAATCGGAAAACAAATCGTTTGTTGGCCTGCATCCCGTGCCAGTGGTCTATGGGATGACCATTGGGGAGTATGCCCAGATGGTCAACGGCGAAGGCTGGATGAAAGACGGGATCCATTGCGAGCTTACCGTAATTTCCATCCCTGGCTATGACCGCAACGCCATCTACGAACTGCCGGTGAAGCCCTCTCCCAACCTCCCCAACTGGGAATCCGTTTACCTCTACCCTTCCCTTTGCTTCTTCGAGGGGACGATAGTGAGTGTGGGTCGTGGCACCGACATGCCTTTCCAAATCTTCGGCCATCCTGCGATGCGAGGCGGTTTCACCTTCACTCCCGGGCGCAAAGCTGGAGCCTCGAAACCTTTGTTTGAAGGAGAGCGTTGCCGTGGTCTCGACTTGACCGACTTCGCCCACGACTACGCCAACAACCCCACACTGTTGCATCTGGAATGGCTCATCGACGCCTATCGGCAACTCCATGAGACGAACGATCCGTTTTTCACCAAGTATTTCGATCTGCTTTCTGGCGATAAAAAGCTGATGCAGCAGATTAAAAATGGAAAAAGCGCGGAGGACATCCGCGCTTCATGGCAATCCGAACTGGACGCTTTCAAGTCCATTCGGGAAAAGTATCTCATCTATTAGTTCCTTGTCCTACCAGGATAGACCCTCAGGGCCTCTTCCAAGCACTTGATGGCAGCTTTCAGGTCTTCGATGCAGATGCAGTAAGTGATACGGGCTTGATGGCGGCCTTTCTCAGGATCGGCATAGAAGCCTGTGGCCGGAGCCAGCATGACTGTGGCACCGTTATAGCTGAAATCGGTGAGCAACCATTGGCAGAACCGGTCGCTATCATCGATAGGCAAGTCGATAACCGTATAGAAAGCGCCCTTCGGCATCGGGCAGAAGCAGCCAGGAATCTTGTTGATGCCCTCGACGATAACGTTACGGCGGGCAATGTACTCGTTGTAAACGCCATCAAAATACGATTGCGGGGTTTCAACGGCAGCTTCGGCAAAGATCTGTCCGAATGATGGTGGTGACAGACGGGCCTGAGCCAGACGCATAGCGATGGCATACACCTCACTGTTGCGGGTCACCATACAGCCAACACGGGCACCGCAGGCGCTGTAGCGTTTCGAGACGGAGTCGAACAGGATGGTATTGCGCTCCAGTCCTTCCAGCTGCATGACGCTGAAGTGCTTGTGGCCGTCATAGCAGAACTCACGATAGACTTCATCGGCAAACAGATACAAGTCATACTTCTTGACCAGGCCGGCGACCTTCAACAGCTCCTCATGGGTATAGAGATAACCCGTTGGGTTGTTGGGGTTACAGATCATGATGGCCTTAGTGCGTGGAGTGATGGCTTTCTCGAAGTCCTCAATAGGAGGCAGGGCAAATCCCGTCCTGATATCGCTCGGGATGGTGACGATCTTGGCATCACAAAGCTTGGCGAAAGTATTGTAATTGGTATAATACGGTTCCGGAATGATGATTTCGTCGCCCGGGTTAAGGCACACCGTGAAGGCCATCTGCAGGGCCTCGCTGCCGCCGGTGGTGACGATGATCTGGTTTGGAGTGACGTCGATGCCATGGCGGTGATAGTAGTTGCACAAGGCACGGCGGTAGCTAGGGATACCGGCAGAGTGGCTATATTCAAGCACGCCGTGGCTGGCGGGAAGCTCGAGGGCAGTCTCCGAGAGTGCTTTCAAGGCGCCTTTGGGAGTCTCGATATCAGGTTGGCCGATGTTCAAGTGATATACATGGACGCCACGCTCTTTGGCGGCGTCAGCAAACGGAACGAGCTTCCGAATCGCTGATTGCGGAAGCTCTAAACCTTTCTTAGAAATCTGAGGCATAAATGATGATTTGTAAGATTATTTCTTGTTAGCGGGTGATCCGGCTTCTTTTTGAGGGAGGGCTTCCGTTTGTTGTTCCAAAACGGTTCCTTTGATGCGGAGCACCACGGTTGAGTTGGTCTTGGCGTTGGATGTCACCGTAACAGACTTGTTGATAGCTCCCACGCGGGTAGTCTTATAGGTGACTTTTATCACGTCGGATTCGCCGGGGAGGATAGGTTCCTTTGGCCATGAGGGGACGGTGCAGCCACAGCTGGACTTGGGTTTTTGGATGATCAGCGGTTCATTGCCGGTATTGGTGAATTTGAACTCGCATTCGCCATTGCCGTTGTAAGGGACCTCGCCATAGTCATGGACCAACTTAGCAAATTCAATTTCAGGGCCATTCTGGGTGGCCTTAGCATCTTGAGCATGGGAAACGCCAGCGAACATAGCCAGGATTCCAATCAATAATACAAGCTTTTTCATGTTTTCCTATTTATAAAAGTTTTGCAAATTTACAAATTGTTTTTCAATCACAAAGAAAGAAACCCGTTTATTTTTAAACGGACCAAATTAGCCTCTCAAAAACCATACCAAAAAAAAGTCAAAAAAAGTCTTGCGGGTTACAAAAAATGTCGTACCTTTGCACTCCGAAAACGGCGGGATAGCTCAGCAGGTTAGAGCGTCGGATTCATAACCCGGAGGTCATGAGTTCAATTCTCATTCCCGCTACATAAAAAAGACGGCCTTGATGGCCGTCTTTTTTAGTTGAAAGGTGCCTTTAGGAAATAGCATTTTTAAACTTAGAAAGCGCTTTGCGTCATTGCGAGCGAAGCGAAGCAATCCAACCAGAACTATCAATGGCTTGAACCGGTTCTGGTTGGATTGCTTCGTCGCTACGCTCCTCGCAATGACGTACCCGATCAATACACCTCTCACCTTTCACCTCTCATCTTTCACCTCTCATCTTTCACCTTTCACCTTTCACCTTTCACCTTTCACCTCTCACCTCTCACCTCTCACCTCTCACCTTTCACCTTTCACCTTTCACCTCTCACCTCTCACCTCTCACCTTAAATAAATTCTCTGATCATCGAAGTCTGCGGGATCTCCTTGTCGGGGACGGGGGTGAAATAGTGGATGAAATGCAATAAGCGATGCGCTTCGGTGTAGGCCGAACAATTCTTGGGGACGCTGGCCAGGATGGTCTCTGCATGGTTGCGCATGACAGCGAATTCCAACAAATACGAAGAGTTGAACATCATGTCAGCGTTCTCCTGATAGGGATAGATCCACTGCTCCTCAGCGGCAATGACGTTGGGCCATTGCTCTATGGTCTGACGGGCAGTAAACGCACCTTTATTATAATCTCGCACGATACGGCGCAACAGACGGATGTCGTAGGTGGGAATGATGTTGTGGTCGTCGAGCGAAGTACTGGTCAGAGTGTTGATGAAGATCCGGAACTTGAGTGCATCATCGATATGGTTGGTCAACCTCGGATTGAGCGCGTGGATGCCTTCAAGGAGCAACACGGTATTGGCATCCAGATGGAGTTTTTTGCCATTGTATTCCTGCTTTCCCGTCACAAAATTGAACTCCGGAATGTCAATCGTCTCCCCGGCCAGCAATCTCAGCAAATCACGCTGAAGTTCTTCATGCTTTACCGTTTCGAAGTTGTCGAAATCATAGTCACCATTAGGCAGCTTGGGAGTGTCTTCCCGATTCACAAAATAATCATCCGTGGAAAATGACAAAGGCTTGAGCCCACATGCCAAGAGTTGGACACTCAGGCGTTTGCAGAAAGTAGTTTTGCCACTGCTACTCGGTCCAGTAATCAAAACCACCCTCACCCCATTCTCACCTTGGTAGCGCCGATTGATCTCCTCGGCAATCTGGACGATCTTTTTCTCCTGAAGGGCCTCCGACACTTTAATCAGCATACTTGCAAGACCGTTTTGACAAGCTTTGTTGACGTCGCCCACATTGTTGAGACCCATGATGATGTTCCATTTCAAGTTCTCATTGAACATCTCGAAAGTCTTGGGTTGTGGGACAAAAGGCGCCAAACTGTTGGGATCATGCCGGTCAGGAACACGCAGCAGGAGTCCGTTATAATAACGCTCCAACCCCCATAGCTTAAGAAAACCTGCCGAGGGGACCAGGCGCCCGTAATAATAATCAGCCGTATTGCCCAGTGTATAATAATCCATATAGACTTGACCGCTTGATTCAATGAGCTTGACCTTGTCATCATAGCCCAGTTCGCGGAAGATACGCACCGCCTCTTCGGTTTGCACTTCGAAGCGATGGAATGGCATATCCTTGTTGATAATCTCTTGCATCCTTTGGCGGATACGTTCAATGTCATCATCAGTCACTGCCGAGGCATCCGCCTTGTGGAAATTGCAGAAATAGCCATTGGAAATGGGGTTTTCCATGTAGATCTTAGAGCCGGGAAACACGTCGCGGGCTGCCTTGCTCAAGAGGAAGCAGAGCGAGCGGAAATAGATACGCGAGCCTGAAGGGTCGCGCACATCGACATATTCCACGTCGCGGTTGTTATAAACTTTGAATCGGAGGCCTTGTGGCACATTGTTCACACGGGCTGAAACAATCTCGTAAGGTTTATCGAAATCAAACTCAGGCAGCATCTCTTGGAGGGTCGTACCTTCGGGAAAACTCTTGGTGGTCTTGGTGTTGCGACAATAGATCTGTAACATGGTCAATTGTTTTGAGTATTTTTGATAGTGCAAAGATAACACAAAGCCATAATATTTGCTAATTTTACGGCCACATTTCCAAACCTAAATCAACATGAAGAAAAACAAACTACTTCTTTTAGCCATGATCACCTGTTCCATGGTGTCATGCAACACACAGAAGCCCGAGACCGAGCCGAAGGGCAAAGACAAGATCGGTCCAAAAGAGCTCACCCTTCAATCCGACATCATGACGCCCGAAGTGTTGTGGAGCATGGGCCGCATCGGCGAGTACAGCCTCTCCCCTGACCACCAACAGGTCGTTTACAATGTCACCTGGTACAGTGTGGAGGAAAACCGCAGTGGCTCCACCTTGTATATTATGAACGCCGACGGCAGTAACAACCGCATCCTCTCCGACGCCAACCAGAGCGAATACAGCCCTCAGTGGCGCCCCGACGGCAAGAAAATCGGCTTCCTTGCCCCCAACGACGACGGCGTGATGCAACTCTTTGAAATCAACCCCGACGGCACCGGTCGCCAATGCGTCTCCAACGAGGCTGACGACATCAATGGCTTCCTCTATTCACCCGACTGCAGCCAGGTCCTCTTCACCAAAGAGGTGAAGCTGAAAGAGACCGTGGCCGACCTCTATCCCGATCTCGACAAGTCCACAGGACGTATCAACAACGACCTGATGTACCGTCACTGGGACCAGTGGGTTGACACCTACGGACACCTCTTCGTGGGCAACTTCAGCAGTGGAAAGATCGAGGCTTCATTCGATGCCATGGCCAACGAACAATGGGAAGCCCCTGTGCGTCCCTTCGGCGGCATGGAACAGGTGCAGTGGCTGCCCGACGGCAATAGCTTCGTCTATTGCTGCCGTAAGAAAGTCGGCAAGGACTACGCTCTCTCGACCAACACCGACATCTATCGGTACTTCATCCAAAGCGGAGAGTGCAAGAACCTCACTGAGGGCATGATGGGCTACGACCTCAACCCTGTCATCTCTCCTGACGGCAAATACATGGCTTGGGAGAGTCAAGAGCGCGACGGCTATGAATCCGACAAGCAGCGTCTCTTCGTGATGAACCTCGAGACGGGTGAGAAGACCGACTACTCCGCCCGCTTCGACCAGTGCTGCACCGGCTTCAGCTGGGCCGACGACAGCAAGACCCTATATTTCATCAGCGATGCATACGCCACCGACCAACTCTATGCTCTCAACATCGAGAACGGCGAAATAAAGAAACTTACCGAAGGACAGCACAACTACGTCTCTGTACAGTTCAACGGCGACAAGCTCATCGCTGGCCGTCAGTCGATGAGCCATCCCACCGAGCTCTTCAGCGTCGATCCTGCCACAGGTGAAGCCACACAGATCACTACTGTCAACGACAAGATCTTCGCCCAGCTGACCATGGGCAAGGTGGAGGAACGCTGGGTGAAGACCACCGATGGCAAGGACATGCTCGTCTGGGTCATCTACCCGCCTCATTTCGACCACAACAAGCAATACCCTGCCCTGCTCTACTGCGAAGGCGGTCCCCAAAGTACGGTGAGTCAGTTCTGGTCTTACCGCTGGAACTTCCAGATGATGGCTGCCAACGACTATATCGTCGTTGCCCCCAACCGTCGCGGCTTGCCAGGCTTCGGCCAGGAGTGGCTTGAAGAGATCAGCGGTGACTACGGTGGACAGTGCATGAAAGATTACCTGAGCGCCATCGATGAACTGAAGAAAGAACCTTATATCGATGAGAACCGCCTCGGTGCCGTGGGTGCCAGCTTTGGCGGCTACAGCGTCTATTGGCTGGCAGGCCATCACGACGGCCGTTTCAAAGCCCTCATCGCCCACGACGGCATGTTCAACCTGGAGGCGCAATACCTCGAAACCGAAGAGATGTGGTTTGTGAATTGGGACCTCGGTGGCCCCTACTGGGATTGGAACAACCCCACCGTGCGCAAGACCTACAGCAACTCGCCCCATCTCTTTGTTGACAAATGGACGGCTCCTATCTTGGTGATCCATGGCGGTCTCGACTACCGCATTTGCTTCACGCAAGGCATGCAAGCTTACAACGCTGCTATCCTTCGTGGCTTGGATGCCGAGTTCCTTTACTTCCCAGATGAAAACCACTGGGTGCTGAAGCCACAAAATGGCGTGCTTTGGCAACGGAGATTCTACAACTGGTTAGACAAGTATTTGAAATAACCATCAAATCATCACAAAAAAAGGCTGCGCTCATCACGCAGCCTTTTTTGTTTAAAGCCATCAAGGGATTATTTCTTGACGACCATGTTGTTGGAGGTCTGGCCGTTGGCCATTGTCACCGACACGGTATAGACGCCAGCGCTGTACTGGCCGAGGTTCAGCTCGACTTGCTCTGCGCTGAGGCCTTCTTCCGCATGAAGCAGCTGACCCATGGCGTTATACACGCGGACACTCTCGATGCCGTTGCCCTGAACCAAGACCTTGGCGCTCGTCGGGTTCGGGTACAGGCTCACCGTACCGTCGTTCTCACCGACACCCGTCATGTTGAAGTGCATGCGCATCGGCTCTTTCATCGTGCCGTAAACAGCGTCAGACTGGTAGCTGATACGTTCTTCGGCCACCTTTGCATATTCCGTGCCCGTCGTCACGTCGTACAGGCGGAACACCACTTCCTCGCCGTCCTCGCCGCTCACCGTCAGGAACGCAATGTAGCGGCCGTTCACCTCTTGCAGGCGGGCGCTGCCGCGGCATTCCCCGTTCACAAACGCGCCGATCTCATGGCTGCCCTTGCGCATGGCGATCTGGTTCTCCTCCAGCGTCACCATCATCGTCAGGTTCGT
>JAEEGL014076378.1_pt1 | contig 11819 bp, 14 predicted proteins | sample 9134231 | NCBI WGS metagenome assembly JAEEGL01 (sample SAMN16246548, study PRJNA631951) | gut metagenome | biome: gut microbiome; feature: rumen; material: fiber-attached | host: Bos | place: Iran: Karaj | collected 2018-10 | reverse complement strand
GATATACACGGAAACCGTCGGCGCTTTGATTCGATCATGAAACAGATCGACCTGCAGCCGGAGGACACGCTGTATATCCTCGGAGATGTGATCGACCGCTATCCGGATGGCATCTCGATTCTGCTCGAGCTGATGAAGATGCCGAACATACGGATGCTGCTGGGCAATCACGAATACATGATGCTGAACGCAATGGCGCCGTTCAACGAGAATGACCAATACGAGTTCAGATTCCACGAGGAACTCCTGGCTCTGTGGTATGACAACGGCGGGGAGTGTACGCACCGGGCACTGCTTCAACTGTCGGAGGAGACACGACAGGAAATATTCTCATGGCTGTGGGATCTCCCGCTAAACATCGACATCGAAGTGGGCGGCAAGAAGTACAAGCTGATCCATGCCGCGCCGCTCGACCGGTACTATGATTATCACTACTTCTACAATAACAAGACAGAATTTGCCGTATGGCATCGCTGGATGCCTCAGGACCCGGATTCCATGGGCTTCATCCTGATCCTTGGGCATAGCCCGACACGGATGTTCCAGCCGAACAATCCGCTTGCAATCTGGCATGCACCCAGCAAGCGCCGAATCGGAATCGACTGCGGCAGCGGCTTCCCCCTTGCCAAGGATGAGCATCGGCGACGCCCGCTCTACGGTCGGCTTGCCTGTCTGCGCCTGGACGATATGAAGGAATTCTACTCCGAAGAACCGGAGGACGAGGAATATGCGAAAAACGAGAAAGAAAGACGCACAAATGAAAGCGCCACAGATTGACCGCTTCCTTCATGCTTATGACGGTGGACGGCAAACCATAGATGACCGGAGCAAAAGGCTTCTGGATCAGCTGTTTGAGAAGCTCGATCAAATCGCTCCCTGCGGAGATGACAACCGCCATGAGCTGTGGCTGGAAGCGCCGCGGGGTACGATTGAAGACTACGGTGACTTTGACTACGAGCTGGAAAACGAGATCGCTTCAAGCAGAGAGGAATTCGAGTCAAATTGGGCAGAGGACTATCCTCATGAAGTCAGTTTCTATCATCTCACCACCGCAGAACACAAAGGGTATCGAAATGTGGTTCTGAACGGGAAACTGGTGATCCGGTACGAGCCCGGCGAAACAGGTTTTGATGATCTATCCAAGCTTCTGGCATGGCTGATCGAATCTGTCGAGAGAGTCGTTTCCATGCTGCGGGACGGCAGTTATAATGCCCACATTCGCGAAGCGCTGCCGTTTCGATACAGGACCGGCGTGCTTCCGGTCAAGGACTATTGGGAGGCGTTCCCGGAGCAGCGGGAGGAACACTTCAAGCGGATCTCGGAGCATGAATGCGCCGAGTTTGACGCGCTGATCCATACGTCGGCAGATGCTGCGCCGATTCAGGGGCTGACGGTCAACCGCTATCTGGAAATCTGCGCGCTCGGCTATCGGGCAAACCGTGTCGATGGGTATGAGACAAAGACGCCGCTGGAGCTTTACAAACGCAACGCCGATGACCGCGACGGCGGGCTTCTGACCATAGACCCGGATTCGCCTGAGGCCTTTGACCGCTGGTATGACATTCCCTCGCAGGACAAGTGGAAAATTGAAAATCCGAGCCATATGTGGGAGGTCATGCAGGGAAGCTCCCGCACCCGCACACATCTCTATGTGATCAAGAAAGACGGAGGTTACGCGCTGAGTCTGAGCGCAAACGAATACTGTTGCCCGGAATATGCCGTGCGCTTCTATCTGGCGCTCAGGCACAACGGTGTCCCTGTCGACATTTACAAAGCGGAGGAAATCGCCGACTATCTTCTGGGACGCGGAAAGGTCGGCTTTGTCCCTTGCTTCACCTGGCCGACCGATTATTTCTACGGCGGCTTTTCTGATAAGACCGTCATGGAATTCCGGCATTTCCCGGAGGAGCAGGCTGATAAACTCGCTGCCAAAACGGAATGGAACCCGATTGCGGAAGTCAGTTTGAGGTGAAAGAAACAGAAGTCGCTATTGTTTATAGAATTGCAGATCAAGGTGAGTGAGCAAAACATGAGAACCTATAAATACAAAGGATTTGAGTTTGCGCTTGTTTCGTATGCAGACCTTATTGGCCACCAAGTATCTTATGAAATTAAAGACTTGAAGCCTGCACCCAAAAGCCCGTTCTTGGGCACAATTAACGAGTGCAAAAAATACATTGACCAGCACATAAGAAACTGCACCATCAAAAGGTAACTGTCGCTTACGATTACGATGGTTTCTGACAACGATATTCACGCAGCCTTTCTTGTGTGCAAAATACCGCTTGTTTCTTGCTTGCTCAAAAAATAGGAGCGATATCTATTTTATGAAAAACCCAAAAAACTTCTTGACTCTGACGCTGCGTCATGGATTATACTCTGTCTTAGGAGGTGAACCACATGAAAATGCAGATCAGGGAATTTGCCGCATTGTCCGGCGTGAGCGTGCGCACACTGCATTATTACGATGAGATCGGGCTGCTGAAGCCGGCCTTTGTGGACAGCGCCACCGGATACCGCTTTTATGATGCAAGCTCGGCTCTGCGGATGCAGGAGATCCTGTTTTACCGGGAACTCGACTTTTCTCTGAGCCGTATCCGGGCCATTTTATCATCCCCGGACCACAACAAGGAGCAGTCCCTTCAGGACCAGCGGAAGCTGCTGGAGCTGAAAAAGGAGCAGTTGGAGCGCCTGATCCTTGCCATCGACGACGCATTGAAAGGAGAGATCAACATGAACGCCTTTGATCAAAAGGAATTGGAGCAGTACAAAAAAGAGGCGAAGGCCCGCTGGGGCGCCACAGAGGCCTATCTGCAGTATGAGCAGAAGGCAGGCGCGGAGGCGGCCGAAGCCCAGGCTGACCACGCCGGGGAGATGGATCAGATCATGGCCGAGTTTGCGGCGTGCAGGCAAAGCGGCGCGGCGGCGGATTCGGGAGAGGCGCAGAGCCTTGTAAAAAAGCTGCAGGCGTATATCACTGCGCATTACTACAACTGCACACAGGAGATTCTGGCCTCGCTCGGAGAAATGTATGTCGCCGACGAGCGCTTCCGGAACAACATCGACCGACACGGCGCAGGCACGGCGGCGTTTATCCGTGACGCGGTGAAATGCAAGGCGCTGTCTGGCTGAGATATAACCCCGTTGGGCTTGATGCGATATCTTTTTTGTAGCCCAATGCCACATAAGGACCTCAACTTTGATACAAGGTTGGGGTCCTTTGTTGGTTATTCTGAAAGTCTTGGATACAAAATTTGGCGAAATAAATTGGGAGCACTATTGACATTCCATTCATAATGCAGTATAATTCTTAATAGTAATTAGTTTCATTAAGGAAGGTGAGATCATGGTCAGGCATACCATTCAGCGCCAGATGGTTCTGGATGCAGTTCGTTTCTTGAAATGCCACGCAACAGCAGAGCAGATTTACAATGAGGTTTGCAAGGATCACCCTACGATCAGCCGGACAACCGTTTACAGAAACCTTGATTCTCTTGCTGCAGACGGGGAGATCAGGAAGATCGATACCCCTGCCGGACCTGCTCTGTATGACCACATTACTGACGAGCACTACCATATCAGATGCCGCAAGTGCGGAAGAGTTTTTGATATGGATATGGATGTGATCGACGGTCTCCAAAAAAGAGTCAAGAATACGCACGGCTTTGAGATTGAGGGATATGACATCTTTTTTACGGGGATTTGTCCTGACTGCCGGGATTCCTGAGATGGAGGAAGAAAAGCGAAGCATACGTCCTATGCTGGAGCTTGAATCAAACAGAAAATATAAAGGAGATCAAAAGACATGGAACTGAAGTTTTATCGCTGCGAAGTTTGCGGACAGATCATTGCGATCGTCAAGAAGACCGGTGTGCCTGTCATGTGCTGCGGCAAAAAAATGACGGAGATCGTCCCCGGCACCACCGACGCAGCCGTGGAAAAGCACGTGCCCGTCTACGAGGTGAAGGACAACAAGGTCTTCGTCACGGTTGGCGCCGTGGCCCATCCCATGCTCCCGGAGCATTACATCGAGTGGGTGGCGATCCAGACCAAACACGGCAATCAGAGGAAGGCGCTCCGGCCCGGCGACGAGCCGAAGGCCTGCTTCTCCATCTGCGAGGGAGACGAGGTTGAGGCCGTTTATGCCTACTGCAACCTGCACAGCCTTTGGAAGAAGTAACTCAGAATAAATCTAACTTAGGAGGAGAATAAGACAATGGCAAAATGGAAATGCACCGTTTGCGGCTATATTCACGAGGGCGACACCCCTCCCGAAAAGTGCCCCCTCTGCAAGCAGCCCGCTGAGAAATTCGTGAAGCTGGAAGAGCCCAAGCACAAGTACGCCGGCACCCAGACGGAAAAGAACCTAGAAGCCGCTTTTGCAGGCGAGTCCCAGGCCCGCAACAAGTACACCTACTTTGCTTCCAAGGCCAAGAAGGAGGGCTTTGAGCAGATCGCTGCCCTGTTCCTCAAGACTGCCGAGAATGAGAAAGAGCACGCCAAGCTGTGGTTCAAAGAACTGAACGGAATCGGCAACACGGCAGAAAACCTCGCAGCGGCGGCAGACGGCGAAAACTACGAGTGGACCGACATGTATGAAGGCTTCGCCAAAACCGCCGACGAAGAAGGCTTCCCGGAGCTGGCGGCGAAGTTCCGCGGCGTCGCAGCCATCGAAAAGCACCACGAGGAGCGCTACCGCGCCCTGCTGCACAACGTGGAAGCGCAGGAAGTCTTCAAAAAGAGCGAAGTCAAAGTGTGGGAATGCCGCAACTGCGGACACATCGTCGTGGGCACCAAGGCTCCCGAGATCTGCCCCGTCTGCGCACACCCCCAGAGCTATTTCGAGATCAACTGCGAAAACTATTAAGTTCGCAGCGGATGAACGAGAAAGGCCTCTACTCTTCCCATTCCTACATCTCTTCTAAAACGGAATAGGAAAACCCAGCTCAACGGTTATTACAGCCGTCGGGCTGGGTTGTTTTTTGCTGCCGGTCAGTGATAGCCATAATCTTCCGAACCGCACGCTGTTTGAAAACGATAAACTGACAATCAACCTCCTTGTATCTCGGTGTATTCCATTTTCCGTTTTTTTCGGTTACACTATTATCTGCGAGGGAGGCGTTGGGGCAGCAATCCCTGGTTTGAACGGATCGACGTTTTCACGGAAGTCAATACCTCCAGGAGGATCTTCAACTCGGACTCAGAGCAGTCCCCGAGGATGGCCGCAAATTCGTTATTCATCAAGATCGGCAGATTCTCCAGGCTCTCTTTCAGGAGCGTGTCTGTCGTGACATTGAGGGCGTTTGCCAGATCGATCAGTGTGTCCAGACTGATGCAGCGCCTCCCGCTCTCAACATAGCTGAGGTATGTGGGGGACTTATCAATGAGTTCGGAAAGATGGATCTGAGAATAGCCTCTCTTTTTCCGGAAATGTCGGACACTTTTCCCGAAGGCGGCGCTGTTCAGCGGCATAAGACTCACTCTCCAAAAAATTATCTTTCTTTTATTATAGCATATCGTTTATGATTTATCCACTCCTTTATGTATTTTATAGTCAATTGTTGATAAAATATAAGCAGCCTATTATGAAGGGGGTGTCCATTTGCGAGATCAATCTGAATTCTACCAGACGATTGGTGCACGGATCAAGGAGATCCGGATCTCAAAAGGCTTAAGCCAGGCGGAGCTTGCCGAAAAAGCCGAGCTCTCCGCTCCGGTCATCAGCAGCCTAGAAAACGGTCGCAGCAAAATGTGGCTCGTCACATTTGCAAAGGTTTGCGAGGCGCTTCAGGTTTCGTCCAATGATATTCTTCGCCTAGATACCCCCGCAGCCCTGAACGACTATCCAAAAGAATTTACCGCAATGATTGCAGATTGCAGTTCCTCAGAAATCGAATCGATTCTGAAGATTGCGCAAGAGGTCAAAGCCGCCATCCGAAAAGGAAAACAGGAAGACTAAAAAGCAGACAGAAGCTCATTTCTGCCTGCTTTTTTTGTTTTATAAACCGAGAGTCATGAAACTTGACTCTCGGTTTATTGCTTTTTTCATAGCCAACTCTTATAATCTTAATTACACGGATAAGTTGTGGAGGTGAATAAAACGGAAGAACTCGATGTGTTCAACAAGCTGGAAGAGATCAGCGCGGCGACTGATTACCACGAGCTGTTTGAAAACGATCCGGAGAAGGCCAGACAAATCGCCGCCCATAAAGTGTGGCTACAGGGCATTCGCCGTGAGCGACCGGGTACGAATTGCCCATTCAAGGTAGGCGTATATATCCGCTTTTTTAATCAAACCAAGTATGAGAACTATCTCGCCTATCACAAGAAGCAGTTCACCGATTCGGTCGCCCTCTGCCCCAAATGGGAACTAATCGATTTTTACATTGATAACGGTTCGGCAACTCCCTACATGGAAAGTGCTCCCGAGTGGAGCCGACTGCTCGAAGATTGCATGAATGGAAAGATTGACCTGATCATCACGCAGAAGGTATCGAATGTTTCCAAGTCCCCGGAAGAGATCTCCTTCTGCTCCAGAATGTTGGCTGCACAGCCCCACCCGATCGGGATCTATTTTATCTCTGAGGACATTTACACACTGGCGTCCTATTACATGGAGGATCTGAAGGACACGGAATTCTTCCCGTCTCCGGATTGGAAGGTTTTAAACGATGCCGGTGAAACAGGCGGGATGTTATCATGATTGACCAAAAGAAACGGCAGGAGCGGAACCAGGCCAAGGAGAAAGTCCGCAGAAGAATGCGGGTCGAAATAGACCAGGATAACTACGAGTTCATCCCGGCTAAGAAGCCCATCGATTATTACGACAATGAAGTTCCGCAGCGGGTCGCGATTTATGTCCGTGTCTCGACGGATGACATCCGCCAGACCACGTCCTATGAGCTGCAGAAGATCTACTACGAGGACTTCGTAAACCGTCACCCCAATTGGACGCTGGTGCGGATCTACGCAGACGAAGGGATCAGCGGGACATCGCTCAAGCACAGGGACGCATTTAATGCGATGATCGCAGACTGCCGGGCGGGCAAGATCGATTTGATCGTCACCAAAAGCGTTTCGAGATTTGCGCGAAATGTCATGATCACAATCGGCATGGCCAGAGAGCTTGCACAACTGAAGAACCCCGTGGGAATCTTCTTCGAGTCCGAGGCGATCTTCTCTTTGAATGACGAATCTCAGATGGCGCTGACTTTCCAGGCAACGATGGCGGAGGAAGAATCCCATACGCGCAGCCGGAGCATGGAGACCTCGCTGCGGATGCGGCTGGACAACGGCATCCCGCTCACGCCAAAGCTCCTCGGCTATACCCACGATGCAGACGGGAACCTCATCATCAATCCGGAGGAAGCCAAAACGGTCAAGCTTGCGTTCTACATGTACCTGTACGGGTACACAACCCAGCAGATCGCAGATACGTTAATTGCTTTGGAACGGCGCTCCTATCTGGGGAATATCAAATGGACTTCCAGCAGCATTGCCCAGATTCTGCGCAATGAGCGTCACTGCGGCGACGTGCTGACAAGGAAGACCTTCACGCAGGATTATCGGACCCACAAGAAGCTGAAAAACCGGGGTGACCGCCCGCAAAGTCACTATTACAATCATCACGAAGGCATTATCCGGCGGGACGATTTCATTGCCGTCCAGAGGATGCTCGATAACGCAAAGTACGGCAACAAGTCTATCCTTCCTGAGCTCCGGGTCATTGATTCCGGGATCCTGAAAGGCTTTGTTTCCATCAATCCCAGGTGGGCAGGATTCAAAGAAGCGGAATACTACCAGGCTTCTCAGAGCGTCTATCCGAACCCCGGCGAGGAGGCCGCTCCGGTTTCCTCGGTGCAGGAGATCCAGCTGTCTGCCGGCGACTTTGACCTCCGTGGGTTTGAGGTCGCTCGTTCCGAGTTCTTTGAGGCGCAGAACCAGCCCTTCATTTCTTTCTCGGAAAAGCTCGTGAAGTTCAGCGCGGCCTGCGTCAAGAAGTTTGACACGAGAAACACCATCGAGATGCTGATCAACCCGGTCGAAAAGAAATTCGCGATCCGGCCGACGGACAAGACCAATAAGAACAGCGTTGTTTTCTCGCATCTGTCCGGCGGAAAACCGGCACCGAAGGCGATTTCGACCGCCGCTTTTCGCTCAACCGTCTACAACCTTATCGGCTGGAATCCGGATTACAAGTACCGGATCCTCGGAACGCTTTACGAGCACGGGTCCGAGATGGCGTACATATTTGACGCCGCAGACTCCGAAGTGTTTTTCAGGTCGACTGCCTATCCAGTCAGCGAACTTGAACCCAATACCGGAAAGAATGCAGCGATCCAGCCTTTCCTCCCCTCCGGGAAGCGCATCCGTGCGGTTCCACAGGAATGGTCCGACTCTTTTGGGAAGCCATACTACATTCACGAGTTATCGCTGAGCGCCCTGGCAGAGCAGAACGAACAGGAATGGAAGCTCAGAATGGAAGGGCAACTCTTTGAAACCGGCAAGAAAATCAGTGTGACACCCTTTGCTGAGCTGAGAAGCTATATCAGGCAGGAACTCAGCACGATCAACACAACGGAGGCCGCTCATGAATAACAGTGAACAAATTGACTTTATCAATCAGATGCTTTCGGAGGCGGACATGCTGCACCAGGAGGCAGCGCCGCAGACGCGTCCGAAACTGCAGGAAGATGACGAGGTGCTCGAACTTGGCGATGATTTTGACTTCGACGGGATCCAAGTCGTCCGAAGAGAATTCTTTGCTCACACGTTTGAACCTTCCGTTACCTTCAACAACTGCAAGTTCTATGTGAACACTGCCTGCCTCAAGAAGTTCCCGGATGCGGAATTCGTTCAAGTTCTTGTCAACAAAGAGAAGAAGATCCTTGCGATCATGCCGTGCCCGGACAATGCGAGAGACTCCTTTGCCTGGTTCTACGTTTCAAAAGGAAAACGCGTTCCCAAGCAAGTCACCTGCAGACTGTTCTTCGCAAAGCTTTGCTCTCTGATGGAATGGGACCCGAACCACAGGTATAAGCTCCTGGGTAAATTGATCCACGCGAAAGGAGAGTATCTGATTGCCTTCGATCTCACCGCAACAGAAACCTACCGGAGAATCGACAAAGAAGGCAAAACGCGCAAGACGTCCCGTGTTCCTGTCTTCCCTGCCGAATGGCAGAACCAGTTCGGACTGCCGTACAACGAGCACAAGCAATCTCTGCAGGTCGATATTCTGAACGGTTATGCCGTGTTCTCCATCAAAGACGCTGCTGCAGAAGACGCGGACGGGAACAACGGTGCAGACGTCCCGGAAGATGTGCTCCGGCAGCTCGAGACGGAGGCGCATCCGGCGCAAAACTGAATGAACGGTGGAGGTGATTTATGATGCCAGAACAATCCGCACCTAGCGTTACGCTGTCTGTCGATATGAAGAAGTATCGTATCCGTATCTATAAGGCCACGTTGCACAAGCTTGGAGATCCTCCGTATCTCCAGCTGCTGATCAACCCGACCACGGCTGTTTTCGCTCTGAAAGCAGTGGAGCAGGAGTCCGCGAACGATCAGACCCACAGGGTCTCCAAGAAAATGCTGAAATCGGCAAATTCTATCGAGATTTACAGCAGGTTCTTTATCGACAAGCTGAAGGAACTGTATCCGGATTTGAATGATGGCCGTTGCTATCACATGACCGGCAGCATTGTGCCCTCGAAGGATATGGCAGTCTTTTCATTCAAAACGCTATGCCCGTTTTCCGAAGGTGAACCGCTATGCTGACAAATCCGGGAAAAAGCGTCCGGGTCTTGAAGATCGACAAGGAGTTTCAGGGATTGATCCGGCCGCTGTTCAAAAACGAATACCTTCAGCTGGAAGCCAATCTGATCCAGGACGGCTGCCGTGAACCGATTTCCGTTTGGAACGGGGTCATCGTGGACGGGCACAACCGATACAGGATCTGCACGAAGCATCAAATCCCTTTTGCAATTGAGGAAATGGAGTTTGCTTCCCGCGAAGAGGCAATTGTATGGATCTGCGAGAACCAGCTTGGACGGCGGAATCTGACCACTGAGAGCCGGAAATACCTCATCGGGAAGCAATATGAATCGGAGAAGATTATTTCCCGCAGGAAGGCTATTTATCAACAGGTGTCTGAGGACAAGGAGGATCTGCCTTACGAGACCTTTGATCCCAATTCAGAAAGCAGGCAAGTCGAAACCAAACGAAAAACCGCCCAACGAATCGCTGAGGACAATCATATTTCCCATGGAACGGTGGAGAAATACTCGATTTATGCCAAGGCGATCGAGGAAGTCGAGAAGAAGGAACCGCAAATGGCCGCAAAGATACTCTCGGGACGCTACAAGATTTCCCACGAAGGCGTTCTGGCTTTGGCGAAAAGAAGTCCGAAAGAAATACAGGACCTGAACAGGAGGCTGGAGCAAGCCCAGCATCCCTTTGCCAAGTATCAGACTACAAGGCATGAGATACAAAGCATGCAGCCCCCAGCCAAAAAGAGCGACGGAAAACCTGTCAGCGTGAAGGATATGCCTGCATATGATCCGGACGCAGAAGTCATCGGAATCGCACTGACGATCCCATCCTGGACGAGCTCGATCAACCGGGTCGCGCAGTCCAATCTGCACGATGTTTCGGAGCCTGCACGGGATAAGCTCTTACAGGCCCTGTTTGATTTGCAAGACATGATCACCAAAATGGTCGATGCGATTGGAGAGGATTATTGATGGACGATTACAATTGCTTTGTCCCCAATGTTCACTTTGAAAAAATACCGATCAAGAACCTGGTTTCCAATCAGGAATACCAGCGGAATCTCTCTCAGGCCCACATTGCCCGCGCTGCTGCAAACTTTGATCTGTATCAGATCAACCCGGTAAAAGTCAGCCGCCGCAACGGGATCAACTATGTGTTCAACGGACAGCATACGATTGAGATCGTCGCCCTGCGTTCCGGCTCCAGAGAAACGCCGGTCTGGTGCATGATCTATGATGATCTTTGCTATGAGCACGAGGCAGATATCTTTGCAAACCAGCAGAAGTACGTCAAGGCGCTCAGCCCCTATGAGGTTTTCGTGGCGAACCTGGAAGCCGGAAACGATATGCAGCTTATGATCCGGGATCTGGTTGAGTCTTACGGTCTCAAAATCGGAAACACCAAAAATGCTGGCGAGATCTGCGCTGTCTCCACCCTCGAATCGATTTTCTCGAAGTACGGTTACCACGTTTTGGATCATGTTCTGAAGCTCTGCATCGCTACGTGGGAGGGCGAATCCAACTCTTTCTCCGCCAATATCCTCAATGCGATTGCCAAGTTGATCATGGTCTATGGCGACAACTTGAACGACGCGACCTTTAAGGAAAAACTCAGCGGTATGTCCGTGAAGCTGCTGACGAGGACGGCAAAGGAACGGCGTCCGGGCATGATGGGTGTTGCGGAAGTGATGGTGCTCGAGTATAACGGTCGAAAGAAGACCGGCTCCATCCATCGCCTTCCGATTCGGAAGCTCTACGAAAAAGCGCAAAAAGAAAAAGAGCCCGACACGCTTGATCTCTTTGGAGATGTCGTCGCTGAGCCGGGTTCTGAAGAATTGTTTGACCCGGATGATCCGGAATCCTATGCAGCCGGGTGAGTTGGTCCTACATTTTAGGACGAGCTGAAGCTGGTCCTATATTTTAGGACCAGCCTATCATGGGGACAGATAAAAGTACCTCGCTGCTGGCTCAGCGAGGTACCAATCTTTGTCGGCCGATGAAACCGACTGTGGATTCGTTGGTACTATGACGCATGACGTGCCACAGTTG
>JAEEGL013843865.1_pt1 | contig 11819 bp, 9 predicted proteins | sample 9134231 | NCBI WGS metagenome assembly JAEEGL01 (sample SAMN16246548, study PRJNA631951) | gut metagenome | biome: gut microbiome; feature: rumen; material: fiber-attached | host: Bos | place: Iran: Karaj | collected 2018-10 | reverse complement strand
TGGTTTTATAGCCCTTTGCATGGGCGAAAAACACCAACGAATCGAGGGTGCTTATCTTATCCACGATTTCACGCTTGATAATCTCCGATTCGCAGAACTTTCCGTTTTTTATTACGGTGAAGGATATGTTACCGTTAAACGGCATTGACAGGAACTCGGCTTCCGCCTCGTGTATAAGTTCCAAATCCGATGTGTCATCCAAAGACAAATATACGTCAGAATAGTCAAAAATATTCGCAGCCCTACGCAAACATTCAAGATTTATCCTATTAGCCCTGTTCTCCTTAAAATTTTTTGTAAGGTAAAAATAGTAAATAAGCCTTTTAGTCATTTTCTATTTTATTTTTAGCCAATTCGCTGTTTACTTTTTCTTTGAGTTTCTTGAACCCTTCCAATACCCAGGAACCATATCTTTCTGCCAGGGTATATATGCACCAATAGGCTGAGTTGCCGCTATACATATCGAGCGGCAGGTAAAAATTGAATGCCCTGAACCCTTTTAGCAAAAAAGCCCCATTGGAACCGCTTACCGGCGGCCAGTGAGACAGAATGTAGCCTGGGAACTTTTCAGCATACAGCCTTGAAGACAATGCGGGTATCTCGCATTTTAGGCCGCTGCCTATCTCGTTTCTTATCCACTCCATGTTCGTCCAATAGAAGGTTCCGTGATAGCATAAATCCGCCGGTATTGAACCGTCTTTGTTAATCATTGAGAAGGAGCCGTAAAAGAACGAGCCTGCATTTTTACTCCCCGCATGCAAAAGAACGGGAACCGTGTCCTCCATATCCATTAAGGACAGGAACCACGCACCTATTATCCAATCGTCAATGCTGTCCTTGTCATGTTCGGCATAGTTTGTCTCGCCTTTCGTGTGGTTGAAAAACGTGAGCCCGTCAAACCTCTTCTGTACGATTTCGTCATAGAAAGTCTTTGACTCACGGTAATAGGTGTTTTCGACAATCTTTATTTCAACGTTCTTACAAAAACAATGTTTCGTTATTTCAGTAACGACTTCATTGTTGAAGTACCTGTCGTCCGGGTGATCGCTCGCCACGACTACGGTGCACTCGTCAAATATACCTGAATATTCGGCGAAGCACGCAAGCCATATCCTAATCGCACGGTTAGTTTTCCAACCGTCTCCCGCATGAAAATGCGAGACAGATTTTGTTTTAACGCCGCAAATCATTTATTTCCAATAGCTGTATATTCCCTTCGTTACTTCGTAGTTCTCCCACTTGTATTGGTGACGGTCAGGCTGTTTCTTGGCCCATTCCCACATTTTCCTGAGTCCTTCCTCGAGCGAAGTTTTCTGTTCATATCCGAGAACATCGATAGATTTCTGAGGATTTGGAACGGCGTGCTTAACTTCGTGCCTTGCCTCTTTATGTTCAACCTTGTCGTATCCGGTTATCTTGCATAGCAGTTCGGCTGCTTCATTGATAGAATAGCCGCGCTCACCTCCGACATTGATTATTTCTTTGGACGCCTTTTCTAATACGGCTGCATTCCAGAATGAAGGCAAGCAGTCGTCAATGTAACTGAACGCTCTTGTCTGCTCTCCGTCGCCATATATCAGCATCGGCTTGTTCTTGAGAATTTGGTACATCCAAATACCTAAGACGTTACGATATTTGTCCCAAATATTCTGTTTCTCTCCGTATACGTTATGGGGACGTATAATACACCAGTCAAGCCCGTGCTGTTCGCCTGCAATCTTGATATTCATTTCACAGGCATATTTTGACACTGCGTACGGATCAATAGGCGCCGGTGCGTCATTCTCATCGAACACTTTGCCTTCAAATGCTCCCCAACCATAGACAGACATTGAAGAAGTATACACCAACCTTTTCACATCGTGCATTATGCACTCATTGATTACATTGTCGGTTGACAACATATTGTTCTTGTCATTGAAAACCCTCATAAACGGTGAAAGCCCCTCCGCTGCGTACGCTGCAAAATGGAATACATATTCGAACTCATGCCTATCGAAAATATCGGTGAGTTTATCGGAAGACAGATCACGTCTGTAGAACACCACTCTTGGGTCTACGTTCTCAATGTATCCGCCAAAAAGATTGTCAATGCCCACCACCTCATACTCAGGATGGTTTTCCAAAATCCAATCGGCAAACTTGGAGCCTAAAAGTCCGGCGTTGCCTGTAATAAGAATGCTCTTTTTCATTATGCTGTCATTTCATTATAAAAATCATCGAAACCGTCCGCCTTGGTGTCGTATATCAGTTTCATAAATTCTGTCACTCTCTCGTAGTAGTTGTAACAGTCCACAAGATATTTTTCTTCATGACACCCGGCCATTATCAACGGGAATGCATCTATTATGTTACCAAGGAACTCCTCGTCATAGAATCTGTCACCCATTTCAGGAACCTTAATGCCTTGCGAATACATGTAGTACCTGAGTTTAACACAGTTTATCCAGAAGAAAGTTCCGATATAATACCATCCGTATTTGTTTGGGTGTTCAGGCTCATAGTTTTTCGTAAGGAAAGAGCCGTATGAGTAGAACTTTCTCCCGACGAGTTTGTAGTTCACCTCGTCCATGAAGTTCAGGGAATAATAATACATTCCGCATACCCAAGTATATATCTGCCTTTCGTCATACGTGCCTATGTTGGAAACACCCTTGTTGTGGGCAAAGAATACGAGTTCGTTGTCGGCTAACTTGGTGGCCACCTTGTGATAGAATACGTATGATTCCCTGAACTCGTTGTTATCGATCAAAGAGAACTGTATATCCTTACCGGCGAAAATATCCAAAAACTTGTGCTGTGCCTGCATTGCATACGTCATACACGTAACCCTATCCTCCAATATGAAGGTGATATCAACGCAGTCGAATGAATCCTTATACCGTTCGAGACATCTGAAATGAATGTCATTTATCTTCAAATGGTATGTAGGCTCTGAAATATAGAACGAATATATCAGTTTTTTTGTCATCGCTTGCTTATTTCCCTACTGATTATTGCTGTTTCTTTTTCCCATGTATAGTCCTTGCATATATCTCTCGCTGTTTCCGCCAGATGCATTCGCAAGTCGTCATTGAGCAATATCTCGATTGCCTTGTTTGCTAAAACAGTGGCGGCTTCCTCGTAATAGTACATGAAGTTGTCGTCATCGTCTCTGACCGGGCAGTCAGGCAACAAGCCTTCATATCCTTCAAGGGTACTTGATATGCCGTCCTTTTCGGCGAAGCACACTATCGCATTTCCTGCCATAGCATTTTCAACAGCCGTTATGCAGTATGTCTCTTTGAATTTCCCGCTCGTTTCGCTTCTGCCTATGTTGGGATAAACCCATATCTTAGATTTCTTCTGAAGTTCTGCAAGTTCTTTCTTACCCGCATTTATCATAGGCTCGACACCCTTCACATAAGTCTCCCACTCTTTTTCGTAATACGATACATCGTATCCGCAAATATAGAGTTTGAAATCAGGAACCTCTTTTCTTATCTTAGGCAAAATACGCTCAATGAAAAACCTAAGTCCCCTTATCGGTGCCGAAGACCAAACCATTGAGTTCTCCTTCTCATACTCCCGGTAATCGTCGTATTCGTCGTATTTGCAAGGAAGAAAATGCCTGAAACTGATTTCAGGGATTATCTTGTAAAGATACTCAAACTGCCTTCTCTGCCACTCAGAGAGAAATCCTACCATGTCTGCCGGCGCGAACTGCCCGAAATTGGTATTGAAATACTCACATGTGGGGCAAAGAATTATGTTTTTGCAGTTAAGGAAGTTTGTTACTTCAATGTTTGTTGTAACAATCGCCGCATCATAGTATTCGAATAGTTTTTGGCTGTCTCTTTTTGCACACGAAACGCCTTCCGCCTGATTTGACAGGAGTACGTCGGTAAACAGCGTCACGTTATATCCCCACTTTGCAAGATTGTCGGCAATACCCGTAACCCACGACTCCGTTCCGCCAAAAACAAGACGTCCGTTTTTATCGAAATGCCTGCGTTCTTCTTTAAGAAGATATTCGCAGTTATGATATATCATTACTTTCTTGCCGTAGTCATCAATGTTGATTACGTGCATTTTTTCGTCTATGTCAGTATCGACATACGACCAATCATACTCGCTTTTCTTAAGAAATTCAGCCTCCTGAGACTTGGTGAACGTCTGTTTCGGAATAAGCGCAACTCCGTTGAACTCACCTTCCCTGACGCACGCAAACCTACCGCCGACTTTCCCGAAATCCAAAATTGACTTATAAACGTTTCCGTACCATTCATCAATCTGCCTTTCATCGCCCGTATATTCTTCGCCCCTTGGAATGACGTCATGCACGACGAGGACGCCTCCGTCAGACAGGTGTTTCAAGGAATTGGCAATATCCTTTTTGGATCCGGCTTCTGTGTGGTCCCCATCAATGAATATAATGTCGTATTTCTTGTTCACCGGCATACGGATGAACATTTCATCCGATGTCATTAGATACGTCACAGAATTACGATACGACTCAAGCCGTTCCGCATGTTCGCCAAACGCATAGTCATCCGGAGCGTCAAAATACGGATCGCACCCTTCTTTCGTTTCGCACTCTATTTGGTTATAGTTCATATCAGGAACAGCGACGCCGATTTCCAAATATGTTTTGTATCCGTTCTTTTTTATAAGTTGGTTTATATATTCAACTTTTGCCATATATTGCCTTTTATTTCTTCAATTTTTTCTGTTATGCCATTAAAAACAATCCTTTCCGCATCTTCCCAATCCGGGTCGGTGTATGAATAAAAATCTGCGTAGTTCCCGAATATGTAAGCGTCTCTGTAACTCCCCAACCTGTCAAATCCGAACAGGCTTCCCGGAAACTCTTCGGCATAACTCCTGTTCGATAGTTTTGGCAGTTCCTTTCCGCTTTTGGCAAGCGATTTCAATATAGACTGAGGGTTCATGGCAAAAAAACCTCCTCCGTACATATTGGATATTCCGAAGCCTTCCCCTTTTATCAACGGAGCCCCGTAAAAATACTTCTCTCCGCCATAGTAGTTTTCGAACATCTTCTTCTCGCAATCGGAAATGAGCCCGGCTGTACCAATATACATAAACGACAGCCAGTTGAACAGCCACTCCCGTTCAAAGTAAATGTTAGAAACGCCTTTATTGTGAGCCCACATTACTGAGCCTTCAAATTCGCCAAAGTGACCAACTAACTCTTTGTAAAAATGTTCGGCTTCCCTGAGCACCGTGTTTTTCCGTACCCTGAATTCTACATTCCTGAACCCAATGTCCACTATCTTCTTTTCAAATCCGGATATGAGTTCGACGTTTGAAACATCATCGCAAACGACAATGAAAACGGCGAAGTCAAAAACGTCGTGATATTTTTCGAGATAGGCCAAATGTACCCGGTTGGCAAAGTTCTGCTCCCATCCGTCAAATATATAAAAACTAAATACCAAGTTCCTTTTCATACTCTCTGTATTTCACTATCTCCTTTCCATCGTTAAGCAGGAGGAAATCGATCAGAAAACCCGCAGTATCGTAGTCGAACGGAAACAAATAAACGTCCCCATGAGAACCGAGATTATCCAACTCGCCGGTTATGAACTCTGCATATCCCCTGTCGTGCAGCCGTGGTATCTGTATTCCACGCTGTTTCATATTATTCGCCAGACGGTTGGTGTTTATCCAATAAAACGTTCCGGCATACCAACGCCTGTTCGCATTCTCTATTTTGTCATCAACCACCTTGTATGCCCCGAACATCGAATACTTGAACTCTTTCACAAGCACCCTTTCTGCCTCCTCAACGAAATTGAGGTTGAGATAATACATACCAGCAACCCATTTAAGCACCGATATTTTGTCCATATTGGGGTTAACCACGTTGGTAACACCTTTCGTATGCCCGAAGAAAGTTATGCCGTCAAACGAACCCAATTTGTCAATAATCTCGTTTTTGAATGTAACCGCTTCGCAGTAGCAATCGTTCTCAGACACCTTGAACTTGATGTTTCTGAACCCGCAGTCAATTATTGCCTTTTCCGCCTCGCCAAGCAGGGCGGTATCGTTTATATTGTTAACTGATATGACGAAGAGCGCGTTATCGAAAATATGCGAATAACGCTTCAAACAGGCCAGGTGAATTTTGATGGCCTCGTTGTTTTTGAACCCTTCCGGAGCGTAGAAATGGAACACTATGTTTTTCGTTATCATATAAGTTCGCTATATTTTTTATTGAAAGCAGAGAGTTCGCTGTCATCCAACAGGAGTGGAAGCACAACGTCAGTGTCGTTATACATCGATACTTCTCCGTGGAAATACCTAAACCTGTGTGAGCCTATTCGAACTCCGATTGGGAAAATATCACCGGGAAACCGTTCTGAATAAAATCTCCCGAAATTTCTTGGGAGCGGTATCTCGTTTTCTTTCAAATAGTCATACAGCCTCTGGCAGTTCACCCAAAAAAACGTTCCTTCGTATTCGGGGCCGTATTTTGTCCCACCTCCGTTCTCAGGCAATACATTCCTCAAAAAAGAACCGTAGAACATACGTTGATCGAAAGGCTGATATACCTGCATTTGGTTGTGCACCTCATCCATAAACTCGAGGCTCAAATAATAGCACCCGAATATCCATTTAAGTATTGAGTCAATGTTATAATCCGGATTAAGCACATTGCTTATGCCTTTCGTGTGCCCAAAGAACGTGAGCCCTGACAGCGTATCGAGTTTGTCAGCCACTTCCTCCTTGAATATTGCGGACTCCCTGTACGGGCTGTTTTCAACCACGACAAAATCAGTATTTTCCACAAACCCGCAAGACACTATTTTCGATGCTACCTCGGCAATTAGTTCCTTGTTATTCGTGTCATCTACCGACAGGAAGAATTTGGCTGAATCAAAGACGTTCGAATATTTTTTGAGACAGGCAAAATGCATCGAATACGCAGGGCTAGTTTTGTAACCCGGCGTTATGTAAAAATAAAATATCAATCTACGTCCAAGCATAACTCCTATTCATATATCAATCCCCACTCTCTCAGCCACGTCATTGCTGAGTTTTTCCAAGTGTACTTTGTGCATATCCTTCTGGCTTCGGTAGCCATCATATCCCTGAGTGAATCGTTCTGCAAATATGCGATTGCACGCTCAGCGAGTTCATCGGAAAGGCGCTCAAACTCTTCTTCGGGAATATCTCGTGTTTCCGGCGAGTCGTCAAACCAATCGGCGTTTATGATACCGTTGTACCTGCTAAGGGTTGTCGTCAGCCCATCCTTGTTGAAGCATACAATGGCGTTGCCGGCCAGCGCGTTCTCCACAGCACTCATACAGAAAGACTCGTGAAGGGGCTTTCCGAAGTCATTATAGCCATAATTGGGCAGCATCCATATCTTAGCCTGTTTTTGCAGTTCGGCTAATTCTGGGCGAGTTAAGGTGCCAAGAAAATGAACGTTCGGCCCTTCGGGTAAAACTCCCTTGATATCCAAGCAATACGAACAGATGTTCAGTTCAAAATCAGGAACCGCTTTCAATATTTTTGGCAGCACGTATTTTCCGAAAAACGTCATACCACGGTTCAAGGCGGTGGACCAAACCATCATGTTCCTTTTCTTGTAGCCGTTAGAATTGGCATACAGCGACTGATCAATCCCGTTATGGGTAATGAACAGTTGGTCCTCCCTAAGTTTCGGGTAAAGTTGAAGTGTTGCTTTCTTATGCCATTCAGACAACACCGCTATTTTTTTCACCTTATCCATCTTCAGCCCTTCGAATGTCTCGAAGTTGCCCCAGTATTTGTTAAAAATACCAATTTCATGTGACATCAGGTATATGTTCGGGCATTCGAGATAAGGCGTTATCTCCTCAGCACGCCTCGAAGAAATGAAATAGTCGAAATGTTGATATTGGCACCTTCCTTCAAACATTGAATACGGAACATATTCCACGCCCTGCCAATCGAAATGCCAATATTCACAAGGGCAGAACACTATTACATGGAACCCGAGATTGAAGAACTCCGACGCCACTTCAACCGCCCATATCTCACTGCCTCCGGCGCCGCCTGAACGAACTATGTCGCTGTCCCATGACTTACCGTTGTAGGTAAAATCTCCGCAATATATCCCTATTACTTTCTTCATAAGCAGTTTATCCAATAAAAAGAATTATCGCATCCGTATTTTGCAATAACGTTCGATATCTCCATGTCATTGAAGACAAATGCGACGTGATTTCCCGTCATTAAGCCGTATTCCAAAAAAGCGGAATAGAGCGAGTCGTCCACATAGTCCCCCTTAAAGACGATTATCTTGTCTTTGAAATTTTTCATTATGAAAAAGGATTCGAGAACGAGTGCGTATTGGTTTTTTACCGTGCTTTTCATTACGATAACACGATGGGAGTTAACCATTTGCTCCAACTCCCCTTTGTTTGCTTCCATAGCGTTGTTATCGATGAACAGCCCCTTTATGTATTTGTCTATCTCGAACTCAGACTTGTTCTCGAGTAGAAAATAGTTTTCGGCTTTCAGCAAATCAGGCATTTCGTCCGGCCAGCCCCTTTTCACCTTGTTTTCCAACCACTCCTCAAAAGATTTGGTGTAGTAATGCTTGATATATGCGTATTTGTACCTTGGCGGGGCATATACATGGCTTTGATGGCGTACGTGCTCGTATCCGCCTAAATTGTAAATCGGAACATATTTTGGATCCGGAGAATGCGTCGTGCGGAAACGATTGAACGTGTTGCCGGACCTTACGATTGGCTTTACATAGAAATTTTCCTTGAACAGGGACAAAGGACGCACCGGCTCGGTAAAACGTTCTGACAATGTTCCGCCTTCTTTTAGGTATTTTCCGCCTCCGCCAAAAACAACCCAGTTTATTAGGACGCAATCTTCCTGTATGTTCTTAAGGAAATCTTTCACTGACGAGTGTTGAGACAACTCCAAAAATTCGTCACAGTCGAAATAAGCACACCATTTATAATTCGATTCATTCAAAAACATGGTGTAAATATGCAGTTGGAGTTTTTCAAGACCGTGGCAATCGAATATTTGCACGGTTCCGTTTTCTATGTAGTCAGAAAGAATTGAAGGCAACTTGGTATTGTCGTCGTTGTTGTCGGCGATAATTACCTTGTCAAACCCAATGCTCAGGTTGTGGTCAACCCATTCACGTATGTAGTCCTCTTCGTTTTTCGCACATGCAAACACAACGTATTTGTCCTTGTCCGTCTCGTCCTTATCGAAAAAATAGGTGTTTCCGAGATAGTCGAATCTGTACTGCATCTTTTTTATTAAAAATACGGCAAAATACGTTCAAATAAATAGAAAGGCGGGCTTTGAAACCCGCCTTTCATTGATTATTTACGTTCAAGTGCCTCTATTCGTTTCTTGAGTTTTTCGTTCTCTTCGTGTAGTTTGTCAATAGCCGCAAGCGCTATGATTGACAGCCTATCGTAAGACACTGAAAGGTATCCGTCCATTTCTGAAACTATCTCAGGATAGAGTTTCTGAACCTCCTGTGCTGACGTACCTATTTGGACACCATCATCAACCAGTCCTGAGTTTTCGTTCCATACATAATATTTCTTAGGAATGTATGAAAGTTCGTCGAGATCAACCTTGATATCTCCCTTGAATTCTTTCCACCTTTCATCTGAGCCTTCGTATAGAACTCCACTTTCGAAATAAGCCGTTGAAACGTAGAACGTTCCGTTCCATCCTGCTGAGCTGGTGCTCTTTCCGAGAATGTATCCCTTAGAAGAGCCTGCTTGGTTAAGGTTAACAAGCGTTCCGGTTGATCCGACAACACCGGCGGCACCAGTTGAACCACGCAAACCGGCAGGTCCCTGTGCACCAGCAGCACCTTGTGGACCAACTACACCACGTGGACCTATGGTTGTTCCCCTGTTACCAATTACGCCCTGAACGCCGTTTGCACCCTGAGGGCCGCTTACGCCACGTGCACCTATGGTTGTTCCCCTGTTACCAATCGCACCCTGTACGCCGTTGACACCCTGAGGACCGCTCACACCACGTGTACCGACGAGAACTTTACCCCTATCGCCTTGTGCGCCATTTTCACCCTGAGGGCCTTGTTGTCCACGTGCGCCTCTTACTGAACTTGCAGTACCACGGGCACCTTGGGCACCTCTTGTACCACGGTTACCCTGAGCACCGATAGCACCTTCATCGCCTTGTGCACCACGAGCGCCGATAGAACCGGCGGCACCACGGTTACCTTGCGTACCTGAAGCCGCGCCCGTTGCACCTTGAGCACCACGAGCACCATGAGAACCGACAACACCACGGTTACCTTGTGCGCCACGATTACCGTCACCGCCTTGAGCACCACGAGCGCCGACATCACCGACAACACCACGGTTTCCGATTGCTCCCTGTGCACCGTTTGCACCCTGAGGACCGTTTACGCCACGTGTACCGACAAGAACTTTTCCGATTGCTCCCTGAACACCGTCAGCGCCTTGCGGGCCGTTTACGCCACGTGTACCGACAAGAACTTTTCCGAATACGCCCTGTGCACCGTTTGCACCCTGAGGGCCGCTTACACCTCGTGTACCGACAAGAACTTTTCCGATTACGCCCTGTGCACCATCAGCACCTTGCGGGCCGTTTACGCCGCGTGTACCGACAAGAACTTTTCCGATTGCTCCCTGAACACCGTTAGCACCTTGTGGGCCGTTTACGCCGCGTGTACCGACAAGAACTTTTCCGATTACGCCCTGTGCACCGTTAGCGCCTTGTGGGCCGTTTACGCCACGTGCACCGATAACAGTGCCACGGTTTCCGATTACGCCCTGTGCACCGTTAGCACCTTGAGCGCCACGTGCACCGACGGAACCGACAGCACCACGGTTACCTTGGGTACCTGATGCAGCACCCGTTGCACCTTGTGCACCACGTGCACCGACAGAACCGACACCACCACGGTTACCCTGTGCACCGGTAGCACCACCGCCACCCTGAGCACCACGATCACCGATTTGGGTACTTGCGGCACCACGGTTACCCTGAGCACCGGTAGCACCCGTGCCACCCTGGGCACCGCGTGCACCGATTGAGCCAACGGCACCACGGTTACCTTGGGTACCTGATGCGGCACCTGTCGCACCCTGAGCACCACGAGCACCAACGGCGCCAACGCCGCCACGATTACCCTGAGCACCGGTAGCACCACCGCCACCTTGTGCACCACGGGCACCTACATCACCTGCGGTACCTCTCGTACCCTGAGAACCAGCGGCTCCACGTCCGCCCTGTGCGCCTTGCTCACCCATAGCACCGACGGTACCTCTCGTACCCTGAGAACCGGTGGTTCCACGTCCACCTTGTGCACCCTGCTCACCTGTGGCACCGGCAACACCTCTCGTACCTTGTGAGCCCTTCGTGCCTTGGTCGCCCTGAGTTCCGAGAAGTCCTCTGTCGCCCTTGGAGCCGATAGCACCTTGTGAGCCTTTGACGCCTTGGTCGCCCTGAGTTCCGAGAAGTCCTCTGTCGCCCTTGGAGCCGATAGCACCTTGTGAACCCTTGGCACCTTGGTCGCCCTGCGTTCCGAGACGGCCTACGTCGCCCTTAGTGCCGATAGAGCCCTGTGAACCCTTGACGCCTTGGCCTCCCTGCGTACCAAGCAAGCCTTGGTCGCCCTTCGTACCGATAGAGCCCTGCGAACCCTTAGCACCGACAGTACCCTGAGAACCGGTGGTTCCACGTCCACCTTGTGCACCCTGCTCACCTGTGGCACCGGCAACACCTCTCGTACCCTGAGAGCCCTTCGTGCCTTGGTCGCCCTGAGTTCCGAGAAGTCCTTGGTCGCC
>JAEEGL013126663.1_pt1 | contig 11819 bp, 11 predicted proteins | sample 9134231 | NCBI WGS metagenome assembly JAEEGL01 (sample SAMN16246548, study PRJNA631951) | gut metagenome | biome: gut microbiome; feature: rumen; material: fiber-attached | host: Bos | place: Iran: Karaj | collected 2018-10 | reverse complement strand
TATAAATAATTCTAATTTTAATAACGTAGGTGTAATTGCAACAACAAGTACAATTAATAGTAAGATATTTGAAAAGAGTAGCAAAGTTAGTAAAACACTAGCCACTCCATCTTTTGTACCTATTATTGAAGATGGTATAATTACTGAAAAAGAAGAAAAGGAAGTTCGTACTGTTTTAAAACCATTAAAAGATAACATTGATTCATTAGTACTTGGTTGTACTCATTATCCATTATTAAGTAATATTTTATCTAGTTATTTAAATGTTCCTCTTATTGATATGGGCAAATGCCTAATAAATAAATTAAACCTTAGTAATGATGGGGAATTCAAGATAGATTTATATTTTACTAATATTAATAATCAATTACTTAATAATCTTAAAACATCTTTGAATTTTGATTATAATGTTGAAAAAATAGATTTATCCTAATATAATTTAATTATTGACTTAAAGTGGTGATTGTGATAATATAGTAATGTTTGAAAAGACAAACATTATTTGCGCTCGTAGCTCAATTGGATAGAGCGTTTGGCTACGGACCAAAAGGTTGCGGGTTCAATTCCTACCGGGCGCACCATTTTATATTATATTGTGATCGAGACGTGGCTCAATTTGGTAGAGCATTTGGTTTGGGACCAAAGGGTTGCAGGTTCAAATCCTGTCGTCTCGACCATTTTTTTTGCACTTTTTTCCATTGTAATTATATATAAGGTATAGTATAATGACTAAGAATATGAGGATTATATATGAATAATGATGAAGTTAAAAAAGGCAAATACAATTATGGAGAACCAATAGATTTAGATAGTATACCTATTGATGAATGTGAGTTAGCTCTACAAGAATTCGCACAAGGATCCCGTGGTTTAGAGATGGTACTTCGAATTATGTGGATGCATGGATTAAAGACACATTCATGTTACCCTGGTAATGATAATATTTTTGATATTGGTTATATTGTTATGGCCGAAGGTGAGGATGTCTTTTGTTATTTATCAGATGAATTCTTAAATGATGATTCTGTTCGTATAAATATAGAAGATAATAGACAAGTTATTCAATTTTCAGGAAACTATGGTGAAAAGAATAGTGAAATGATTATGTTAGCGCAAAATATATTAACAGGAAGAAAAAAGAATAGTGAACTAGTTAAAGAAAAAATAGGATTACCATTTCCAACTGGATGGGTAAGAAAAATTCAATTCTATGATTCTAATAAAGATTTAATGCATTGGAGTTCAAAAGTATTTATTAAGAAAAAATAAAAAGATGATCAATTGATCATCTTTATTTTTTTATTGTTATTTTACCTTCTTTATAAGTTATTTCTACTTTTTCATTATTAGTATCAGCAACTAACTTATTAGTATCAAGTCTTAGATTTGTAAACTCAGCATCTTCACTTATATTTTCTCTAATTACTTCAATTTCTTTTCCTTCTTCGTTAATGAATAAGTATTTATCTTTTTCTTGTCCTTGATATGTAATTATTAAATATTCTCCTGTTGAATAAATGGTATTTATTTCTTCTTTAACTTTATTACCATTAATTAATAAACCATTATCTAACTTTAATGTTAATTCTTTCTTGTTAATAGTTACTTTCTTTTCGTCTTTAAGTGTTATTTTCTCTAGTTTTAAGAATGCTTCTTCTTTTTCAGTATTAAATAGTAAGAAGTATCCACCAATCATGATACCTATTAATACTAAAAAGATAATTATTTCAATTATTAAACTTTTATCCTTCATCTTTTTACTCCTCTTACTTTAATTATAAAAATTAGTAAGAAAATAGTCAATAAACTTATTTAATAAGTAAAATTATTGAATGAGAACGTTGTTATTGATATAATTTAAATGTAGATAATAAAGGTGAAATATGAAAAAGAAAAGTAAGAGTAAAAATTATATTGTTAACAATATTAAAGTAATAATTGGTATTGTAATGTTATTAACAATATCAACATCTATTATTGTTGTAGCTTTAAGAAAAGATAGTGTTGAACCTAATATTATTGAAGCTAATGATTCTATTGATGAAGAAGATAATGATGAAAGTAGTTTAAATACTGAATATTTACCTTTAATTAGAGTAAGTTTCTATGAAGCTGAAACTGGTAATCGAAACGGTTACGTTATTACAAATAATGGTATTATCTTTAAATATGCCTTTAATGAAACTAAAGTAGATTATCCAAATAGTGATATTTTTGCTATTAATCAGACTTTATATTTCAATAATATTGTTGAAGAAGTAGGTAATGTATCAGAAGAAGATTTAGATAAATTAATTAGATATTCTGAAACAATAGATAATAATTATGATACTGATGATATGGTATTTGATACTGTAGGTAACTCTATTAGTGTAACTAATTATTTTAAAGAAGATATTTATGTATTAATAAATAATGAAGGTATTATCAACAAAAGTGTTAATACTATGAATATATTGAATATACTTAATAAGTATAATTTAGGATTGTAATATGGATTTTGTTAAGATTAGAAAAAACTTAGTTAAAGTCTTTACTATTTTATGTCTTGTATGGGCTATTTATGTAATGGTAGAGATTTTTAGAATTAAAAATAATTTATCAAGTAGTCCTTTAATCGTTGTAAAAGAACAATCTACAGCTAATGATCATACATATTTTAGTTTAGGTTTTAAAACAGAATATATCTATAAAGATGGAAAGATGAGTAGAGCTGTATTTAAACTACTTGGTGTAATAACAATTTGGGATGTTGAGTATGGGGGTTAATATGAAGAAAATATTAATTTTTTTACTATTAATAACAATTAATGTTAAAGCAGAAACAATTACAATAACATCTAATACTAAACTTAATGATAAAGAGATTAGTGATGAACGTGAACAAAGTAATGTTTTAATAGTTAATAATAGTGAATTAAAGATTGAAAATAGCAAAATTAAAAAAAGTGGTAATGGAACGGATAATGTATCTAATACACCAAATAATTCTGCTATCTTAATAAAAGAAAAAGGTAGTTTGCTTGCTAATAATTTAAATGTAGATACAAATGGTTCTTTTGCGCATGGTATATATTTTGTTAATAGTGATGGCAAGATTGAGAATTCAAATATTAAAACTAATGAAAAATATGGTATCGGTTTAATTATTGATGGTAATAAAGTAGAAGTTAATAAAACAAATATTGAAACAATGGAACATGATAGTTCTGGTATTTATGTAATAAGTGGTGAATTAGAAGTTAAAAATAGTAATATTACTACTAATTCAGTTGATTCACCATTATTTAAAGCGGCTTCTAAAATAAGTATTATTGATACAAAGTTAAATGCTAATAAATCAGAAGGTATTATTGGTATTGGTGGAGCAGACATTACTTTATCAAATACTAAATTAGAAACCAATAATATCACAGCAGAAGAATCTAACTTTACAAGTGTTTATTTCTATAATCCTCTTGAAGAGGCAAATAAGATAACATTTAAAGCAACAGATTCTGAGATTAATACTAAAATCGGTAATACTTTTACAGTAGTTAGTTGTGATGCTGATATAACGTTAGAGAATAATAAGATATCTAATACTAATGGTTTATTCTTATATGCAATGACTAATCCATATGTTGAAGATGGTAAAAATAATATTAATCTTAAATTAAAGAAACAAGAAATAAAAGGTAATATTGTTCTTGATGGAAAAACCACATTAGATATTTATCTTGATAATAGTAACTATGTAGGTGCAATTAATCCAAATTCGGCATCAAAAAATGTTAATATTACAATTACTAAAGATTCTAAAATGACTTTAACTAGTAATGTTTATGTTAATAGTTTAACTAATGGTGATTATGATAATACTAACATCGATTTAAATGGATATAAACTATATATAAACGGTGAAGAAATAAGTAAAGATAACATTAAACATTTAGATGAAAAGAATGATGACTTATTTATTGTATGTGGTTTTATAATTGGTTTAATGTTGGGATTTAGTGTTGTTTATTTATATATTCGATCAAAAAGAACAAAATCATTGAAAAAGAAATAGAATTATTGTTTAATTATAATAGAGGAGAGTATATGGAAGAATTGTTGTTAAAAACTGGATTATTAAATGATAATAAAATAGTTAATGAATACTTAGAAGCTAATAATATTAAAACAGTTAAGGATCTTATTAATTTAGAGGTAGACTATATTAAAGAAGTAGATTTAAAGAATATGTTAAGAGGCTTACAAAATTTATTAGAATATAAATATTCTAGTAGACCACTTCCTTTTGATGCCTTCTTAAAAGAAAATATTAAATTTAAATACAATGATAATGCGTATTTAACTGTAGATTTTGGTATTATTGATTTTCGTAGAATGGGTATATCATTTAGTGAAGAATTAGATCTAAAAGCTTGGGCTAAAATAATGAATACACAATATGATAAGAAAGAGATTACTTTAATAGAGTTAATGAAATCTTTTGTACTTTATGGTAAAGATACAAAATTAGCAGAGAAATTAGATTATTTTATTGATTATTATGATAAGGATCAAGAAATATTAAAAAGTGAAAATACAATGTCTAAGTTTTTCTATCTACGTAGTAAAGTAGATATTATGCAAGAGAGATTAACTGGTGTTGTTGAACGAAGAAATGGTTTAGGTGATAGAATTGAGTCAAGAAGAACTTATTAATAAGACTAAACTTATCCTTCTAAAGTATGAAAAAGAACTATTAGAAGAAGAAAAAAAATTAGATGAAGAATTACTATATTTAATGAATAACTAAATATAGTTTTTTTATGCTATAATGATAATAGGAGTAAGTTATGAATATTAAGACTAATAGTATTATTGATATTGTTGAAGTAGTTTTAAATAAGAAAATAGATGATATAACTACTAGTGACTTAGATAATGTTAAGTATTTAAGATTATGTAAAAACGATATTGGTGATATTTTAACTGTTGATAGTAATGATTTAAAGTTATTCAATAATCTTCTTGAAATATCAATTGAAGGTTGTATGGTAGATACTTTATTTATTGATAATATATCTAGATTAAATACTTTAAAAAAGATTAGTTTTATTAATTGTGATTTTGTTGATGAATGTAGTGAATTCTTTGAAAATTTAAATATTGAATCATTAGTTTTAAATACTGTTGAAGGTCTTAATAATATAACTTTTTCTAATATTAATAAGCTTATATTAATTAATTGTTCTTTTAACATAATTGTTAATAATATTGATGTTCTTGATATATCAAGGTCAATTGATATAAAAATAGATTTAAATAATAGTTATTACAAGAAAATAATAATTAATGAAGCTCATAATTTAAATGATTATTTAAATAATAGTACAATGATTACTATTAAGAATGATAAAGATGAAGTGGTTAAGGTGATTAATTATGATTAAGTTTAATTATAATAATACAATTACCCCTGATCTTATTAAAAAAGCAGAACAACGATATCCTAATCAAGATATTATGATTGTTATTGAAAATACTAAATATCAGTCACCTGAGAAGTTAGAAGAAATAGCAACTCTATATAAGAATAAAAAGATAATAATAAGTGTTACTGGAGGATTAAATCCTAAAAAAGAAAAATTTAATGATGAGTATTATCAAAGAAGAACATATCATTCACCACTTGAATTAAGTAAAATAATAAGATTCTTTCAAAAAATAGAAAGAAGAATTAAAATGGATTGGTCTGAATTAGAGAAAGCCATGTATATTTATGCAACTATATGCAATAGTATGAATTATGATGAAAATGAAATAAACGGTGTAGATATGGCAAGAAGCTTAAGTGGTGTATTATATGGAAAAGCAGTATGTAGTGGTTTTGCTTTAATTCTTAAAGAAGCTTTTGATAGAGTTGGTATTGAATGTGTTTATCAAAATATGGAGAGTTATCACAGTTGGAATGTTGCTAAAATAAATGGTAAATATCGAGCTCTTGATTTAACATGGGATTGTTATAAAAAAGGAAAGAATGGTTGTCAATTCATTCACTTTGGAAGAGAAGAAGACTTTTATAAAGATACTGCCCATTCTGTAAAATATCAAAAAGAAGAACATGAATATCCTATTAGTGTATTTACAACTGAAGAATTAAATGCTGCTGTTGATAAGATAAACGCATCAGGATTTACAATACTTCCACTTGATCAAAATAGAGAAGTTAATATTAAAGGTGTAGGTAGATTATTAAATATTTATAATGGTAATATTTATGTGTTGAATAGTAGAGTTAAGAAATTTGTAAGAAAAGATGGCACAGAGTTTTATATTGTTGCTGTTGGTTCATATAAAAATCTAAGAAAATTCTTTTTCTTTGAAGCAGGACAAAACAAGTTTAGAGGAACTGTAATATATAGTGAATCACCACTTGATCAGCTTCCTTCTGAATATGATTATGATATTGCTAATGGTTTATTATCTAATGAAAGAGTTAAGAGAAAGATTAATAACTATAATGGTTATGTAGGCTATATAGGAAGTAATAGAGCTATCTATTATGATAGCGATATTGAACGAGAAGAATTAAATATAATAAGATAATTAGACTTGATAAAATCAAGTCTTTTCTTTATAATATATCCGAGGTGTGGAATGAAAAGTGGAGTTAAAAGAAGAGAAGAATCTAACGAAAAGATAATGAAACTTGGAATAGAGTGTTTCCCTGAATTACCTATTATTGAAGAAGCTAAAGATGTTAAATTAAAAAATGTTGATGAGATATGTAAAAGAGCTATTGCATCATTACTTTCTATTCAACTTGCTTGTGATATTATTGAAGGAAATAATTATGAAGAATCAAGAGATTATTTTATTACCTTCCTAAGACAATTTGATGTTGAAGATAGTTTATTACCAGTAGAAAGAAAATTATTTGATGGATCTTATACAATGGCTGATGCAGTTAATGTATCTTGGACATATGAATGTTATTGGGCTTTATGTTGGGCTCTTGGTTTAATTAATAAAATGGGTTATCCAAAAGATGTATGTAATACAAAAATTGCAATATCTTTCGTATCTATTTGTAATTCATATAATGATTTCAAAAAGAAAGTTAAACTTCGTGATGTTGAAGAAATACTTGATATGTTAGATTTATATTATAGATATCATTGGGCAACTGTTGAGAATAGTATGACAGGAACAACAGAGATTAAAGACTTAAATCTTGAAGTAGTTGCAGAACGTCGTCGTGGTCTTGAATGGTTAATTAAGAAAGATAAAGACTGGTTTGACATTACTTTAAATACATAGACACATAAAAGTGTCTATTTTTTTGACTTTTAAATTAAAAATGTTAATATAACATTTGTGTTTATGAGGAAATTATGTCAAACGAAAATGATCTTTATATTGAAACATTAAAAACAAAATTAAAATCTATTGATGATCCTGAACTTGTTGAATTAGTTAATAGATTAATTAATGAAAGAATGTATTTAGCAGAAACAATTAATATTGATCCACTAACTGGTTTATATAATCGAAGAGTATTATCTAATGTACGTGATATTGGTGCTCTTATCATGTTAGATATTGATGACTTTAAAAGTGTTAATGATACTTTTGGTCATGATACAGGTGATAAAGTATTAAAAAATGTGTCTCAAATAATTATGAGAAATGTTCGTATTGGTGATATTGTATGTCGTTTTGGTGGTGATGAGTTTATGATTATTTTTGCTACTGATAGACAAGATGTTGTACGTGCTCGTATGGAAAAAATATGTAGTGATGTTACAAGAATCATTCAATTAGATAATTTTAAGGTAACACTTAGTGTTGGTGTTGTTTTTAATGATAATAATTATGATACAGATGCATTATTTGAAATGGCTGATAAAGCTTTATATCAATCTAAAGGTAATGGTAAAAACCAAATAACTTATTATGAACAAGAAAAGATGTTAATGAAAAATTAACATCTTTTACTTTACATTTTATTATGAAATATCGCTTTATTATATAGTATTTTTTAAATATTTAGTGTAAACTATAATTAGAGTAAATAATAGGAGCAGAATATGAAAAAAGAGTTTAACAAGAAAACTATATATTTTATTGTGGCTTTACTATTTATTTCAGTTTCAATTGCTGTAGTTTCAACACAAGTTAAACAGTCTAGTAAAGAACCAGTATTAGCTGATGTAAGTTCTGCTACTATTGTTGTACATCATTACGAAAAAGGAACAACACATCAAGTTCATGCTGATGATACATATACTAAAAACTTTAATGATAGTTATACAACAACTCCTTATGATACAAGTCTATTAACTGGAAATTATAAAAATAATTATTTCTATAACAATGAATATACTGGTGATGCTAGAAGCGGTGTTGTTGGAAAAGCTAATTATGAAATAACATATTTTTATGAATTAAGAGAAGCAGAGATAATTACAAACCATTTTATTGAAGGTACAGAAACTCCAGTTCATAATCAAGAAAAGATGTATAAGAAATTTACACAAGTTTATGAAACATCTCCACTTGAAACAGAAGAGTTATATGAAAGATATCAAAACATTTATGTTTATAAATCAACTTCAGGAGATGCTACAACAGATACTGTAAGTAAAGCTAAATATATTATTAATTACTATTATGTACCTAGAAAAGCAACTATTACAGTACATCATTATGAAGTTTCTAAAGATGGTAATAAGACAACAAATAAAGTTCATGTAGATGATACGATTACAAAAGATTTTAATGATAATTATACAACTAGTCCATATAATACAAGTCAATTAGATGGAACATTTAAGAATAATTATTATTTTAATAATGAAACTGGTGGCGATAATACATTAGGTACTGTTAATACTGATCGTATTAATGTAATTTACTATTATGAAGCAATACCAAGTACAATTACTGTTCATCACTATATTAAAGGTACAACTACTAAAGTTCATGCAGATGATGTAATTAATAAAGTATATACTGATTCTTATACAACAAGAGCTTATGAACCAAATGAATTAACTGGTATATATCAAAATAATTATTATTACAATCATGAAAATGGTGGTGATAGTTTATCTGGTACAGTTAATAAAGGTACTTATGAAATAATATATTATTATGAATTAAGACCAAGTACAATAACTGTTCATCATTATGTTAAAGGAACAGAAACTTCTGTTCATGTTGATGATGTTATTAATAAGAAATATACAGATGAGTATACAATTACTCCATATACTCCAGAAGGATTAGAAGGATCATATCGCAATAATTATTATTATCATGATGAGTATATTGGTGATGCTTTATCTGGTGTTATTGAAAAAGATAATTATGAAATAACAATTTATTATGAACAAAGACCTAGTTTAGTTACTGTTCATCATTATATTAAAGGAACAACTACAAAAGTTCTTGCTGATGAACATATTAATAAATTCTATGGTGATTCATATGAAACTCAATACTATAGTACTGGTGAGATAGATAATCCATATAAGAATGTATATTGTCATGATAATACAACGGGTGGAGATAGTGTAAATGGTACAGTTAATAAAGATAATATTGATGTAATTTACTACTATGATTTAAGACCAGCTACAGTTACTATTCACCATTATATAATTGATACAGAAATACCTGTTCATGCTGATGTAGTATTAAATAAGAAATTTACACAAACTTATGAAAGTGAACCTTTTGATACAAGTGAACTTGAAGGTGAATATAAGAATTGGTATGAATATAAGAGTTTAAAAGCTGGTGATACACCAAGTGCAACTATTATTGGTGAAACATATGAAGTAACATATTATTATGATAAGAGACCAGCAAAAGTTATTGTTCATCACTATATTAAAGATACAGAAACACAATTAGCAGAAGATGAAATAATTAATCTAAAACTTAAAGATCATTATGAAACTAGTAGAAAAGCAGATAGTGAACTTAATATGTTAAATTATACATATGATAGTGTAGTAGGTGTATCAAGTGGTGATATTGAGGAACTTGAAAGAGTAGTTACTTATTACTATAAATTAAAACCTGCTAAGTTAATTGTTCATCATATTGCAGAAGATACTGAAGTATCACTTTGTCCTGATGTTATAACAGATGTTACATATCAAGACTTCTATACAGTGGATTCTTGCCCAACATTAAATAATATTAATTATACGTATAAGAATGTTGTTACTAATGATGAAAGAAGTGAACAACGTGGTACTAAATTAATGGGTAATATCTTACAAGATAGAGTTGAAATAACATATTATTATGAATTAAAACCAGGACAAATAGTAATTCACTATTTTGAAGCAGGTACTACAAATAGAGTAGCGGATGATGTTATTAGTGATGGTCTTGCAAGTAAAGAGTTTGTAAGTGAAATTAAAGAAATAGAAGGCTTTACTTTAGTTAAGAAACCTGAAAGTAATGTTCATACATATCAAGTAGATACTCAAGAATTTATTTATGAATATGAAAGAAATAAATATCGTATTGGTATTGAAGTAATTGGTGGAGTTGGATCAGTTACAGGTAGTGAAGAAGTATTGTACGGTAGTGATTCAACAGAAGGTGCTTTAGTTATTACACCAAGTGATGGTTATGAAATTGGAATGATAACAATTGATGGAGTTGAACTTGAAGATATTGTTCCAACTGGTATGACATTAGATGTTTTCAAGAATGTAAGTAAAGATCATAAAGTTGAAGTTACATTTAAAGAAAAAGAAATGCCAGTACCTATTACTGGATCTAATACAGCATTAATTACGATTGCGTTAATACTATTTGTTGTTACTTTAATTTATATTTCAATGCAAACAAATGTATTTGAAAAAGTATTTAAGAGAAGATAAAATCTTCTCTTTTTTGTCAAGTAGAAATAAATTATACGGTGATTTTAACTAAGTTTTATTAATTTATGTTATACTTAAAATGAGGGTGTATATGATTAATAAGAAGATTACGTATAGTATTTTTGTTATTGGTGTATTACTTGTAATAACTGGTGGATTATATCTTACTGGTGTTTTTGGTGAGGGTGAATTAAAAAGTAAACCTGGTGAATTATTATTAAAAGTTGAAAAGAATGGAGCTTCATCTATAGATGAGAGTGAATTAACTTGTAAAATAGTTGATGGTAAATGTAGTGTAACATTACCTAATGCAACTAGAAAAAAAGGCCAAGTTGTTGGATATAGTTTTGATAAAAACAGTAATAAAGCAGATTATAAGGTTGGGGATACTGTAGAGATTACAGAAAACAAAAGAATATATGTAATATCTTATCAAACTTATAATATGAATGTTGTTACTGATAAGATAGATTATATTGCTACAGCTGATATTAGTTGTAATGCCTATAATAAAGATGATTCTTGTGAAGTTATTCCTGGACCATTTAATAAAGAAGGATATGAAGTTAGAGGTTATTCAACAAGTGAAAAATCACAAGCAGGATATATTTATCCAAATACAGCTTATGAACTTGATGAAGATATAACTGTTTATCCTATTTGGAATACTTATACAAGAGGACGTGATATTAATGTATCAGAATCATTTCGTGAAGGAAATATGACTTTTGATATTGAAGATGGTTGTCCAAAAAGTATTTATGAAGATTATCTAAATTATTTTAAAACAATTGAAGCTCGTGCTCCATATCTTGTTATTGGTACTAAAGTTACTTTCTTAACAGATAAAACATTTGATGAAATATGGGGAGCACAATATGTAGGTATGAACTATGGACCAACTGATTTACGTATGATGGATGTAAGATGTAGTTC